>VMBT01000590.1_pt1 | contig 22517 bp, 19 predicted proteins | sample 4404301 | NCBI WGS metagenome assembly VMBT01 (sample SAMN12238535, study PRJNA552566) | marine metagenome | isolation source: Coastal seawater | place: USA: coastal Georgia, Sapelo Island | collected 2008-08/2009-08
TTGTTGCATCAACTCTATTAATACCATCAAATATAGGAATTAATTTTTTTGGTATAAACTTAGAAGACTTACCTTCAATAATCGTATTTATCTATTTAATATTATTGAAAGTTAAATCAAAAATTTTAAACAAAGCTGATGCATTATTTATAGTTTTTTTAATATCATTTTCAGTCTATGTTTCCATATTTTCTAACAAAATCGATTTTTTTAATCAAACTAATCTGCGTTTCATTTTTTATTTTACTTTTTCATATTTATTGATAGATTTTTGTAAAAAAGAAAGTTTAACTATTGAAGATTTTTTTGAGGGCTTATCTATTGTTATGATAATTAACTTTCTAATAATTGTTTTTCAATTACAGCTACCTGGCACAATTGATGGTTGGGTTTCAAGTAATAACGGTAGTTTGAACCCGTTCACATCTGGAAGATTAGGAGGCATACAGGGTGGAGGGCCAAATGTCATTGGTATTTTTTGTGCAGTTTATGCTCTTGTATGTATCAATAAAATTATCAATGGAAATAATTCAATCAGAATTTCTGATTTCAAAAAATCAGATCTTTTAATGTTGTTTATTGCTCTATCAAATTTATTTTTCACATATTCAAGAGGATCTTACTTAGCATTTGGGATTGGTTTTTTAATCTTATTTCTTTATTCAAATATATTTTCAAGAAAACAAAAAATCTTATTATTAACAATTGGCTCAATGCTTAGTGTGTTTACAGTGTTTATTTTCTCAGGTATATTTTTAAAACAAAGCAATAGAACTTTTTTAAGATCTTTAGCTATTGAAAATGCTGAGTTTTTTAAAGGCTCTGGAGGTGGAAATTATATTAAGGATGTTTATAAAGAGTATTTAATAACCATTGATCCTCAAATATTACTTGAAGAATATAACTTTCAATATTCAGAAGAAGATTATTTACTAATGTCAAACAAAGATGAGGTTTTAGTTGATTCTCCTGCAGAGGGATATCTGAAGTTAAATTTTGATTACAAAGACGGTTTTTTGCCAAGAAGTGTGATTTCATTCTACTATTCAATTGATGGATCAGAATGGATCATAATTGGAGATGAGCATACTAACGGCACTATTATAGATCTTCAGATAAATGACTCATATTTTGAAGTCGGAGGATGGGGAGACGGTCAATCTCCAGGAGAGTCATACTTAGATGGTTTTGTTGAAAGTGTAAGTATTTCATCGAATGGTAATTTATATAATTATGAAATAACAGAAACAAATAGAGATAGTGAGTATTTTGTTTTCCTACCTAAATCAAGTGATTTATATGACAATCGCAATGATGGAAAGTTAATATTTTCAGAAAAAGGTTTAAAGTTAAAGAGACCTAGAAGCTACTGGGTAGCGCTTCCAAATTACACTAATTTATCGGGTTCAGATTTTGAAGTAACCGTAAAACTTTCATTAAACAATATACCTAGAGGAAATGAGACCATATTTAGTCAAAGTTCTATATTAAGAACTAGCAAACGAATAAACAACCAGTCCTGGAAGTGGTCAATTGTAGATGGAAGAATGTACTTTTTTTGGATAGAAGATGTTGATTTTGGTTACGCAAATTTTCTTGGAGGACAGAGTTTAAGATCTGGTAAAATAATAGCAAACGATGGTAAGTTCGATACAAAGATTACTAACTTTTCTCTGTCACAATATGATGAAATTACTACTTCTCATAATGGTTTTTTAACGATGTCGGTTGAATATGGATTAGTTGTTGTAATATTTATTTTGTTAATAATTATTTATTCAATTTTTAATAATTTAAATCAAAAAGAAAGTTTATATCTATCTTTATTTGCTGCTTTGTTTACACAAAATTTAACAAATGACCTGATCTATTCACCAGATGTATCTTTGTATTTTTGGCTAATACCAGCGTATTTTTTGCTCAATTTAAGGGGTAATCAGTCCGTTTAATTCTGCAAACTCTGAGAAGTTTTTGTTTAAAGTTAAAACTTGTCGACCATCTGAAAGTGTTAAGTTGTCAACAGGCAGAGTAAGTTCTTTTATATTATCTATTTCAATACTTCTAACACTCCAAACTAAATTGATCGCATTGTTCAAAGTTAAATTCTCATCGATAACAAATGCATCCTCGATTGCAGAAACAAAATTATTGAATTCATTAAAAGTATTAAACTCATCAAGTTTTCTCATCAGTTGTTTAATAATGTATTTTTGCCTTTGGTTTCTCGAAAGATCGCTAACTCCAGGTAATTTTTTCCATGTTGATATGTCATTCCCATTTTCATCTATGATTTTTTCGCCTACTAACACCTCTGTATTTCTTGATACAACCCAATTAAGCGCTACTAATCCTTCTACAACTTGACATCCCTTTTGCAGCTCAAAGCTATAACCTTCTCTTTGGGTTTCATCTACACAGATTTCAACACCATTAAATGAATCTATTATTTTTTCAAATCCCTCAAAATCAAAACTTACAAAGTGATCTATTTTAAGTCCTGTCATCACATTAATATTCGCAGCTAGATTTTCTGCTTTGTTCCCACAATTATTTTTTGTGTAAGTGGCATTTATTCTTTCTATTTTTTCAGTACATAAATTTTTTACTATTAAATCTCTTGGTATTGATAGCAATACTTGAGAATTTTTTTCCTCATCAATTAAAGCAAGAATAATTACATCAGCTCTTTGACCTTCTACATTACCCCTTGTTTCAGATGTGATGTCTGATCTTTCATCAGACCCTATTATTAGGTAAGTTGTATAGTTATCAATATTCTTTTTAGCTACTGTGTTTATTAAATACGGATTTATTAACTCTTCATCTTCCTCATTAATATTCTGATTTGTTTGTTCTTCATTAAGTTGAGTTGAATTGGTAGTACTTTCTTGATTGTTGGTTGGCTCTGAGGTTGTTGTAGTTATCCCTTGTTCTATATTTTCAATAACTTCTGTATTAAATTCTGTTCTTGAAAAATTAGGTACTAGTGTTACGTATGAAATGAGACCTATTCCTAGGATTATAAAAAGTAAAATATAGTATCTATTTTGATTATTCATATCTAACCAAATTTAAAGTATAACTATATAATGTACTATTGTATGGAATTAACTTGTGTAATTGCTGCCGGGGGATTGGGCAAAAGACTACAGGGGTTTAGAGATAACGATAAAACCAAAGTTTTATTAGAAGTCAATAATATACCTATGATTTGTCAGCAAATAAAACAAATAAATAGCTGGGGTTTAGATCGTTTCATAATAATTACAAATCCTGCATTTCACTCTTTAATTAAAGATGTCACTTTATCATATTTTCCTAATTTAAATTTAGACTTTGTAATTCAAGAAGAAGCAAAAGGAATATCACATGCCTTATATCAGGCAAAACCTTATTGTGAAAATCTAGAAGGAAAATTTTTATTTGTTTTAGGTGACAACTTTTTTGGTGAAAATCCTTTGAGTACAATTTCTAGTAGTGATTTACTAAACAATAAAGGATGCCAAATTTACACAGTAAAAGTTGAAAATCCTACTGAGTATGGAGTAGCAGTTATAGACGGTTTTTCAAATGTAATTGAAATTGAAGAAAAACCATTAGATCCAAAAAGTGATTTAGCAGTGGTTGGAATTTATTTATTTGATCATAATGCATTTGAATATATTGATAAATTGGAACCATCAGCAAGAGGAGAGTATGAAATTACTGATTTGATAAATATTTATATTAAAAAGGAAATTTGTACTAATTCAGGGCTTAGTTCATGGTGGATAGATGCTGGTACGCCGGAAAGAATTGAAGAGCTAGAGTCTAAGCTACTTTAAAATTTGTAACTTCTGTATTTTAAAATAAATAAAAACAAATTGAATAATGTATATTCCAAGGAAAACATTTGAGAGAACGCCATCTGTAATTAGGTGAAGAAAAATTATCATAAAATTAAAAAAACTATAACAAATTGTAATTACTAAAATTTTTTTTTCTGTATATCCTAAAGCGAGCAACCTATGAGACGAATGATCTGTTCCTCCAGAAAATGGCGATTGGTTGTTTGTCAATCTGTGTTTTAAAACTGTCAAAAAATCTAATACAGGAATTGTAAAGAACAAAAGAAGTGGACTTAGAGTATTTGAAAAAGTATGAAATCCATCAGGATTCCAATTAAACAAAATACTTAGAAAGCCAAGTAAAAAACCAATAAATAAACTGCCTGAATCACCAAGGTATAGTTTTGCAGGAGGGAGGTTGAATAACAAAAATCCAAAAATACTAAAAAGAAGAACTACTAAAATATCAGTTAAATTATTTTGATTTAAATAATATGTCAAAGCTATTGCTTGAATACATGTAGAACTTGCAACAGTTGCAGCTAATGAATCCATATTATCTATAAAATTTATAGAGTTGATTAATAATATTATCCAAATGATTGAAACAAAATAATTTAAATAATTGTTTAAGTCTAAATTAATTAAAGTTTCAAAATTTAAATATAATCCCAGATTTGTTATTGGTAAGGATACGAAAGTAAATTGTAAAATTAACTTATATTTCCAGTGTAAGTTAAAAATATCATCAATAAAGCCAACAAGTGCAATTAAAATTCCATAAGTCCCTATTTGAACAAATATTGAATTCGCTTCTCCAAGAAATTGTGCAGCAATAAAAAAAGCTAATGATATAGCAACTCCTCCAAAAGGTGGAGTGTTGTTTTTATTGAGCCTGTTTTCGTCAATTTTCTTAACTGTTTTAAGCATGTTTTTTTGAGATAAAAATAGTAATAGATAATTAATAGAAATTGATAATAGTAGTGCTGTTAAAGCTACAAAATAAATGTTAAATTGAACAAGCATAATATTATTCAATTGTATATTTTTTGAAACTGAGAAGCTACATATTCAATAGTGAATTTTTCGGAAATAATTTTTTTATTTTTTTCACTTATAAATTTAAAACCTTCTTCAACTTTGTTAATTTCTTTCTTTATCAATTTTGGATCTGTAGAATCTAAAAGAGAAGTATTTTCAAATTGACTTAAAAATTTTGTACCGTTATTTTCTTTTGCAATACAATATAGTCCAACATATGCTGCTTCTAGTAATATTCTAGAAAAACCCTCATGTTCTGATAGTGAAATTAATACATCATAGTCTTTTAAACTATTTGAAGAGCTGATGTGTCCTAGAAATTCAACATTGCTATTTTTTATCATTTTTTCAAAGTCAAATTTAGAAATAGCTTTAGGGTTTCCAAAATCAAAATCTCCAGCTAAGTAAAATTCTAAATTTTCTTCATTACAAAGGTTTGCAAAATCAATATATTCAACTATTCCTTTGTCATAAAGTAGTCTTCCAGCAAATAAAATCTTCAAATTTTTGTTGATTGTTGTTTTAGGTTTAAATTCATCTATTTTTAAGCCAGAGCTTTCAATAATTAGAGCATTATTTTTAAATTTAGAATATTTTAGAAATATATTTTTATCAGTTTCATTTTGAAAAATAATATTTTCAAATGTCTTGTTAATAAAAAACATGAATATTATTTTTGAAAGGTATTTAAGCAGATTTGATTTTAAGGTTTTTGAAAATAGAAATCCTAAACCAGTGATTGATAGAGTGCTTTTAAAATTTCTATTAATGAAAATGCTGCTAATCATAAATATGAATCCTGATTTAAGAGTGAATATGTGAAAAGTACTATTTTTACCAGTATTCTTTAATATTTTTCTTAAACTAATTATTCCCTTTATATCTAACAATTTTGTTCTGTCTATTTCCCAATGAGTTAAATTATGATACACATTTTCTAATTCAGAATTTTTTTTAATAGGACAAATTGCATTGAAGTTATATTCTTTCAATTCACTAACTATTGAAGATCTAGATTGAATTAATATTTGCTCCCAATGCGCTAAATAATTAATCATTAATAATATTTTAAAATATAAAAATTGTTATTATTCCATAATATGAACATTGTTGTTGTTGGAACAGGCTATGTTGGATTAGTAACAGGTGTTGGTTTTTCTGAATTAGGTCATAATGTTTCATTTATTGATCTTGATGAAGCTAAGGTTAATAATTTATTTAATAAAAAAATTCCTTTTTACGAACCTAATCTTGATGATTACTTTCAAAAAGATGAAAATTTTAAAAGAATGTCTTTTTACTCTAGTTATTCAGAATTAGAGTGGGAAAGTACTGATATTGTTTTTATATGTGTACAAACTCCTAATAATTCTGAAACAAACTCTGTAGATACTAAATTTTTAGAGTCTGCAATTTCTGAGATTTCTCAATTAGACAATGACAATATAACAATTACAGTAAAATCAACAATTCCACCATACGAGATTGCTAATGTTTGCAAAAATGTTGGCTATGACAAAAATTTACTGACTTTTAATCCTGAATTTTTGAGAGAGGGCAGTGCTGTTCATGATTTTTTTAATCCTGACAGAGTAGTCATTGGTGGATTAGATTCTACAAAAACAAACAAGCTAAAAGAGCTATATAAAGAATTTGAAACAGAAATTATCATTACAGACCCAATAAGCTCCCAATTGATAAAGTATCTTGCTAATACCTACCTCCCTTTAAGACTTTCTTTTGTTAACGAAGCCACAAGATTAGCCGATTACTCTGGTGCAAACTTAGTAGATGTATTAAAAGGTGTTGGTTTAGATTCAAGAATAGGCTCTCACTATTTTAGGCCATCTCCATCTTGGGGTGGCTCTTGTTTCCCCAAAGATTTAGTTGAAGTAAATAATTTCTACAATAAAGAAGAGCTCAATTTACCACTTATTTCAAATATAATTGATTCAAATAACGAACATTTAAATTGGACAATTTCTCAGCTTTTAAACTTGAAAAAAGTAAACAGTTTAAAATCAATAGTTCTAGTAGGGGCTGCTTTTAAAGAAGACACTGATGATTTGAGAAATTCTCCAACTTTAGATATGTACAAATTATTAAGTGACGATGGAGTTGATGTTGTAATTTTAGATACTGAGATAGATGTGCCAAATCACTCGTATGTATCTTCTGTAAATGATGTAAAACCTAATTCATTAATTGCAATAATGTATCCTCAAAAAGAGAATTTTTCTAAAGAACTTTCAGATTATTCATCTAAAAATAATTGCATCATTTATTACCCATGGAGTTGATTTGAATATCTTAATTACAGGCGGTGCAGGATTTGTCTGTTCCCATCTTGCAGATAAATTATATCAAAAGGGTCATGATCTTATTTTATTAGATAACTTACTAACTGGAAATAAAAATAACATATCTCATTTGTTATCAAACAAAAATGTTAGTTTTGTCGAACATGATGTTCAAAACCATATTCAAATCGAGGATGAGATAGATTTTATCTTTCATTTTGCGAGTGCTGCTTCTCCAATTGCATATCAAGAAAATCCTGTGAACACCTTAAAAGCGGGCAGCATAGGAACAATCAACACTCTGGGTTTAGCTAAAGTAAAAAAGGCAGATTATTTACTTGCATCAACTTCTGAAGTATATGGAGATCCTGAAATTTCTCCACAAAATGAAGATTATTGGGGCAATGTTAATCCAAATGGAGAAAGAAGTATGTATGATGAGGCAAAAAGATTTGCGGAAGCAGCAACTGCTACTTACAGTAGAACATACAATCTCAATACTAAAATTGTAAGAATCTTTAATACTTACGGTCCAAGAATGCAACTTAATGATGGAAGAGTGGTTACAAATTTCATTGTTCAAGCTCTTAAGGGAGAAGATATAACTGTATATGGTGATGGTTCTCAAACAAGAAGTTTCTCCTTTGTTGATGATACTGTTAATGGAATCATTGCATTAATGGAATCTAGTCATAATGATGTTTTTAATATTGGAAATCCTAATGAAATAACAATTAACGAACTTGCAAGCAAGATAATTGAATTAACCAATTCTAATTCAAAATTAATCAATAAACTTCTTCCTCAGGATGATCCGAAACAACGACAACCAGATATTACAAAAGCAAAAAATTTACTTAAATGGCAACCTGAAGTTGATCTTGAAGTTGGCTTATCAAAAACTATAGAGTGGGTTAGTTCTGAGCTATAGTTAGAACTCTTTGAGAAATACTTTCTAAATTTTGTTCTTGAGCATTTTCTTGAGCATATTGAGTGATTTCATTTAAATCTTTATCATCAAGCTCATAAAGTAAATCTAGTTTATTTTTTAATGATTTTATATTTAATTCAAATTTTGTAAATTGAATGGAACTCTTTTTAAATAACTTGTCGTAATCAGAATTTGAATATAAATTAAATATTCCAGCAGTCAATGTTTCAAGAACGGATTTGTCATAATATCCATTTGGCGTTGCATTTATGTGGAAGGAAAAAGTTTTAAGAAATTCTGATAATTCATTATGAGGTATTTTGCCTTTAAAAATAATATTTTCATAATTTTCATATTTTTTAATTAAATAATTTTTGTGATTTTGATCTTTTTGAGTTACATATTCACCAACAATTGTTAGAGAATTCTCATTAAATTTACTTTTTAAAAAAGAATCTATAACAATTTCTAAATTCTTAGACTTCGTAACCCTGCTTAACATTAAGAAGTTTTGATTTTCCAGAGTTTTTCTTTTGTTGAAAAAAAGTTTTGTATCTATTCCATGGCCTATAACATGTACTTTTTTTGATTTATAAGGAAAAGAATTATCGGAGGCTGTTACTACTTTATTACTAAATTTTAAACTTAAAAATAATATGATTTTTTTTGTCAACTCTTGAGGCTTTGGATGGGTGTACCAAAGAATTTTTGGTATTTTATTTTTTTTACCAAACAGAACAACCAATATAAGTAATAGTGGAGACATATGGGAAAAAATGAAATCATATTTTTTGGATGCAAATAGGTCAATAATTAATTTTCTTAGTTGAAATAGTTTTTCAATTTTTGAATATTTTTTATTTGATTTAATGCCGAATATTTTAACATTATCATTGAAATTATTATTCTCAGTCGAGTCTTTTAGAGTTATAACATCAACATCATTAAATTCTTTTGCAAATTGGTATAGCCAGGAATTTGCAAATCCTAAAGATGTATCTTTGTCATCTAACGCTAAATTTAGATAGAGTAAATTATTTTTATTCATTATTTAATATTATTTGTGAATAGTTGTTTATAGTATTTTCAATGTTAAATTCGGTGGAAACTAAATTTTTACAATTTTCTGATAGATCTCTTTTGTCTGATATAGCTTTATAAATAACTTTGGATATTTCGTTTATTTCAAAACTTTCAGTTAAATATCCATATGTATTATTTCCAATTAATTCAAAATTACCCCCAAATTTAGAAGCAATAACTATAAGTTGATAATTTAACGCTTCTAAAATGGAATGAGGCATTCCTTCGTATGATGAAATTTGAATGAAATAATTAGATTTCTTATATATCTCTTTTAAATCATCATCAAATTTAGGTCCCAGCAACTCTACATTTGTTTTCAAATCTAGATCGTTAATTAGTTTTTGTAATTTTTTAAACTCTGGACCTTGCCCAACAATTCTTAGAGTGAAATTAATATTATTTTCATCTTTTAAATTTTTAAAAGACTTCAATATTAAGTCAATATTTTTGTGTCTAACTAATCTACTTACGATTAAAAAACTATTTTCATCATAATTTTTACTAAAGTATTTGGATATTTGTGTTCCGTTATTAATTTTTTGAATGTTTCCTTTATATCCACAGTTCTTAACAAAGCTTTTGAGGTGTTCTGATGGTACGATTATTGTCTCTGCAATATTAAATGAAATATTTCTAATTTTTTTAAAAAATTGAATGCTTAGCTGATATTTTTTTGTTTGAAATTCATCAAACCCATCATTGATTTTATATTGCGTGTAATACTTTTCCCACACAGGGTCTCCAACTATTTTTCTTATAATCTTTTTTCTAAGAATCAAATTAGAAAGTAGAACTTCCATCCACAAACCATTGACAAAAATGACATCGCTTTTAAATCCAAATTTTAAAATTGCTTTGATGGTTTTTAAAACTCTTAGTATCTTATTTTGATTTCTTTTAATTCTCTTTACATCTATACCAAAACTATCTTCAGCAAAAATATTGTCAGCTAAAGTGATGATTTTTACATTGTTTTGTTCTGACAACTTTTCAGATACCAAGGGTACAAATTTTGCCGGACCTCCAACATCTGGAGGGAAAATTCCAGTTGTTATTAAAATATTCACTGTCTAAAGATTTTGTTTAAAGTCTATTATTTTTTCTATCATAAATTCGATATTTTTAGTTGGTCTAATTCCTGTAAACTCTACGATTTTATCAATTCCAGGTGTTCTTCTGGTTGGATCTTCAAATGATTTTCCAAATACTTCTTCATGACTTTTGTAAATTATATTTGATTTGGAATTTGATTTATTTATTACAAGTTCAGCTAAAGCTTTGATTGTAATTTCTTCTGTTTGACCAATGTTGAACACTTCACCGTAGGCTTTGATTTCTGCAAGTTTGATTAAATATTCTACAACATCATCTACCCATGTAAATGAACGAGACTGCGAACCATCACCATGGATTATTATATCTTCACCATTTAGTGCTGCTTCAACAAATCTTGGCACTACCATTCCATATTTAGATAATTGATTGGGTCCAATTATATTGAAGAGTCTTACAATTATTGGTGAAACTTTTCCTTCTTCAAATAAAGACAACGCAATGAATTCATCAATCATTTTTGAGGCAGCATAAGACCATCTAAGTTTTGTTGTTGGACCTATTAAACTTTTAGTTTCTTCTGTCCAGACTTTATCTTCAGCTACACCATAAACTTCAGAAGTAGAAGTTAATAAGACCGGTAATTTGTTTACTTGGCAAGCTTCAAGTACTTTGTGTGTAGCCAAAATATTTGTTAGAAGTGATTCACTCAAATTATCCATAATATATTGAACACCAACACCAGCAGCTAAGTGATAGCAAAAATCATAATCTGAAAATAAACTTTCAATATTTTCTATATCTTCAATTTTTGAATTAATAAAAATTACTCTTTTATCATTTGAAAATTGTTTTATATTAGATTTACTTCCAGTAGATAGATCATCAATTATTAATATTTTTTCTATTTTCTGACTTAATAACTTATTTACTAAGTTAGACCCTATAAAGCCTGCACCACCTGTAATTATTATTTTTTTCATCAATTTAAATATATTTGAGTTCTTTTATTTTATCTTGATAAGAGAGATACCATTGTATAGTTTTTTCGATACCTTGTTGTATATCAACATTAGGCTCCCAATTAAGTATTTCTTTTGATTTTTTCAAACTAGGAAGAACAACATCAGGATCTCTAAAAGCACGAGGTTCATTAGTTACCTTTGCTTGAGTATTAGCAGCAGCTTCTATAATCTTTATTATTTCATTAAGAGAAGTTGTCGTATTACTACCAACATTAAAAGTGTCATTGTTATCTGTGTTCAAAGTTTTTAGTAATAAATTTATTACATCTTCAATATATGTAAAAGATCTTCTCTGTTCACCATCTCCATAAATCACAACATCTTTATTTTCCAAGATCCAATGTATAAATCTTAAAATAGACATATCAGGTCTTCCAAAAGGTCCATATACAGTAAAAAACCTTGTAATAACCAGTTTTGTTTTATGTGTTGATAAGATTGTTTTGGCTAAAGTTTCTCCTGATAATTTAGTTGCAGCATAAATTGATGGCGGGTCAATTTTTTCGTCTTCATTTTCAACCATTTCTTTATCTCCACTATTTCCATAGATTGAAGACGTTGAAGCAAGTATCATTTTTGAAACAGAGTTTTCTCCACAATAATTTGCAACATTTGTTGTCGCTACTGTATTGTCCTTAATATAACTAAGAGGATCCTTGAAGCTTTGTCTTACTCCAGCTCTTGCACCCATGTGAAAAACTACATCAATATCATTTATATTTTCTAGAGCATCTTTAGAAGAAAGATCGGCATGTCTAAATTGAAAATTTTTCTTTTCACTCAATTCATTTAGTCTTAATTTTTTAAACTCGTTATCGTAGGCGTCATTAAGTGAGTCAATTCCAAATACGTTAAAGTCACTACTCAAAAGTTTATTTGATAAATTGTATCCAATAAATCCTGCGCAGCCAGTAACTAATATATTTTTTACCATTCATATAATGCTAACAAATTAATAATCTATTAAGTGATAAAAATAATTCACATGAATATTGTTATTATGTTATGTGTAGGAGAATACAATTAAATTAAAAGGCTATTTGCCAGCACTAATATTTTTGATTCCATTAATACCTCACATGGAACTATTTGGTCCATTTATTCATACTGATGATGTACCAATACTGTTATTTTCAATTATTCTTTTATTAACCCTCATTAATGAAAAAAAATTTAAATTAGATTTAACAGGTAAATATCTTTTAGCGTTTATTTTTTATTTGGTATTTCAAAACCTTTATATCAATAATTCTTTTGTTTCATCTGATGTGTATAGATTTTTCTTCTATTTTTTACTTTATTTATATTTTTCAAATGTTGAGGATGCAAAAATTGCTAACAATTTGCCACTATATCTATTTTTAGCACTATCTATTTTCTCAATTTTTTCATATTTTTTTGAAATTAATTTAGGTAAAGACAGTTATCAAACTTGGAGTATCGGTTTTAATCCTAGTGATATTGAATATTTGAAAGGTAGAGTGAATGGTTTTCAAGCTGGTGGACCTAATAGTTATGCTGATTTAATATCTATTACAGCTATTTATAACCTTTACAGATATGAAAAATCTTATGCTTTGTTTATTGTACCTTTGTCTTTACTTGCGGTTATTTTTACTTATTCAAGATTTTCACTAATAATTTTAGTTCTTTTTATATTGGCAAAGCTTTTAAAGGATAGAATGTATTGGTTGCTGTTAGTAGTTCTAGTAATTTTTTTAGTAGCTTCCTTATCACTGGGTGTAGCAGATAGGTTTTTAAATGATGACAACAACGGTATCAGTGATAGATTAAGTATGTTAAATGCTGCATTTGACTATTATTCTTCAAGTTCTCTGAAAGCAAAATTGATAGGTGTTGGTTCAAATCAAGTAATATTTCTTTCTGATAATGTTCTTAGTTTTGATGATTTCAAGGATAATCCTTTCAGTTTTGGCCCACATAACTCCTATGTTTTTTATTTAATTAATTATGGAGTCATAGGTTTAGTTTTATTTTTTCTCATATTTTTTCGACTATTTACAAATATCAAATTAAAGGCAAGTGTTATCACTGTATTCTCTATTTTTCTTTTATCTTTATCAACAGATTTACTTCATAACCACTCAGTATCTTGGATTTTATATTATTTTTACTTTTCATCTTTAACATCAGAAAATTAATTTTTAATAGATTACTTATTTTCTACTTATACAATTAATACGTATGAATATTTTAGTAGTAGGCGGTGCAGGCTACGTTGGTGGAGGCATAGTCGACTTACTTTCTTCGAAGCATAATGTAACAGTATATGATTCACTTATTTATGAAAACTCCTATAGAAAAAGTGTAGATTTCATTTATGGAGATATACGAGATTATCAGAAGCTAAATCCAATTTTAAAGAAATTTGATGCTGTAATATGGCTAGCTGCACTAGTAGGAGATGGTGCGTGCTCAATTAATCCTGTCTTGACTCATGAAATTAATTCTGAAACAGTTAAAAATTTAGCTAATAGTTTTTCAGGAAAAATTGTTTTTTTATCAACATGTTCAGTTTATGGTGCCCAAGAGGGTCTTCTAGATGAAAACTCACCGGTTAACCCTCTTTCAGATTATGCTTCATCAAAACTCAATGCTGAGAAATACCTAGAAGATTCTGACGCAATCATATTTAGGTTAGGAACCTTATTTGGAATTGGAGATCTATTTTCAAGAATCCGTTTAGATTTAGTTGTTAATATTTTGACCACTAGAGCGCTTATAGATAATAAAATGAGTGTTTTTGGAGGAGATCAGTGGAGACCTTTGTTGCATGTAAAAGATGTAGCAAACGCGATTGAAGCCACAGTCGAAGGTGACACCCAAGGAATATTTAATTTACATCATAAAAATTACAAGATTATTGAAATTGCAGAAGAAATAAAAAATAAAATACCTAAAGTTAATATAGAAACCACACCGCTTCCTTTTCAAGACGCAAGAAATTATCAGGTTTCAAGTGAAAAGCTATACAATTTAACTAATTTTAAGGCTTCAATAGGTCTTGAGCAGGGGATTAATGAAGTATACGAACTCATTGATTCAAATAGAATAAAAGATATAAACGATCCAAGATATTCGAATCAATCTTTTTTACAAACATTTGGTATTAAGTAGGATCATGGAGCCGATATTATATTCCAGCCAACATAGCTCAGATCATAGAGGTACTGTTTTTTTTATAAATGATCTAGATTTATCAAAAGTTGTTAGATCATATAAAGTTTCAAACAAACAGTTAAAAACTGTTCGGGCATGGCACGGACATAAAGAAGAAGAAAAATGGATAAGTGTAGAAAAAGGTAAATTCTTAGTGTGTGCTGTTCAAATAAATAACTTTGATAGTCCAAATAAAGATTCAGAAGTCTTTACATTTACATTGTCTCCTGAATCAGGGATATTACATATACCTAATAATTTTGCCAACGGTGCTATGAATCTAACAGAAGATAATTCAATTAGGTACTACTCCTCACTACCTCTCAGTGACTCAATTAACGACGATTTTAGATTTGAGTCTGATTTTTGGGATCCATGGAAAACTTATAGTCCGAATCTTTATGAATAAAATTTTAATTTTAGGGTTCAATGGAATGTTGGGGACTATGGTTTCTGAATACTTTGAAGATTTACATGAATTTGAAGTTTACAAAACTTCTAGAAGAATTGAGTCATCAAATCTTGATGACAAAATTTATAAATTTGATGTTTCTCTAGATAGTTTAGAAAATTTAATTGAAGTCACTAAGCCAAATTATGTTATTAATTGTATTGGCGTTATCAAGCCAGATATAGATGAAAAAAATATTAATTCTGTTAAAGCTGCAATAAATATCAACTCCTATTTTCCACTACAGATTGCTACCTTATCTAAAGACTTTAATTTTAAATATATTCAAATTGGAACAGATTGTGTATTTTCAGGTCAATGTGGAAATTATGATGAATCTTCCTTCCAAGATGCATCAGATGTTTATGGAAAAACAAAAGTTGCTGGCGAGATAGAGCAATTAGGTAAATTTATTTTAAGAGGTAGCATAGTTGGTCCTGAATTAGGTGAAGGAAAGTCGTTGTTAAATTGGTTTTTGTCAGAAGAAGGTGGCGAAGTTAGTGGATTTAGTGATCACTCTTGGAATGGAATAACAACTCTAAATTTCGCCAAAATAATACACGGAATGATTAAAAATAATAATTTTAAAAATAAAATAAATCACATAATTCCAAAAGATAAAGTTTCAAAATTTGAATTATTGAATTATTTCAAAATTTATTTTGATGTTGATGTCCAAATTAATGAAACTAGTTCTAAACAAGTTGTTGATAGAACTTTAAATACATTAAATATTTCTGATAATTTAAAACTTTGGAATGATGCTGGATATGAGTTTATTCCAACTATCGAAGAAAATATAAAAGAATTATCAGAAAGCAATATAACAAGAGCTATTCTTAATAGAACATGAAAGATATTGCTTTAATTCTAGGAATAAGACCAGATGTAATTAGGGCAAGTAAAGTTATCAAATTGCTTGAAAATAGTAATGAAATTGATTTCGATTTTATATGGTCTGGACAACATTATTCATCAAATATGAAAGATGTTTTTTTTAATCAATTAGATGTCCCTTTACCAAATTATGAGTTCAATATTGATGTCTCAAATGACGCAACAACAGTTTCTTCAGTAATTAGCGAAACTTATGAACATCTTGAAAAGAAAAAATATAAGGCTGTAATGTTTCTTGGTGATACCAATACAGTAATGGGATCTATTGGAGTTGCTCAGCATAATATACCAATTATTCATATTGAAGGGTGTATGAGATCATATGATTGGAGAATGCCCGAGGAAAAATATAGGAAAACTATCGATCATTTATCAGACAGGATTTTTGCATATTTGCCTTCTTATAAGCAACAAGGAATTAATGAAGGTATATCAGATAGTATCATCAAAATAACAGGCAATCCAATTGTAGATATACTTAATGAATATAAAGAACTTTTTGAATCGGGTAAGGACTATTTAGATGAAGAAGTTAAAAAATTTATTTTCGAAGATGAGTATTTACTCACAACGTGTCATAGAAGGGAAAATATTTTTGATCCTGTAAGTCTTGAAAATATTATTAATTTGATAAATTCATCTAATAAAAAAGTTTTATTTCCAATGGGATATGCAACACAAAGAGAGTTGCAAAAGTCAGGTTTAAAATTAAACAACAATGTCATGGTGATTGATCCTATTGGTTATCTTGAATTTATTCATTTGCTTCAAAATAGTTCTTATTGTATTTCCGATTCAGGAACAGTGGTTGAGGAAGCTTGTGTGTTAGGCATTCCTTCAATTCAATTGAGGTATAGTACCGAAAGGCCAGAAGTTTATGAAGTAGGCTCATCAATAAAATTTGACCCAACTTTAAAATATGAAAATTACAATTTATTACATGAAAGTGCAGAAAGTCTAACTAATAGTAATTGGCAACAACCGTTTGGTGATGGTACAGCGTCACAGACTATTGTTGAAGACTTAATTTATCTTTCTAAGAATAATGATTTTAATAAACATAAAAAAGAAAACTATGATTTTGATATCTCAAGATCATTTTTAAAATGAAAAAAATATTATTTCATTCTTTGACATTTCCTCCAGACACAATATCAACTGGAATGATCGTATCTAAAATTGCAGAAGGTTTCCAAAAAGATTTAAAAAATGTAGAAGTTTTAGCTAGTTCTCCACAGTATAATTTAAAGATTTTAGAACAGTTCAGAGAAAGTAAACACCAAATTTACAACGATATAAAGGTTCACTATATTTCATCATCACCAAGAAAGTTTGTAAATTCTTTAAGATTTCTACAATGGTTAAGTTTTAACTTAAAATCTTTAAAATTTATATATAAAAATAGAAAAACATATGAACATATTTTTATATTTAGTTATCCACCTACGATGAATTTAGTTTGTATATTTACTTCAAGAATTCTGAAAATAAAAACTATTTATTCTCTCTGGGAACTTTATCCTGAGATTGCTCAAAAATTAAAAGAGCAACCTAACTTTTTATTGAATAAAATTTTTAAAGCAATTGATAACTATGCTTTAAACTCTGTTGATAGTGTTGTTGTAAATTCTAAAGAATTAAAGCAATATTTAATTACAAATCGAAAAATTGATAGAAATAAAATATTTTCGGTTAGTCATTTTTCACCTTTTAATAAAAGCAATCACATTCCAAATTATGATTTAAAAAATATATTTTATGCTGGAAATGTTGGAAAACCACAAAATTTGCAAGATTTTATAAATTTTTTCCAACAAAATTTTCCAAACTACTGGAGTATTGATTTATATGGAGCTGGTCAAGAACTAGAAAATGTTCAAAAACTAAAAAATATAAACGTAAGGTTTCATGAATATTTATCAAGAGAAGAACTTGAAATCTCAACAAAAGATATTCCATTTGCTCTAATCTCTCTAGATTATGAAATAACTATGGAGGGATTTCCAGGCAAAACTTTTGATTATTTAAATATGAATAAAATATTAATTAATTATTCAAATCCAAATTCTGCTGTCTCTAAATTGATTGATGAACATGGGTTGGGCTTTAATATTGACAAAAATAATCCAAATACACTTAAAAATTTTATGGATGCATTAAGTAGTGAAGATGCAATAGATAATGTTATTTCAAATATTAGTAAATTTCAAAAAAATATATCAAATGAGGAAATAGTATATAAGAAATATATGAGTTTAATTAGCTCCTCTTCTTGAAATTACAGATACAAAAGTTTTTAATATTATTACCAGATCATAAATGGCAGATTTATTTTCAACATATTTTAAATCCCAAAACAGTCTTTCTTGAAGACTTAGATCAAGTCTTCCTTGAATTTGTGCCAAGCCTGTTATTCCAGGTTTTACAGAGTTTCTTTTAGTGCTGTAATTACCATATAAATCAGATTCATATTTAACTAATGGTCTTGGTCCAACAAAAGACATTTTTCCCTGCGCAACATTTATTAAATTTGGTAATTCATCGAGCGATGTTTTTCTTAAGAAAGAACCAATTTTTGTAATACGGTCATCATTTTCAATTCTTATTGGATTGTCAGGTGTCAACGAAGGTTCTATTTTTTTATTTTCTGATAAATATTTGTAGTGCTCTTCGTGTATTGACTGATCAGAGGAAACTGACATGGTTCTAAATTTTAATAATTTAAACTCTATTCCATTTAATCCAACTCTTTTTTGAGAGTACAGAACAGGTCTTGAATCAAAAATAACTATTAGTAATGAAATAATTGGGAAAATAATAAGAAATATTGGAAAAGCTATTAATAAAAGAAAAAAATCTATTAAATATTTCATAACATTAACTTTAAACAAAAAAAATTAATGTACTTTAAATAAAAAATTTAACATTAAAGTTAGATAAATGTGTGGAATAGCTGGAATTTTAAGCTTAAATAATTCCAAAATTGAAACATCGATTGTCGATAATGTTAAAAGATCTCTAGAACACAGAGGTCCTGATCACTCTTCACATAAATATATTTCCAGTTCAATCTGCTTAATTCATACAAGGTTATCAATTATTGATCTAAACGACAGGTCTAATCAGCCGCTACAGTCAGATGATGGAAGATTTACTATTGTATTTAATGGTGAAATATTCAACTATAAAGAAATTAGAAAAGATCTTGAGCAAAAAGACTTCCAATTTTATACCTCTGGCGACACTGAAGTTTTATTAAAAGGTTTTATAGCTTATGGAGAAGATGTTCTAAAAAAACTAAGGGGCCAGTTTGCTTTTTGTATTTACGATGAGCTAACTCAAGAATTATTTATAGCTAGAGATAGGGTAGGTATAAAGCCAATTTATTACTCAATTCATGATGATTGGATAGTTTTTGGTTCTGAAATTAAAGCGATTGAATCATCTAAATTGATTAGATTTGAACCAGATGAAGAAGCTTATTCAGCATATTTAAGACATCTTTGCACACCATCAAATAGAACTGGAAATAAAAATATAAACAAAATTGAACCAGGTGAATATATAAAAATAAATAAAGATGGAAAATTAGAAAAATCAAAATATTGGGACCCATTTTCATTTTCTGAAAATAATGATATTGACAAAGCAGAAGCATTAAATGAAATTGAAAAATTATTAATTGAATCTGTAGAGTATCGAAAAGTAAGTGATGTTGATGTAGGATTATTTCTTTCTGGAGGCTTAGATTCTTCACTGCTTGGAAAGTTCATGAAACAATCTTCCAACTCTACACTTAAAGCATTCAATATTGATTTTGATGAAAGCTTTGAAGGTTATAAGGGTGAAGCAGCAGAAGCTAAGTTTGCATCTGAAGAAATAGAATTAGAATTATCTCAACAAAAAGTTAATTTTAAAGATTTCCAAAATATTCTGGATAATTATGCATACTTTCAAGATGATCTAGTCGGTGACGAAGTTGGAATTCCGTTATATTTTTTAGGAAAAGCAACAAAGTCTTCAAATATTAAAGTTGTTCAAGTTGGTGAAGGTGCTGATGAATTATTTTATGGGTATGAACATTGGAATAGATTATTAAAGTTAAGTAAATTAATGAAACCGTATGCTTCAAAAAATATGAAATTTTCAAGTTTTCAAAACCATAGGCTAAATTTATTTTCTAATTTAATTTCTGGGAATACAGTATTTGCAGGCGGTGCTTTAGGTTTTAATTTAGGTGAAATAAGTAATCTAGTTACAAATAATGAGTTAATCAACTCTGAAGTACTTCGATTAGCAGATAGACATTGGATTGAATATTTTAGTTCAAATAATCCAAAACTTTCAAAATGGATGACACTTATAGATTTAAAGATTAGGTTGCCTGAGTTATTGTTGATGAGGATGGATAAGTTAGTTATGCAGTCAGGCATAGAAGCTAGAGTGCCGTTTTTAGACCATAAATTAATTGAATTTATTTTGACAGTACCTGAAAACATTATTTTAGAAAATTTCTCAGGTAAACCACTTTTAAAAAATATTGCTGAAAAATTTATCTCTAAAGAAATAATTTATAGAAAAAAACAAGGATTTAGAGCTCCTATCTCAAACTGGATTCTTAAAGATTTCAGATTATTTACTGATAAAATTTATGACTTTAATGCTACCTTTGAGTTTTTCAATAAAAAAGAGTTAGATAATTTACTAAAAAATAATGATATTCAAAAAATTTGGTATGTATATAACTTATCAAACTGGCATATGTCGAGGATTAGTTAAAAATGTTTAAGACTTGGAAAAAAAATACTTTGTATATCTCCTTTATGCAAATCATTCTTTTAATCGTAAACTTTTTTTTAATAACAATAATTTCAAGGGAATATGGTGCAGAAATTTATGGAGAGTACGCATCTGCAAAAAGCCTTTCAGTTTTATTGGGAACAGCTATAGTTCTTTCTCTTGCTTTGGTTGTAACAAGAACAAGTTCAAATATAGAAAAATTTGATAAAAACTTGTTTTACACAACTTATAAAACAATTATAAGGAATACAATTCTCGCAAGTGTCTTGGTTGTTCCTCTTTCAGCAATTTTTGGACGTAATTATATTTATGTTTTTATTTTTCTTCTTGGTTTTGTTTTTAACGAAATGCTTCATGTAGCTTTAGCATTTCATCAATCAAAAGGAGATTTTGTAATAAGTTCAAAACAAATTATTTTGAGAACAGTAATTTATGGTCTCGGTGGCTGGTTAATAATTTATTTTCAATACTCAATTTTTTGGGTCATAGTATTTCAAACATTTTTATTACTAATTTTTTATTTTGTTGCAAATAATTCATTACCAAAAGAAGAATCAAATACTGACAATACATATACTTCAAAAGAATTAAGAAAATCTGGTAGAAAGATGGTGCTAACAACACTTTCAGCTGCGCTTATATCAGAATTAGATATTGTCATTCTTGGAGTATTTTATTCCGGTCCTATTTTAGGTGTATTAGCTTGGTCAAGAAGAATATTGGAGGGATTACATCAGCTAGTTGGTGCAAGTTTAGATATTGTTTTTCCTGAAATTTCAAAATTAAAAAATATTAGTGAAATTAATGAAATAAGAAGTAAATTAAAGTTGGTGATTTTGGTCTCTCTTTTTATCCCACTTCTATATTTAGTACTTGAGAATGCAGCAAATAATATCTTTATAAATGTATTAGGTACTGAGTTTATTGACTTGGCTTCAATATTTAGAGTTGTAATTTTTTCTTTACCATTCATGCTTTGGTCAAGAGTAAACATAATTTTTGCCAGAGCAATGCATTTTGAAATTAATCTATTTAAAGTTGTTATAACTGCAGCAGCAATATCTTATTTAATTTATTTTTTCATAAGTCAATACAATTTATTCTCACCAGAATTTGGTATATTAAGTTCTCAAATTACATTTTCCCTCTTCACATCAGTTTTTGTAGGAAGACAAATTAAAGTAGGAATTGAAAGTAGGTAAGTAAAATCTCAATTGCTTTAAAAAATATTTATAGTTTTTTAGTTTTTATTTTTAGGATTAAAAATGATTAACTTGTTTTTAAAAAGAATTAAATATAACTTAAAGGGAATTTTTTCAAGAAAAATTACAATTCCCTCTGAAATTCATTCATTTAAATACAATCATCCAAAATTTGCTGATACATTGGTGTCCTATCTCTTATCAAATAATGATAAAAAGGTTGATGCAAAGATAAGAATATTTGGTAAAGAAATAATTAATCCAATAGTAACTGAAGATATTTTTTCAAGTTTTCAATTTAATAATCATCGTAGGTTTATTCCTGCATATTTTAATAAGGGAGATGTTAAAGTTCCATATGAAGCATCAAGACTACAATATTTACAAAAGTTTCACTTTTTGTCAGTAAATAAAATTAACTATGATATCAAAAAGATTAATGTAGATGATTTCCCCCTCCTTTATTGGAATAGTCCAATGGATGTAGCAATAAGAAACATAAATTTAATTCTCCATAGGATGTTTTTAGAATTGAGTGATTTAAATGTTGTTTTACTTGAAAATGATATGAAAAAAATTGACTCTTACATAAGTCAGCATTATAAATTCGTAAATGAAAATCTTGAAAACAAAGGCAATGTTGTTGGCAATCATTATTTAGTTGAGCTAGCGTCGATTCTCTTTACTTTGTCAATATATAAATTTGAGAATTGTGAAGAAGAAA
>VMBT01000593.1_pt1 | contig 22449 bp, 15 predicted proteins | sample 4404301 | NCBI WGS metagenome assembly VMBT01 (sample SAMN12238535, study PRJNA552566) | marine metagenome | isolation source: Coastal seawater | place: USA: coastal Georgia, Sapelo Island | collected 2008-08/2009-08
TAGGGGCTGACGTAATCAAGATTGAGCCTGCTCCAAATGGAGACAAGACGCGAAAACTTTCAGGGTTCGCAGCAGGTTTTTTTGCGGGATTTAATAGAAATAAACGGTCGATAGCTCTTGATTTAAAGTCTGAGGAGGGTCGAAGCGTCGCTCATAAATTAGTGGAAACGGCCGACGTCGTCATTGAAAACTATGCGCCAGGTACCATGGTGAAGCTTGGATGTGATTATGAAACACTCAGAGCTATCAATCCCAAGATTATTTTTTGTTCTCTCAAAGGTTTCCTTTCTGGGCCATACGAGAACAGGCTAGCTTTAGACGAAGTTGTACAATTTATGGCTGGCATGTCTTACATGACTGGTCCACCGGGGCGCCCACTTCGTGCAGGTGCAAGCGTGATTGATATTATGGGTGGGTCTTACGCCGTAATAGGTATTTTTTGCGCTTTGCGTGAACGCGATCAAACCGGTGAAGGCCAATTTATAAAATCAGCATTATTTGAATCTACTGCTTTTTTGATGACACAGCATCTTGCTGGGGAAGTGGTAACCGGAAAAGAAACGCCTCCGATGCCCGCTCGTGTGGGTGCTTGGTCAGTGTATGAGCCGTTTGAGACTAAGGATGGTCGGATGGTCTTTATCGGCATTACCAGCGATAATCACTGGCGCCGATTTAGAGATCATTTTGGATTAGATTACCTGAAAGATGATCCCGCGTTTTCTACAAATGAAAGTCGTGTTGCCGTTCGTGATAAACTTCTGCCTATCGTCGCTGAAATTGCCATAAGTTTTAATCACGATGAGCTTTTAAAAATTTTGGAAAAAATTGAGATTCCATTTTCTCCTGTAGCTAGGCCTACGGATCTTTTTGATGATCCCCAGCTTAATTTTCACGATAGAATGTTGCCAGTTGAAATGCCGAATGGGGAGGTTGCAAAGTTGCCAAGACTGCCAATCGAGGTAGGTGAGCACGATTTTGGTCTCCGGCGACAACCTCCTTCAGTTGGATTTCATACGAGTGAGGTGCTAGTGGAATCAGGGTTTAGTGAGACACAGATCAAGGCGCTTGCTGCGTCTGGGGTTGTCAAGCTTGGTGGAGATTAAGAGTAATGGTCTCAACAAAAGCTGAAACCACAAGTCCTTTAGGGGCGCTAAATCATCTTGTTGACTCTGGAGAAATTAAGCCTGATCCCGAGCAGCGAAAAGCCATAGAGCGACTTTCTCTTCTTGCTGAAACGCTAAGTGGCTACCAACCCAATACGAAGCCTAAAAAAAGCTCAGGAGTTTTTAAAAAGTTAGGGTTATTTAAAGATCCAGTCTCAAAGGTCCAAAAGGGGCCAAATGGTCTCTATATTTTTGGGCCAGTTGGTAGGGGGAAGTCTATGCTGATGGACCTCTTTTATAACCACGTTAATGTCACTCGTAAGCGTCGAGTTCATTTCCACTCGTTTATGCAGGAAATTCAAAAATCAGCACATGCACGCCGGGCATCTGGCGTTGATGGCGACCCTATCCCGGCAATAGCCAAGGAAGTAGCGGCAGATGCATGGTTGCTGTGTTTTGATGAATTTCAAGTTGATAATATTGCTGATGCGATGACGCTCGGCAGGCTGTTTGAGGATCTTTTTAAAGCAGGAGTAGTGGTGGTTGCGACGTCAAACGCTGCGCCAACAAATCTTTATAAGGATGGGCTGCAAAGAGACCGATTTCTGCCGTTTCTCGAAATCTTTGCTCGACATGTTGAGATTTATGAACTGGATGGGGGTACGGATTATCGCTTAGACCGCCTGAAGGGTAGGCCAGTTTATCATGTGCCTCATAATGAGGATGCGCTTTCCTCACTAGCTCAGGCGTTTTCTGATTTAACCGACGCTGCGGATCCTATCCCGCTAGAGCTGAATGTTAGAGGGCGCGTATTGACCGTACCACGTGCGGCTCGTTCAGTTGCTTGGTACTCGTTCGAAGAACTCTGCAAGAAGCCTCTTGGCCCTGCTGATTATCTAGCGTTAGCAGAGACATTCCACACATTTTTAGTAGAGGGCATTCCTGTTATGGGGCCCGAGGAGAGGAATGAAGCGCGCCGATTGGTTACTTTTATAGACGCCTGTTACGAACAGAAATCAAAAGTTATTTGTTCTGCAGATGGGGCACCAGATGATCTTTATGTGAAAGGTGTAGGCGAGTTTGAATTCAAACGCTGTGCGTCTCGATTGATTGAAATGCAAGCAGAAGATTACATGGCTGAGCCCCATAAGCATCTTTCAGAGACAAAAAACACATAAATCAGACTTTAAAACACGATATTGTTGCTGATTTCCTTGCCTAATTTGGTGGAATAGAGTTAGTAAGCGGAAATAATGAAGGCATTCTGTCAGATGCCTGATCTCTTAAGATATTTGGAGCTTTTCCATTATGGCCCGGAATAAGATTGCGCTCGTTGGAGCAGGTAACATTGGCGGCACTCTCGCTCATCTCGTTGGATTGAAAGAGCTGGGTGACGTTATCCTTTTTGACATTGTGGAAGGTGTGCCCCAAGGGAAAGCCTTAGATTTGGTCGAGTCCTCACCAGTTGAGGGTTTTGACTCAAATATGAAAGGCGCTAACGACTATTCGGAGATTGCAGGAGCCGATGTCGTAATCGTAACTGCTGGCGTAGCGCGCAAGCCCGGCATGAGCCGCGACGATTTGGTAGGTATCAATACAAAAGTTATGGCCTCTGTTGGGGAAGGCATAAAGAACAACTGTCCTGATGCCTTTGTCATTTGTATCACAAATCCATTGGATGCCATGGTCGCCATGCTGCAAGAAGCATCCGGCTTACCTGCGAACAGGGTGGTTGGAATGGCTGGGGTGCTTGATTCTGCCAGGTTCCGTTATTTCCTCGCCGAAGAGTTTAATGTTTCTGTAGAAGATGTCACAGCGTTTGTCCTCGGTGGACACGGCGATACGATGGTTCCTTCTACGCGTTATTCAACAGTTGCAGGAATCCCTGTTCCTGATCTGATTAAGATGGGTTGGTCCACTCAAGATAAGATCGATCAAATAGTTCAGCGCACTCGCGATGGTGGCGCAGAAATCGTCGGGCTTCTTGGAACGGGATCAGCTTTTTATGCTCCCGCTTCGTCCGCAATTCAAATGGCTGAGAGCTATTTAAAGGATAAGCGCAGAGTATTGCCCTGTGCTGCTCTTCTCAAAGGTGAGTATGGTGTGGATGGCCTCTATGTTGGAGTGCCAGTAATCATCGGTGCTAACGGCGTTGAAAAAATTGTTGAAATTGAGTTGGACGCTGAAGAAAAGCAAAATTTTGATAAGTCTGTAGCAGCTGTTACAGAATTGGTTAGCGTTGCGCGTAAAATGCGCGATGCGTCCTAATCAAACGATAGCTGCCTACTTTACGCTTGGAGTGACGGCATGAACGTACATGAACATCAGGCAAAGGCTTTACTCTCTAGGTACGGCGTAGCGGTACCAAAAGGATATCCAGCTTTTTCTGTTTCAGAAGCGGTTGAGGCTGCGGATAAACTTCCGGGGCCGGTCTATGTTGTTAAGGCACAAATTCATGCCGGCGGCCGGGGAAAAGGTGGCGGCGTTAAGGTGGTTAAATCTCGTCAGGAGGTTGAAGCAGAAGCTCAGCGTATGTTGGGTATGACGCTAGTGACCCATCAAACTGGTCCTGAAGGAAAAGAGGTTGGACGCCTTTATGTCGAGGATGGCTGTGATATCGCTCGCGAGTTATATCTATCGATGTTGGTAGATCGTGGGCATGGCAGAGTAGTTGTAGTGGCGTCCACTGAAGGCGGAATGGATATTGAAGAAGTTGCTGCCGAATCTCCAGAAAAAATTAAGACCATCGTTTTAGACCCTGCTGTCGGGATGTCTGGCTTCCAGGCTCGTAGGATTGCGTTTGAGCTGGGTCTGGAAGGGCAGCAGGTAGGCTCGGCGGTTAAGTTGATGATGGGGATGTTTGAAGCTTTCCAAGATCTTGATGCCAACATGATTGAGATTAATCCGCTCGTAGTCACAGGCTCTGGGGAAATTATGGCCCTAGATGCCAAAATGGACTTCGACGACAATGCTCTTTTCAGGCATCCAGATGTCGAAGAAATGCGCGATGTCTCAGAGGAAAACCCTGTCGAACGTCAAGCTGAAGATTTGCATTTAAATTATGTGGCTCTCGACGGAGAGATAGGTTGCATGGTGAATGGTGCTGGTCTTGCTATGGCAACGATGGACATCATTAAATTAAACGGAGCGGAACCGGCTAATTTTCTTGATGTTGGGGGTAGTGCAGATAAAGAGCGTGTTATTGCAGCATTTAAAATTATTTTGTCTGACCCCAGTGTGAAGGCCATCCTCGTCAATATCTTTGGCGGAATTATGCGCTGTGACGTTATTGCAGAAGGTGTAGTTGCGGCAGCCAAGGAATTAGGCCTTTCTGTCCCATTAGTTGTCCGCCTTGAAGGAACTAATGTGGAGAAAGGTAAGGAGATTATGGCCTCTTCAGGTATAGACATCGTGCCAGCTGATAATCTGCGCGATGCTGCTGAAAAAGTGGTCAAGGCTATGCGGGAGGCTGCCTGATGGCTGTTCTAGTTAACAAAGCGACCAAGGTTATTTGCCAAGGTTTCACAGGAAGCCAGGGAACATTCCATTCCGAAACTGCCATTGCATATGGTACGAACATGGTGGGTGGTGTGGCACCAGGAAAAGGAGGGCAGCAGCATCTCGGTCTTCCTGTTTTCAATACTGTGCATGAAGCTAAAGATACCGTTGGCGTTGATGCCAGTGTGATTTACGTCCCACCTCCATTTGCTGCAGATGCAATTTTGGAGGCTATTGATGCTGAGGTGGAGCTTATTATTTGCATCACCGAAGGCATCCCCGTTCTTGATATGGTTCGTGTTAAAAGGGCGTTAGAAGGCTCAAAAAGCCGATTAATCGGTCCAAATTGCCCCGGCGTTATTACCCCGGACGAATGTAAAATTGGAATCATGCCTGGCCATATTCATAAGCGTGGGATTATAGGTGTGGTCTCTCGGTCAGGCACATTGACCTACGAAGCTGTCGCTCAAACGACGGCGGTTGGTCTTGGGCAGACCACATGCATTGGCATAGGTGGTGACCCAGTGAATGGAACAAATTTCATCGATTGCCTAGAGATGTTTTTAGGAGATGATGAGACTCAGGGAATCATCATGATCGGAGAAATTGGTGGTTCTGCCGAAGAAGATGCGGCGGAATTTTATCGCCAATCAAAATCAAAAAAGCCAATGGTAGGTTTTATTGCTGGTGCAACCGCCCCTCCAGGCAAAAGGATGGGGCACGCTGGAGCTATCATTGCTGGTGGTAAAGGAACGGCACAAGCAAAATTCGAGGCTTTCCGGAATGCAGGGATAATGGTTAGCGAAAGTCCTGCAGGCCTCGGTGAAACAATGTTGAAAGCCATGAATAAGTAACCCAAAAATCAGTTTCATCCGTATGAGATGTTGTGCTGAATAGAAAGAGGGGGCTATGCCGGCATTACCGGTATTGGTCTAAATCAGAATGGCAAGTGACCAAGCGTCAATGACCATAGATCGTCTAATGGCTGATCGTACCAGTTATCTCTTTGGAGCTAACGCGGGCTATTTAGCGGATTTATATGAGCAGTACTTGGTAGATCCGGCAAGTGTAGACCCGAGCTGGAAGAGTCTGTTTAGTGATCTTCGCGGTGACGCGGGTGCGATTTTAGACGAGGTAGATGGTCCGGGTTGGGGTTCGATAGGCGCTAACAGATCAGATATTGGTGCCTCCTCGTCTGATACCCCCAAAGCTGATCAATCAAAATCTGATCTGGTGCCGGATAACAGAGACGTTAGGGCTGCAACATTAGATTCAGTTCGCGCATTAATGCTTATCAGAGCTTATCGTATTCGAGGTCATCTTTATTCAAAACTTGACCCTCTCGGGTTAGCGGAAATCGAGTATCACCCTGAGCTTGATTACAAGACGTATGGTTTTTCCGAGGCTGATTTAGACCGAGAAATTTTTATCGATAATGTTCTCGGTATGGAGACAGCTACTCTCCGCAATATTTTGGAGCTAGTTGAAGCGACATACTGCGGAAAAATCGGTGTTGAGTTCATGCACATTCAGGACCCAGAGCAGAAAGCTTGGATACAGCGCCGCATAGAAGAACCTCGTAACCAAACTGATTTTACTGATCGAGGAAAAATCGCAATTCTAGAACGCTTAACAGCGGCCGAGACATTCGAGCAATTTCTTGATCGTCGTTTTGTTGGAGCAAAACGTTTTGGGCTTGAAGGTGGCGAATCTCTGGTTCCATTGATGGAACAAATTGTGAAGCGGGGCAGTCAGCTCGGGCTTGAAGAAATCGTTGTTGGGATGGCGCACCGCGGCCGCCTTAACGTTTTGGCTAACGTTTTAGATAAGCCTTTTGTTAATATCTTTTCTGAATTCCAGGGCAATCCAGCCAACCCTGAAGATGTTCAAGGTTCTGGCGACGTCAAGTATCATCTGGGCACTTCGGCAGATCGAGAATTTGATGGTAAAACGGTCCACTTAACGTTGACCCCGAACCCATCGCACTTGGAAGTGGTCAATCCTGTAGTTCTTGGGCGTGTGCGAGCAAAACAGCGACAGCGCGGAGATAAAGCCAGGCAGAAGGTTATGGGTATCCTTTTGCATGGTGATGCAGCTTTTATAGGCCAAGGTTTAGTTGCTGAGACATTCGAGTTGTCTGAGCTAAATGGTTACCAAACAGGTGGTACAATCCACGTGGTTATAAATAACCAAATTGGGTTCACAACCTCTCCAACCGAAGCGCGTTCAGGCCCGTATTGCTCAGAAATGGCAAAGATCGTTCAGGCGCCAGTGTTTCATGTGAATGGCGATGACCCTGAGGCGGTAGTGCACGTTGCCCGTATCGCTACAGAGTTTAGGTATCAGTTTAAGCAAGACATTGTGATCGATATGTATTGCTACCGAAGACAGGGACACAATGAGAGCGACGAACCGGCGTTCACCCAGCCTCTTATGTACAAGGCAATTGGAAAACACCCAACAACGCGGCAGTTATATGCCGGTAGACTTGTTGATGAGGGCCTAATTAGTAACGAGACAGCTCAGCAATTCGTAGACAGTTTTAGAGCAACGCTAGAAAAGGATTTTGAGGCTGCGAGTTCTTTTAAGCCAAACAAAGCGGATTGGTTTGAAGGAAAATGGTCAGGTCTCGATATTGCCAAAGGTGAAGATCGGCGGGGCGATACCGCAATTGATATCGAACTTCTCAAAGAAATTGGGAAGAAAATTACGTCCATACCAGAAGGTTTTAAATTAAATAATAAGATTGATCGCCAGCTTAAAGCCAAGTGGAATGCCATTGAATCTGGTAGCGGTATTGATTGGGCAACCGCTGAGGCTCTGGCTTTTGGTAGCTGTGCTGTTGAAGGGACCGCGGTACGCCTATCTGGGCAGGATTGTGGGAGAGGCACTTTCTCGCAACGTCATGCGGTATTTACTGATCAGGAAACGGGTCAAGAATATCTGCCTCTGCAGCATCTCCGCAATGACCAAGCTAAAGTTGATGTTCTTGATAGTCCTTTAGCTGAAATGTCTGTTCTTGGATTTGAGTACGGATATTCTACTGCGGAGCCAAATATCTTAGTAATGTGGGAAGCCCAGTTTGGCGACTTTGCAAACGGGGCTCAGGTTATTATCGACCAGTTTATATCGTCTGGCGAGCATAAATGGCTTCGTATGTCTGGCCTCACATTGCTTTTACCGCATGGCTATGAGGGGCAAGGACCTGAGCACTCTTCCGCGAGATTAGAGCGGTACCTTCAGATGTGCGCAGAGGACAACATGCAGGTATGTGTGCCATCAACTCCCGCGAATTATTTTCATATGCTCCGTCGTCAGGTACGTCGTAACTTCCGTAAACCTCTGATTGTTATGACCCCTAAGTCATTACTAAGACATAAGTTATGCGTTTCAGACGTTAATGAATTTTCTGGGAAAACAACATTCCATCGTGTTATCCCAGATCACGGTGACTTAGTGGCCAATTCAAAGATCAAGCGTATAGTTCTGTGTTCTGGAAAAGTGTTCTACGACCTCATTGCTGCGCGCGACGAGCGGAAGATTAAGGATGTGGCAATTGTTCGACTGGAACAACTTTATCCTTTCCCAGTGAAATCACTGGCTGCGGAATTAAAGAAGTATACAAATGCCGAAGTAGTATGGTGTCAGGAAGAGCCTGAGAACATGGGAGCTTGGCGCTTCCTCGACCGTAGGCTTGAAGCGGTGATGGGTGATATTCCTAAATTGAGCTCTAAGCGCCCTATTTACTGTGGCCGTGCTGAGTCAGCGGCAACGGCAACAGGACTTTTAAAACGACATAACGCTGAGCAAGCTAAACTCGTTGATGACGCACTTACGGCTTAAAATTACCAAACGTGCTTCACCAATTTCTAGCAAGGACAAGTCATGGCTGTTGAAATTATAGTTCCTGCACTAGGTGAGTCTGTAACTGAGGCTACTATTGCTCGTTGGTTGAAAGCGGCGGGCGAAAAGGTCGAGGCAGATGAGCCTCTGGTTGAATTGGAGACGGACAAGGTTACCGTGGAAGTACCAGCACCTTCTGCTGGTGTTCTTACCTCTCTCGCTGTTTCAGAGGGAGATAATGTTGAAGTTGGCGCTTTGCTGGGTAGCATAGATCCAAACGGTAAAGCGGATACTGCTAAACCAATTGCAAGCGAGCCAAAAGAATCTAAAAAACCTGATCTTGTGCCTGCAAACTCTGCAGAAGCACCTGTAAAAGTTGAAGCTCCGTTGGTACAATCAACTCCTGTGTTGAATGTTTCACCTGCTTCATTATCTGCCAGTGCTGCGCCTATGCCTCCTGCGGTTAAGAAGCTTGTAATGGAACATGGCCTTGATCCTTCCCAAATTCCTGCTTCAGGACGAGGCGGTCGGCTTACAAAGTCTGATGTCTTGGAATATATGCGGTCTGGAGGAAAAGACGTTTTTGCAGTTGCAGAGTTGCCTGCTGATAGATCGGAAGAGCGGGTTAAAATGTCTCGCTTACGCCGACGAATTGCCGAACGGCTGAAAGAGGCGCAAAACACGGCTGCCATGCTTACTACCTTCAACGAGGTAGATATGACAGAAATTTTAGCTGTGAGAGCAGAATTTAAAGATCAATTTGAAAAGCGACACGGTGTCCGATTAGGCTTTATGTCTTTCTTTGTTAAGGCAGCTATTCAAGGTCTTAAGGATGTCCCAGCCGTAAATGCTCAGATAGATGGAGATGATATCGTATATAAGAATTTCTACGATATCGGGGTTGCTGTAGGCACGGAACAGGGACTTGTTGTTCCCATTATCCGGAATGCAGAGACGATGACTCTCGCCGGAATAGAAAAGGCTATAGGGGATTACGCTCGTAAGGCTCGCGACGGCAAGTTGTCTCTTGCTGATCTTTCGGGTGGTACCTTCACGATCTCTAATGGGGGTGTCTATGGATCGCTGTTATCAACCCCAATTTTGAACCCTCCACAATCTGCAATTCTGGGTATGCACAAGACGCAAACGCGTCCCATGGTCATGCCAGATGGGTCGATACAGGCACGGCCTATGATGTATCTCGCATTATCTTACGACCATCGTATTATTGATGGTTCTGAAGCGGTTACTTGCCTTGTTCGAATGAAAGAAACACTCGAAGACCCGCGACGTATGCTTTTGGACATGTGAGGAGACGCTTTTTATGGATAGCGTTTACGATCTCGTAGTCATCGGCGGCGGTCCTGGTGGATACGTAGCCGCCATCAGAGCTTCACAATTAGGCTTAAAAGTAGCTTGCGTGGAAATGCGGGGTACTCTCGGGGGGACATGTCTGAATGTTGGGTGTATTCCTTCAAAACACCTTCTTCATGCTTCTCATGCTTATGATGAAGCAAAAAACAGCTTTTCCAAATTAGGTGTTATGACCAAGGGTGTGTCTCTTGATCTAGGTCAAATGATGACATCAAAAGAAGAGGTTGTTTCCGGTCTCACCCAAGGAATCGAGTTTCTATTTAAGAAAAATAAGATCGAGTACATTAAAGGACGCGGTAAGATTATCGAAGCCGGCAAAGTTGAAGTTGAGTTGGCTGGGCTTAAGAACGTTCTTCTCGAAACTAAGAATATTCTTATTGCCACCGGTTCAGAATCAACTCCTCTTCCTGGAGTGACTGTAGACGAGAAAAAGATAGTCAGTTCTACAGGTGCGCTTGATTTAAAAAAGGTTCCAAAAAAGTTAGTCGTGATTGGTGGTGGCGTAATTGGGCTGGAACTAGGTGTGGTCTGGCGCCGCTTGGGCGCAGAGGTGGAAGTGATCGAGTTCCTCGATAAACTTTTACCTTCTATGGATGCCGAGCTCTCCAAGACTATGCAGCGCATCTTGAAGAAAAAAGGCTTTTCGTTTCGTTTGGGGACCAAGGTTACGGAAGCTAAGTCGACTAGGTCGGGTGTGGTACTGACTACTGAACCAGCTAAAGGTGGCAAGTCAGAGCTGGTTAAAGCCGACGTTGTCCTCGTGGCAATAGGCCGACGTCCTTATATAGAAGGATTGGGTCTCGAAGATGTTGGCGTAGAAATAGATCGTGGCAAAGTTAAAATAAATAGCCATTACCAAACTAGCATTCCAGGCATATGGGCTATTGGTGATGTTGTTGATGGCCCGATGCTTGCTCACAAAGCTGAAGACGAGGGGGTTGTTGCTGCCGAACTGATGTCAGGACAGGCAGGTCATATTGACTATGATTGCATCCCTAGCGTTGTTTACACAGACCCGGAGGTGGCTTCTGTTGGTCGAACAGAAGAGCAGCTCAAATCTCAGGGAATAGAATTCAAGGTAGGTAAATTCTCGTTCCAAGCTAATTCCAGGGCCCGTGCAGCTGGGGGTGGAGAAGGTTTTGTTAAGATCATTGCCGATAAAGAAACAGACCAAGTTCTTGGTGCTCACATCATAGGACCGGACGCTGGTACTTTGATTGCTGAAATTGGTTTAGGGATGGAATTTGGCGCTTCGTCTGAAGATATTGCAAGGACTTGTCACGCGCACCCAACTTTAAATGAAGCAGTCAAGGAAGCCGCGCTTGCAGTTGAAGGACGTCAGATACACGCATAGCTGATTTTCTAGCTATTCAACGAGGCTTTATCCTCTTGTGTGTAGAAGGCATCTGCGTGAATCCGGGACGCATCCATTCCAGCATCAACAAAAAGAGCACGGGAGCTTTCAACCATTGGGGGTGGGCCTGCAATATAGACTCTAGCGCCATCTAGCCCTGCTGATCCAATATCTAACAAGTCGGACTCGATTGCCTCAGTTACCAAACCTTTTCGGCGAGATGTGGATTTGTTTGGTTCTGAAAGAACAATATCTAGCTTAAAGTTTGGCCATTCTCGTTGAAGATTTTGCAATTCTTTTTCTAAATAGACGTCATCCTCGGTCTTAACTCCAAACCAGAGGCGAACAGGGCGCAAATTGGCCCCCTCTTTTTGTGCAGCTTCAGCTAAAATTGCTCGTATAGGGGCAATGCCAGACCCTCCAGCGACAGCATATATTGGCCCAGTCTCTTCCTTCCTTAAGAATGCAAATCCCAGTGGCCCATGGACGGAAATTGGTTCGCCAACGTTCATTTCGTCAAATACAAAAGCAGATACCCCTTTGTCACCCATGCGTCTGATATGAAATTCTATTTCGTTTGATATGGATGGTGTCGCAAATGAATATTCGCGCGCGGGAAGGCCAGGAAATGCGATGTTTGCGAATTGACCAGAAGTATATTCCAGCGGTTCTGGTAGCTTTACCCGAACTCCTGCAATATCGTGAGTAAGCTTTTCGACCGCCACTACCTCGCCTTGCAGGTGCTTGAGTGGGTGGGACAGTGCATCATCAAAATTCATTATTGCAACAGAACAGTTGCTTCTTGGCTCAGCCCTACAGGGAAGAATTATTCCACGGGATTTTTCGTCATCCGTTAAGGCGAATGTTGAGTAGGACCGCATCTCTACTTCGCCCAATATTAATTTTGACTTGCATGCGCCACAATTGCCTGAGGCGCATCCAAACGGAAAGGAAATATTTTCCTCTAGTGCAATTTCCAGAATCGTCTCATCTTGCTCAACTTCGATACTTTCATCGAAAGATACAAGATTAATTTTATGGCCCATATGAACTCTCGATTTTTTTTTAAACCAACTGTTTGAACGATATAGTTAAAATTTGTTTACAGGCGAGGTTTGCTGTTATTCCCGCTAGACCGAATGCCTATCCTAGCTTATCCATATTCTTGCGTCATAACCGTATTAGCCCAATTGGAACTATTACAACTATTTGAGGATAAGTTTTTATGGAACTTCGGAATTTAGGTCGTTCAGGTCTCCGCGTCTCTCTTGTTGGTCTTGGCTGTAATAATTTTGGTATGCGTTTGGATGCAAACCAAACAGCTGATGTTGTGAATGCGGCACTGGATGCTGGTATCACTCTTTTTGACACTGCTGACATGTATGGTGGTCGTGGTGACTCGGAGCGTTTTCTTGGCAAAGCCTTGGGTGCTAAAAGATCAGAAATTGTTTTAGCCTCCAAATTTGGGATGGCCATGGACGATGAGGGTATAAAAATTGGCGCGGCGCGTCGTTATATCATGCAGGCCGTAGAAGATAGTCTGTCTCGCCTCGGAACCGACTGGATTGATCTCTATCAATTGCACCAGTTTGATCCTCTAACCCCAATAGATGAAACACTTCGTGCGCTAGATGACCTTATTCGCGATGGAAAGGTTCGTTACGTAGGCTCATCTAATCTTCCGGCATGGAGATCTACTGAGGCAGAATTTATAGCCCGTGAGCTGGGAACCAATAAATTTATCTCATGCCAAGAAGAGTGGAATGTTCTCAATCGGGCAATAGAGCAAGATGTTGTGCCGATGATGGAAACTTATGGGCTTGGTATGCTGCCTTATTTCCCTCTCGCCTCTGGTTTGTTGACTGGGAAATATAAAAAAGATTCTATGCCAGAAGGGGCACGGCTAACTGATATGCCGCGATTTGCTAATCGAGGTTATGTGACTGAGGCAAATTTTGCCAAAGTTGAAAGGTTGGAAAATTTTGCAAACCAGAGAGGGCATTCTGTATTGGAATTAGCTTTCAGTTGGTTAGCCGCTCAAAAAGTGACGGGGTCAGTCATTGCTGGGGCGACTAAGCCGGAGCAAATTAAGAGCAATGTTGCAGCAGCTAATTGGAAAATGACTGCTGAGGAGCTCGCTGAAATTGATGAACTTCTAGCTTGATTTACCTTTGCCACCGCCAAACGGAGTTTGGCGGTGGCTTCCGGGTAGTTTTTCTGATTCTCTGACTACGACCATTAGGTTTACTTTGTTTGTTTGGCATGGGTTGTTTAATAGAGGTTTACCCCTGAAACGTGCTCGAGTAGCCTTTTAAAATCTAGTGTTATTTCTCGTAGTCATTTCATAGGGGCGAAAGTGAGTCATGGATCGTTCTATCTACGGTTTCATATTTCGACATAGTAAAGCCCAACAGATCTATTTGTTGTTGGTTACTTTCGCAGCCTTCCCGTTCATTTATCTTCAACCAGATTTGGTGAAGACCATCGTTAACAAAGCTATAGGAGGAAAAGTTTCTGATTTTCCTAAAGATGTTATCGGTTTTGAGTTTGAGCAAGTTGCGTATCTGGTGCTCATGTGTTTGTGTTTTTTGGTCATTGTCCTCATCAACGGCGCCTTTAAATATTATATAAATGTTTCAAAAGGCCGGTTGGGAGAGCGAATGCTTCGGCGTCTGCGCTATAATCTCTACAGCCGCGTTTTACGGTTTCCACAGCCACATTTTAAACGGGTATCTCAGGGTGAAGTGATACCCATGATAACTCAAGAAGTAGAGCCTTTGGGGGGCTTTATTGGAGATGCTGTTGCGCAGCCGGTCTTTCAAGCAGGCATGCTTGTTACTTTTTTGATCTTCATAATTGTTCAGGATATCTACATGGGTATGGCCGCAATCGCCATGTTCCCAATACAAGGTTGGATAATTCCCAAGCTGCAGCGAAAGGTAAACGCATTAGGTAAGCAGCGTGTGAGGGCGGTCAGAAGAGTTTCTGAGAGGATCAGCGAAAGTATTAGTGGAATTGAAGAGGTTCACTCCAACGACGCCTCTAATTTAATGCGCGCGGAGTTTTCAAGTCATCTGGGGCGCATATATCAAATACGGTATGAAATTTATCATCGAAAATTTGTTATAAAATTCATTAATAACTTTTTAGCGCAATTCACCCCTTTTCTTTTCTATCTCATTGGTGGGTACTTAGCCATCAATGGTGACCTGTCCATTGGTGCTTTAATTGGTGTCATTGGTGCTCACAAGGATATGAATGCTCCTTGGAAAGAATTGTTGGCCTTTTATCAGCAATACATGGATGCCAAAATTAAATATGAACAAGTCGTAGAGCAGTTTGATCCAGCTGGCATGCTTGATGAAGATTTGCAGATTAATGAGCCAGAATCGATCCCTCAAATAGCGCCTGAAACTCCTATAGCTGCGCAAGGTTTAACTTACCAAGAAGATGAAACAGCTATTCCAATTCAGGGTTTTAATTATCAGTTTAAAGCTGGGGACAAGGTTGCTGTAGTTGGTCCTCCTGGTGGCGGTAAAGAAGAATTTCCAAGTCTGCTTGCGCGCCTCCTCTTCCCAACTGGAGGCCGGATAACCGTAGGTGGCGACGATTTGAAGGGATGGCCGGAAGCTTTCACGGGCCGACGGATGGCTTATGTGGGTTCCTCTGCTTACCTCTTTTCTGACACCGTTCGAGCAAATTTACTTTTTAGTCTTAAAAATCGGCCAGTTAACGTGCCAGAATTAAGTGACAATGAGGCAAATGAAAGAGAAGCTAGACTATTAGAAAATGCGCGGTCGGGTAATTCAAACGAAGACTTTGATGATAATTGGGTAAATTATTCTGTATTGGGCGCGAGCAACCCAACCGAGGGAGACCAGAAGTTAATCGATATACTCGAGAAGGTTGAACTCTCCCGTGATGTTTACGGCTTTGGGCTACGCGGTCCAATAGACCCAATCAGAAGATCCGATTTAGCTGAACAAACTATGGAAGCTAGAGTGCGTCTCGCCAGTCGTTTAAGTTCTGACAATCTTGGTGATTTAATAGAACCCTATGACCCGGACAAATATAACGACAATTCGTCCCTGGCTGAAAATCTATTATTTGGAACGATCGTTACTGACGACTTTGATATTGAGACCCTAGGCGATCACCCTTACGTGGTGGCTACGCTCAGAACAGTTGGTTTGGAAGATGAGCTTTTAAACATCGGCTTTGAGGCCGCGACTTTGATGGTAGAGCTGTTTGCTGATGTGGAGCCAGGTGATCCGTTGTTCGAGCAGTATAGCTTTATCAAAGCCGATTTACTGCCAGATTATCAAACTATATTGACGAAATGGTCAAAAGGTGGGGCAGAGGTATTAAACGAGCAAGAGCGGGGAATGTTACTTGCTATGCCTTTCAAATTAATACCCGCGCGTCATCGCCTCGGTTTAATTACCGATGATATAAGGGCGCGTGTGATTAGCGCCAGAAGCGAATTTCGCGCCAACATCCCTGCAGATCTAGCATCAGCGATAGAATTCTTTGACCCCGCTCAGTATAACGCAGCAGCCTCGATTCAAGATAATATCCTTTTTGGTAAAATCGCTTATGGAGAAGCAGAAGGTCCTGAAATAGTGGGCCAGCTGGTCGATGAAATCGTCGATGACTTGGGGATGAGACGGGAGATCGTAGCCGCAGGACTGGACTATCAAGTAGGAATTGGCGGTTCTCGATTGTCTGGTGCTCAGCGACAAAAAATTGCCATCGCCAGAGCTCTCGCTAAAAGCCCTAATGTGCTTGTTTTAAATGGCGCTATAGATGCAATGGACGGTCGTACAAGAAATGCGTTGGTTGAACGCGTTTTAGAGGCCGCTCCGGGAGGGGTTGTTTGGGCAATAGGAGATCCAGACTTATTGAAATTCTTTGATAAAGTCGTTGAGGTTGCCAACGGTCGCGTTGCCAAGGAAACCTCTGGTAACGGCATGGAGAACTAATCAATGTCTTTAGCGGAAGAAGTGGATCTGCTGCGGGGAATACCGCTATTTGAAAAAATGGAGGCTCCTAAACTCAAGCTTCTGGCAATTTCAAGTGACAGAGTAAATTTTCGCCCTGGTGCAGTTATGATGAGACAGGGCGACGAGGGAGATGCTGCTTATGTCATCATAAGCGGTAAGGGTGATGTAATCGTTGATACTCCAGCCGGTGAGATCAAGGTGGCAGAGGTGAGCTCAGGTCAGATTGTAGGTGAAATAGCTATTCTTATTGATGTTCCCCGCACTGCTACAGTGAAGACAGAACAGGGGTTAACGGCATTGAAAATTGGCAAAGAGAATTTCATCAGGCTTTTAAACGGTTCCCCTCAAGTTGCTATAGAGATTATAAAAGTTTTGGCCTCACGCTTAGAAAATACGACTGCTCAGCTTCGTGAAGCTGTTTCAGCAAAGAGTAACTAAGCGGTTTTAAAAATGAGTCGCCTAGAGAGTGCCATTCGAAGGTTAGAAGCCCAGCTTGCTTGTCTTAATAGAGCTGCTGGGCTTATCGCAGACATTCCTGGTCCAATACTCGAGCTTGGGTTAGGAAATGGGCGAACTTATGACCATTTACGAACATTAATGCCCACTCGGCGAATTATCGTTTTTGAACGGGAGCCAATGGCTCACCCAGATAGTATGCCTCCGCCTGAAGATTTAATCGAAGGTGATTTTCGTGAGACCATTCCAGGGGCTCTGATGTTCACAAGAAGCCCAGCAGCTCTGATTCATGCGGATTTTGGTAGCGGAGATAAAGCGGCAACCGCGGCCCTTGCCAGCTGGCTGGCAGAAGCGGTTAAGCCGCTTTGTAAAACGCACACGTTAATTGTTTCCGATCAACCTCTCCCAATCTTGGGGACCACGTTACTTCCATTGCCACAGAATGTGTTGGAAGGACGGTATCAAATGCAGCAAATGATTTAAAACAGGATTAATTATGCCAAAGCCGGAAAATCACATTTCATTTGAGGATTTTGAAAAAGTTGACATCCGTGTTGGCAGAATAGTTGATGCGGAGACTTATCCAGAAGCTAGACGACCTGCTTTTAAAGTATGGGTTGATTTCGGTCCTGAAATTGGTGTCTTAAAAACCTCCGCGCAGATTACTGTACATTATTCGGTTGAGGATTTGCCAGGCACTCTAGTTGGTGGCGTTGTTAATTTTCCATCCAAGCAAATTGGAAAGTTTATGAGTGAATTTCTGTTGCTCGGTTTTCCTGATGACGAAGGTAATGTTGTTTTGATGCAACCAAACAAAAATGTGCCGTTGGGAGGTCGCCTTTTTTAAGCTTCTCCTAGTTAATAATAAATCCGCTTTCAGATTATTGGATCGAACAGTGCAAGACCATGAGTTAACTCTAGAGCAGATATTTAATGCGGATATTATTTCTTAATCATGTTGAGCTTATCCAATTCATCTGAGGATATATCTTCTGATACTAAGGCTGCACCGAATACTTCTTTTTCAAACCAAACGACAAATTCTTTATCTCGTTCTTTTTTCCAAAATTCCCAAGTAGGCTTTCCCATACGGGTTTCCATGATTCCAGATTTTATGAGATGCATTCTCATGTCTAAATGCTCTCTACCAATCACGCCACTTTTAAATTGGTCATAGCTATCAAATAAATCGACAAGGCAAGTTTGTATCCAAAGGGTCATCCGCCAATACTCAAAATCTTCAAAATCGTCTTCACGCCAATTTTTCGCTAAAAATTTGGAGAAGTTTTCATTTTGTGCAGATTCAAAATAACGCTTGTAAAGCCGGTCATTTAAGTTAAAGCCAAACTGCAGTTTCATGATTTTTTGGTTTAATCTTATTTGTTTTGCGAGATAAATCACCGACATAATCATGGCAAAACTGCTGATTATTTGTGCTAAAACTGCGATATTGGTCCCACCCATTTGATAACTCCATGCTAAATTTCTGCTCTAAAGTTATGCCTAAAAATGTCCTAGTAACATTTTTGCCTTCATAGCAGGGGATTCGACAAATGCTCCCTGTACTCGTTCTCAGAACCTTATGAAATCCCGTGTATTGAACGGTGGACCCCTTTAGAGAGCTATGCAATCGCAACCAAAATAATTGTGCTAGAAACATCCGGTCAAAACTGTCAGTTAGTAATTTATGAGCGCGAAGGAACAGTAATTTGAGTTCTTCAGAAAAAAATATAATGGATTCAAAGTCCTCAACTAAAAAGTGGCAGTTTTGGATTGATCGTGGTGGTACTTTCACTGACATTGTTGCGCAGAAGCCAGATAGTAGTGTCGTTACACACAAACTTTTATCGGTAAATCCTGAGAGGTATTCCGATGCTGCAACACATGGGATCAAAGAACTTTTAGGATTAAAGGCTGATGATGCGATCCCCGGAGATCTAGTAGATGTTGTAAAGATGGGTACCACTGTAGGTACCAATGCTTTGCTGGAACGGAAAGGTGAGCCGACTGTCTTAGCTGTCACCAAAGGCTTTCGTGATTTACTTCGTATTGCTTATCAAAACCGACCCAACCTTTTTGATTTAGAAATAAAGCGCCCCGATCTCCTTTGTGAAGATATAATTGAAATAAACGAACGTGTTCTTGCAGATGGGACTATAGAAAAACCTTTGGACGAAACATCTGCTCGAGCAGATTTTTTGCAGATGCGAAGCAAAGGATATTCTGCGATCGCTATAGTTTGCTTACACGGGTATCGTTATCACGCTCATGAAAAACGATTGGCAGAGTTGGCTCGTGAGGTGGGATTTGCTCAGGTATCAGTAAGCCATCAGGTAAGTCCTTTGGTAAAGGCAGTGGGACGTGGAGATACCACTGTTGTTGATGCATATTTATCACCAGTCCTTCGTCGCTATGTTGACCTCGTCTCAGACCAATTAGATGGCGCAAGACTGATGTTCATGCAGTCTAATGGAGGCTTAGCAGACGCGCAGCGTTTTCAGGGAAAGGACTCGGTTTTATCAGGACCTGCGGGTGGTACTGTTGGAGCAGCAAAAACGGCAAGTATGGCTGGATTTAATCGAATTATTGGTTTCGATATGGGGGGTACGTCCACCGATGTATCTCATTATGCAGGAGAATATGAGCGAGCGTTCGAAACTCTAGTTGCTGGGGTTAGGATGCGTGCTCCTATGATGCGCATCCACACTGTAGCAGCTGGAGGAGGTTCAATATTAGCGTTTGAGAATGGCCGTTTCAGAGTAGGGCCAGAGAGTGCTGGAGCTAATCCGGGTCCAGCAAGTTACCGCAGGGGTGGTCCACTTACTGTTACTGATTGCAATGTGGTGATGGGACGTTTGCAGCCCTCTCTCTTTCCAAGTGTCTTTGGGTTAAATGGGGATTTACCTCTGGATGCGGACGCCGCTCGTTCGCGTTTCCAGGAATTGGCTGAGACTATGAAAACGGAAATGGGCGGTGAGCGAGCTGTCGAAGACATAGCGGCTGGTTACCTTCAGATAGCCGTTGAAAATATGGCTAATGCAATCAAAGAAATATCTATTCGGCGCGGGTATGATGTTACCGAATATGCCCTTTGTTGCTTTGGTGGAGCTGGTGGTCAGCACGCGTGTCTAATTGCTGATACACTTGGCATGGAAACCGTATTTATTCACCCATATGCAGGTGTACTCTCGGCTTATGGAATGGGACTGGCAGATATTCGTTCTGTGAAAGAACGCTCTATCGAATTGCCTCTTGATCAGCAAGCTCTTTTGAAAATTCAATCAATTCTTGCAGAACTTGGTAATGAGGCAAAGGCGGAAATTCAGCCTCAATTAACAGATAGTGATCATTTGCGAGTAGAAGAGCGGTTACATGTTCGCTACGACGGAACAGATTCTTCTCTAGAAATTTCGCTGCCGCAAAGTGGTGATATTGCTGCAGAAGTTCGCCGTGCCTTCGAAGATGAGCATAGGAAGCGTTATGGTTTTATTATGGAAGGGAAGGCGCTGGTAGTTGCAGTCGCTGTAGCTGAAGCTATTGGCGAAACTGATGTTGTAGAGGAAAAGGCTCAAGAAATTAGCAGTAATATTAATACTACTCCAATTGCAAACCACTCAGTTTATATTGGAGGAAGCTGGAAAGAGATTCCCTTCTACAGTCGCGAGGAAATGCAGCCAGGTAGTGTTATAGACGGGCCGGCCGTAATTGTAGAACGTACTGGGGCTAATGTAATTGAACCAGGCTGGCAAGCTGAGATAACAGCTCTGAATCATCTTGTGATGCAGAGGTTGGTGCCGATTGAACGCTCCAATGCCATCGGCACTGAAGCGGATCCAGTACTCCTGGAGGTATTCAATAATTTATTTATGTCGGTTGCCGAACAAATGGGGGCAGCGCTTGAGAACACTGCCTATTCAGTCAACATAAAAGAGCGACTTGATTTCTCATGTGCCATTTTTGATCCTGATGGAAATCTTGTTGCTAATGCTCCGCATGTGCCCGTTCATTTGGGATCAATGGGTGCCAGTGTACGCACAATAATACGGGAGCGACTCGGGGCGATGAATCCAGGAGATTTCTACGCCCTTAATGATCCATATAATGGTGGAACCCATCTCCCAGATATAACAGTCGTTGCACCAGTATTTGATGGTGATGAAATAATCTTTTTCGTTGCAGCTCGGGGACATCACGCTGATGTTGGTGGGCTCACTCCAGGGTCTATGCCACCGGATTCAACACATATTGAACATGAAGGAGTACTTATTAACAATTTTCTTCTGGTTGATAAGGGAACCTTCCAACAACAAGCCCTGAAAGACCTACTTCTTTCAGCAAAGTATCCTGCGCGAAATATTTATCAGAATGAAGCCGATCTAAAAGCTCAGATAGCAGCCTGTGAGAAAGGCGTCCGCGAAGTTCGTCGCATGATAGATCACTTTGGTCTCGGCGTTGTACAAGCCTACATGAAACATGTGCAAGACAATGCAGAAGAGAGCGTTAGGCGGGTAATCGGTGCATTAGAAAGCGGTTCTTTTGACTACGCATTAGATAATGGGGCGGTTGTAGCCGTCGATATTTCGATTAATTCTGAAGCCCGTACCGCTAAATTAGATTTTAGTCGCTCTTCTGCTCAATTATCCAGTAATTTCAATGCTCCAGCAGCAATTTGTAGAGCTGCAGTCCTTTATGTATTTCGGATGCTTGTTGGTCAGGATATTCCTCTGAATGATGGTTGCCTAAAGCCAATCGAAATAATTGTTCCTGAGGGCTCGATGCTTAATCCAAGGCAGCCAGCTGCTGTTGTGGCTGGAAATGTAGAAACCAGTCAAGTTGTGACCGACACAATACTTGGAGCTCTAGGTGTGATGGGTGCGTGTCAGGGCACCATGAACAACTTTACATTCGGTGATGAAGATCACCAGTATTATGAGACAATTTGTGGGGGCGCTGGAGCTGGTCCAACTTGGGATGGGGTGAGCGCTATTCATACCCATATGACTAACACACGGCTCACTGACCCAGAAATTTTAGAACTTCGATATCCCGTCATACTTGAGAGCTTTGGCATTCGTCCTGGAAGTGGGGGGGCTGGTAGAAATAGGGGCGGTGATGGAATAATTCGGAGGATAAGGTTCGAACGAAAAATGACAGCTGCAATTCTTTCTAATCGCCGTGAGATAGCACCCTATGGCATGTCTGGGGGGGAGCCTGGCCAGTGTGGTGAAAATCGTGTCGAACGCTCTGATGGTAGAGTTGAATATCTCAAGGGAGCAGATCAGGCGGAGATGCAACCTGGCGACACCTTCATCATTGAAACTCCAGGTGGTGGAGGTTACGGAACAGTTAATTAAATTTGATTGCTTTGGGATGGTTTTAGTTCTATCGACGCGCTCCTCGAACAAACTTTCCGATTGAGATGGGAATTTGAATACCGCTCTTGTGGTCCAAAGGAATTGGAGTGATCCAACTGCGATCTTAAGGCCTGCAAACCTAGAGGACGTCGATGCCCTCATATTTTTAGAGAACGAATGTTTTCAAACAGATCGTATTTCCCGTCGAAGCTTTAGATATTTTATTCAACGCGGGCACAGTCTTTTAATTCTGATTAACGGAAAAGGTGAGGCTTTAGGTTATGTATTAACGACCTTTAGACGTGGAACATCCGTAGCAAGAATTTATTCAATTGCTGTTGCCTGCTCTATGCGAAAATCAGGAATTGGTAAGTCCTTACTGGAAGCCGCTGAGATAATTGCCGTTGACAATAACTGTATTGCTCTGCGTCTCGAAGTTCACCCTGACAATTTTAAGGCCATAA
>VMBT01000594.1_pt1 | contig 22417 bp, 27 predicted proteins | sample 4404301 | NCBI WGS metagenome assembly VMBT01 (sample SAMN12238535, study PRJNA552566) | marine metagenome | isolation source: Coastal seawater | place: USA: coastal Georgia, Sapelo Island | collected 2008-08/2009-08
TTTGTCTTAATGATTCAAACATTACAGCACTCACAGCATTAGCAAGATTTATACTCCTAGAACTCTCTTCCATAGGTATAGTTAATGTTTTATAATTTTCCAAAATATTTTCTGGTAATCCAATTGATTCAGGGCCAAAAATTAAATAATCAATATTATTTAACTCAGTATCCCAATAAGGTTCGAGTCCCTTTGAGGAAAGGCATGCTATATTTTTGTTTAAATTATTTGAAATAAATTCTTCCCATGAATCATAAATTACTACTGAAGCTAAATCATGATAGTCTAATCCAGCTCTACGTATTTTGCTTTCTTGGAATTCAAAGCCGAATGGTCTAATAAAGTTAACTTTTATACCAGTATTTGCAGATAATCTAATAATTGCTCCTACATTGCCTGCTATTTCAGGTTGATATATTACAATTTCCATAAACTTATTATATTCTTTTTAAACATTCTTTATAAATGTAAAATGTTCTTGTGCTAAATATATTTAAATTATTTTTTCCAAACAAAATATCTTTTAAATCTGTAAATAGAGAAATAGATCAAACTTCTATCTCAAGAGAAAGATTTATTGATTTTGCAAAGGTCCTAGGTATTTTATTTTTAGTAATCAATTCGCATTTGTTATTAAGTATTTCCGAGTCTTATGGAGAATACAACATAAGAAATTTATCTGAGACTAATCTATCTCATCAGATATTAACTTGGTTTACAACTGGCATGTCTTTATTTGCATTTACTATGGGCTTTAATAATTTAATAGCGTGGTATTCAAATGTTGGTAGAGAAGGTAGTCAGTGGCAATATTTAGTTGACCGTACAAATAGTATTCTTGGGCCAGTAATAGTTTGGATTATCTCAATAACAATTTTACTTAATGTTTTATATTTGTATACAGATTTACCTTTATACTTAACAACTTCTGAAGATGGCATAATGTCTTCAATTGAGTTTGTTCTTTGGCCAATGTGGTTAGTTACTATCTATTTAGTATTGGTAATTTTTGCTCCTTTAACTATATATTTACATAGAAAGTTTCCACATTTAACAGTTGTCTTACTGACTTTGTTAACTTTGTTAGTAGACTCTTATGAGTTTCCTCTAAATTTTTCATATTTAAAGCTTTTAAATTATTTATTTTTTTGGCTTTTAATACATCAATTAGGTTATTTTTTTGCTGATGGAAAATTTCTATTATTGAAAAAAAATCTAATTGCTTTTGTATTTTTATCTTTACTGAGTTATCTATTTTTTATACTTGAACAGAATATCAATTCGCTAAGCATGGCTAGCTATAGATTGAGTAATTATAACAATGAAGATCCTCCAACAATACTATATCTTGCTGCTTCAATGATGTCATTATTTGTATTATTGTATTTTAAAAATTTTTTAGAATTTAAATTAAATTCTAAAAATATTTGGAAAATTGTTTCTATTGTTCATTCAAATATATATACATTATTCTTTTGGCATTTAATAGTTATATTTTTTGTATATACAAATAATTTATCAATATATTATTCACCACTAATTTTATTTTTGTTTGCAATTATATTTGGTAACTACGAAAGGTCATTATTTAAACTTTCTACAAATTTTATTAAAAGAGTGACTCCACTACAACCTTGGCCAACTCCAATTAAAGCAAAATTTTCTACAAGTAATTTTTCACTAGCTTGGTTTTCAGTGTTGATTATTTTACTTGGAATCATACATATAACGCTTGGAGGTATTGGACAAAATGGGTTTTTTACTTTAAGAGAATTTTATTTTTTACGAAGTAGTACTTACGAAGCAATAGGTAGAATTTTGATTGGTGTTTTATTATTAAACATAACTGTAAGAGGTTTAAAATATAAAAAAAGAGTAATGTTTTTAGCAGTACTATTTTTTGTATCAGTTCTGTATTCAAGAACTTTAATTCAAGAAGAAATTACACAATTTGAATACAATTTTTATATTATGAGTTCGCTTTATTTGTTATTTCAAATAATTTCCAATAGTAACTATAAACTATTTCAAACAGTCAAATAATTGTGAACTTTCCAAAAGGTGAAACTAGGGTAGAGCTTTTAAATAGAGCATTCATTTATGGTTTTGCAGTTACAATTTCAGTATTTTTATTTATTCAGGTTAAAGGTCTTATTTTTGATTTATTTGTAGCAGTTGTTTTAGCAGCCTTAGCAGAACCAGTTGTTTATAAACTTACAAAGAAATTTAGTAGAAAAGTATCGGCAGTTTTAACTGTGGTTACAGTTTTATTAGTAATTGGCGGAATATTATTCTCTTTGATTCCAATTATTATTCAAGAAGTTTATTTACTTACAACTCAACTACCTAATTATTTTGATGAATTTATAAGTTACTTTGATAGTTTTTTAGGATACACTATTTCTAGTCAGTCACTCGATTTACAATCACAATTTAACTCTTTGATACAGAATTATGGTAGTACTGTAGGTTCAAGAGTTGTTTTCGCTGGACAGGGGTTACTGCGTGCACTTGGACATATATTTATCATTTTCTTTTTTACGTATTATTTAATAAGTGAAGGTGATGGTTGGAGAATTAAGCTTAAAGAATCATTACCAGAAAACCTTTCATCTTCAATTGAACAAGTTTGGACAATAGGCGTTTCTAAAGCAGGTGGTTTTATAATTGCAAAAGTAATTCTAGGAATTCTAGCTAGTTTTATTTTTTCCATTTCTTTTTCTATAATTGGATTACCTTCATCAGTTGCTTTAGGCATTTCAGCTGGAGTATTATCTCAATTAATACCTGTTCTTGGAACTTTCTTGGGTGGTGTTGTACCTTTTGTCACATCAATTACTCTAGGATCTTCAGCAATTCTTTCTGTTTTAGTAGTTCTAATTGGATATCAAGTTATTGAAAATTACTTTATTAGCCCCAGAATAACCAAGTCAACAATGGAAATGCATCCAGCTATTGCTGTATTCTCAACATTATTTGGTGCTTATACTTTGGGTGGTGTAGGTGCTATTATTGCTTTGCCAATTGCAGCAACAATACAAGGTGTTATAAGCATAATTATTAAAAATAGAAATTCTTAATGTTTAATCTACCAACTAATGCAGTTAAAGCTTTAGATGCACTTTTAAAAAGTTTTCAAGAAGAAACAATTCAACCTATCGAAAGCTCATTAAAAAACGTCAAAAGAAATTTTAAATCTGCTAATTACTTAGCAATTGCAACTATATTTTTTTTAACAGGTAGTACTTTAATGTTTTCTAATAAATTCCAAGACCAGTATTTTATACAAGCTATGATTTATTTTTCATTTGCCTTATTTTCAGTACTAATATTTATATTGATAATTTGGAGAATTTTGAAGTGAATAATTTTAAAAAAGAATTTAATAATCTCAAAGTAAAAATTAATTCTGAAAATTCCTCACTGGCAGTTTTTTTGCTAGCAGGAATTTTAATAGGTAGAATTTATGAAAAAATATCTCGTATTAAAAAATCGTTTTTTAAAAAAATCAAATGAACTCTAGATCACAAAAAATTATTATCATAATTGTAACAACATCAATGATTGTTACATTATTACTCCCTTTATTATCTGCATTATAAATTGATACAAAACTCAAGTTTAGATAATCAGTTAATAGTTATTAAGACTTCTAAAAATAAGTATTTAGCTGTCATTGACTTAAATAAAGAATTTGTAACTAATGAAGGAAAATTTTCATTTAAAAATATTTCTTCATTACCTTTTAAAATTACATCTTCTACTGGAATTGAATTTAAACTTTATAAGCCTACTTACAAAGAGTTTGTTTTATTAATGAAACGTGGTCCTCAAATTATATATCCTAAAGATTCAGCACAAATTTTGATTGAAGCAAATGTTCATTCAGGTAGTAATGTATTAGAAATTGGTACTGGTTCTGGAGCGCTAACTTTACTATTATTCACAATAATCTCATCATTAGGCACTTTAACAACATTAGATGTAAGTAAAAATAATCAAAGAAGGGCACTAAAAACTATAAGTAGATATTTAACAACAATTAAAAATGAAAATAATACTAATTTAACTTTTTTAAATTGTGATTTAGAAAATTTTAATTTTGATGAGTTCAATAATCTTGTTGACACTATTATTACAGATGTTCCAGAGCCATGGTTATTTTTTGAAAATAACAAAATAATAAATACTACTAATTGGGTGTCTTATTTACCTTCAATTTCTCAAATTTCAAGGATAAAAGAAACATTAATTAAAAACGAATTTGAGGATATAGAAGTAAAAGAAGTAATAATGAGAGATTGGATAATTGAAGATAAAATATTGAGACCAAGTAATAAATTAGTATCACATACTGGATTTATAATTTCAGGAAAATATATTAAGTTTTAAGGTTCAATCATTATACATTCACCAGGGCATTCTTCAGCAGCTTCAATAACAGCTTCTTCTTGTCCATTGGGAACGTTTGCCAAACCTTCTGCACCACCTACATTTCCATGTTCTTCAGAAAAAATTTTACTTCCTTCTTTAACATAGAAAAGGCCATCATCTAATCCAACAAAAACATCAGGTGCAATTTCTTCACATAGACCGTCACCAGTGCATAAATCTTGATCAATCCAAACTTTCATAATGTAATAATACAATAATTCAGATATATAAATAATTTTGAGAAAATTATTTCATTACTTTTGTAAAATTAAAATATGAGTTATGAGAATCATTTAACAAACTATACAAAGTCATTTACTTCAATGAATATATCAGACTATATTTTTTCCGAATCTAACCACGTAGATATAAAAAGTTTAACGCCAATTGCTACAACAGTAGTTGCCTTGAAGTACAACAATGGTGTAGTTATGGCTGGAGACAGAAGGGCTACTCAAGGAAATTATATTGCTCATGATGACGTTGTGAAAGTTTATAAAGTTGACGATCAATCGATGATTGGAATTGCAGGATCAGCTGCAGTTGCATTTGATTTAGTAAAAAGATTTAAAACAGAACTAGAACATTATGAGAAAATTCAAAACATCAAACTTTCATATTCTGGAAAAGTGAGCTTTCTTTCAGCATTAGTTAAATCAAATATGAATTTAATATTCCAAGGACTGGTTGTAATTCCTATATTTGCAGGAAGAAATAAATCTGATTTCTTTGTTCATACTTATGATGCTTTAGGTGGTTCATATTTAGAAAAAAACTATGCTTCGGTTGGATCAGGTTCAAGTTTAGCTAGTGTATTTTTGCAAAATAATTTCAAAAGTTTTGACAGAGATGAAGCAATTCAGCTAATTATTGAAAGTTTAAAAACTGCATCAAATAACGATTCTGCAACTGCCGGTATTAATCTCGAAAAAGATATACTCCCAACAATTTTAATTTGTAATGAAAGTGAAGTTACAGAAGTTACCAAAGATGAAATAAAAAATATTATTGGTATTAAGTAATGAATAACTTTTATGTATCACCTGAGCAAATAATAAAAGACAAATCTGAATTTGCAAAAAGAGGAATTGAAAAGGGACGTACAACTATTTGCTGTGAAACAAAAGAAGGTATTTTATTTGTTGCAGATAATCCTTCCCAATATTTATTTAAAACTTCTGAAATATATGATCGTATTGGTTTTGCAGGTGCTGGTAAATATAGCGAATTTGAGAACTTAAGAGTAACAGGTATTAGGCATGCAGATATGAAAGGCTATAGTTACAGCAGAGAAGATGTATTGGGAAGAGACATTGCTAATCTTTATTCTCAAGCTTTAGGGTACATATTTAATAATGAGATAAAACCTTATGAAGTAGAAGTAGTTGTTGCTGAAATTTCAGATAATAACGAACAACATTTATTTCATATTTCTTATGATGGCACATTAACTGATAAAGGTATTGCTTGTGCGATTGGGGGTAAGTCAGAAGAATTAAGTGAAAAAATAAATAAAATATACAAAAAAAAGTTAGATAGATCAGATGCTGTAACTTTAATGAAAGAATTTTTATCTAACGAATCTTCTAAAAGAATTTTAAATTTTGAGGTATCGGTATTAGAGCAAAAAAGCGATAACCGTTACTTCCAAAGAATTTCATAAATGAAAAATGTATTTAAAAGAGCTATTGAGCTCATTTCACTATTTAATTCAGATGCTCTTGTTTCAACAGATTTTATAAAAGATAATATTAAAGACTATCGAAGTTTAAGTGAGCAATCATTTCGCCGAGCCTTTGAACGAGACAAAAGTTTATTAAAATCTTTTGGCATCAATTTAATTTACGAAAATGATAAATGGAGTAGTGACAAAGGGTATTCTATTTCAGGAAATTATGTCTACAAACAACTAATAAAAAATAACTCTTTTGATTTGAATAATTTTTTTAAGACTTTTTTGTATTTAAAAAAAATATATACTTTTGAAAACAATAGTTTTTTTGAAGTCGATAATGTTTCACAATTGTTAAAGGCAATTAATGAAAAAAGAAGAATTGCCTTTTATTATGACGATACTTACAAAAAAGTAAAACCAGTTGGATTGAGATTATTTAATAACGTTTGGTACCTAGCAGCATTTGAAGATAAAGCATTAAAAACGTTTATTGTAAAAAATATTTCAAATATGAAAATTGGCAATAAGCAAAATTTGTTTAAGGAATATGATAAAAAAACTAAATTTTCATGGGAAGAGCAAAAAAATAATATTTCTTTAGAAATTACATTACCTACTTATCTTTATGAGATCAGCAAACATTTGATATCTGGATTTAAAACTTTATCCAAAAATTTTGAGGAAGTTAAAGTACTAGTCGATACAAATGATTTTTTAAATTTATACAAGTTTTTGATAATGCTTAATGGCAACTATAAATTAGAAAATATTAAAAATGGTAAATTATTTATAGAGTACATAAATGAAATTTAAATTAAATTTACATGAAATTTTAAAAACTGTCCAAGTTATTGAAACTAAAAACGAATGGAAAATAAATGAGTTAACCCATTTATTAGATTTAAACGAGGATCAGCTAATACACATTTTGTCAATTATTTCAGATATTTATACTATTGATGGAAGTTTGTTTATTGATTATGAACTTGATACAGATAAAAATACACTTAAATTTGAATTTAGTAAAGAAGCATCAGATATAAATATTTTAAACGATACTGAGTTGCTAAATTTATATATATTAATGAGTGTCGATAAAGATTATAAAAATTTAATAAATGTAAATTCTAATGTAAAGGATTTTTACACAGTCTTAAAAAATAACTTTAAACAATTTGATATACAAAATTTAGATTTAATCAATATTCAAGATATTGTTTTTGATAATGAAATATACATAGAATATATAAAACAGGGGTCTACAGACGTTAATATATATAAAATTAAACCTCAAGTTATAAAAACAAATAAAGATGGTGTAGTTTTAGTTGCATATGATGTTACCGATAAAAGAGAAAAAACTTATTTAGTAAACCGAATTGTAAAAATTTATCAACAAGTTGATAGTGATCACTTCGAAATACATAAATCAGAAAATTATATACTAGAGTTCAAAACATCAAACAAAAACGTACTTAATTATTTAGAAAGTAAAAATAATTTAGGAAATAATGACATATTTAAATTTAAGTTTTATTCAAAAAATAATGCATTAGATTTCTGTATTAAATTTATTAAAGAAATACAAGTACTCTCTCCAAAAGAAATAATCAATGAGATTACCGAAAGAAAACTAGAATTGCTAGAAAGTTTAAAACATGAGCTTAATTGAGTTAGTAATAGTCATTTTTTTTACTTTAGGCTTAATAGATAAAAATAAACTATCTAGTATTTTGACTTTTTTAAAAAATGATAATTTAAATCAAAAGAGAGATGTTATTGGAGACACTTCAGTAAATGAAAAATGGATATGGTTGGAGGAAGAGTAGCTTTGCATAAACAACCATTTTTCGATCATTTCAAAGAGTTAAATAAAAGAATTATTCAATCTATATTTTTGATTATGTTTTTCTCAATTTTAGCATACTTCAACTATTCAAATCTTTATGAGGTATTAATTAACCCATTAAAAAAAGCAGGTTTCTCAACCAATGATTTATTATCTTTTTCTTTATACGAAGGTTTTCAAGTAAAGATAACCAATACAATATTTATAGGATTTCTAATATCTTTACCTTTTATAGTGTTTATTATTGGTAATTTTTTTATCCCAGCTTTTGAAAAATTAAGCAAATCAAAATTTGTTTTTTATTTAATAATGTTTTTATTATTTTTTTATGCAGGAATTTTTTCTGCATATAAAACTTTTCCTCTTGCTATTGAATTTTTCCTTTCATTCAATGACTCTAATTTTTTATTAAGAACGCAATCTTACTTCCAGTTACTATTTCGAATTTGCTTACTGCTTGGTTTAACATTCCAACTACCTCTGTTAGTAGCATTTTTAATTTCAAAGGAAGTTATTAAAATTTCTTTAATTACAAACAATAGACGTGAAGTGTTTATTATGTTATTAATTTTATCTGCAATAATTACTCCTACAGGAGATCCTGTAACACTATTTATATTTGCTATTCCTTTATATCTATTTATTGAGTTTGCAATTTATATACAAATAAAAAGAAATAAAAATTGATTAAATTAGATCAATTTCAAATTGATGGCATTAAAGAAATCAAACTAAACAACAACGTATTAGTTGTTGCACCAACAGGAGCTGGTAAAACTTTAATCGCAAATGAGGCTATAAAATATTATTTGGAAAAAAATTATAAAGTTTTTTACACAACACCTATTAAATCGCTTTCAAACCAAAAATTCAACGATTTTAAAAATGTTGGCCATAACACAGGTTTACTTACCGGAGATAGATCAATTAATAGAGATGCTTCATTGATAATTGGTACAACTGAAATACTAAGAAATATGATTTTTTCTAAAGATGATTCAATTCAAGAGACAAGACTAGTAGTTCTTGATGAAGTTCATTACCTTGGAGATAGAGAAAGAGGTACAACATGGGAAGAAATAATAATTCATGCGCCAAAAGAAATAAAATTTCTATGCCTCTCTGCAACTATTAGTAATGATAAAGAATTTTTAGACTGGATAGTTTCTACGCGGGGTCCAACAGCATTAATTAAATCAAGCATTAGACCGGTACCACTAGAAATTTCGTTAGTAGCTGAATCTAAATATTCAAATAATTTAAAAGTTATAAAAAATACTAGAACAGATATTGGTAAATCATTGTTTAAATTTGAAAAAAATTTTAAAAATTTTAAAAAACCTGGATTTATAAAACTCGTTAATTTACTGAAAGATTTAGAAAGAACTCCAACTATTTTCTTTTATTTTTCAAGAGAAAGAGTCGAGTCAAAAGCTAGAGAATTAGTCAATAATTTAAAACCTATAGATGAAAAAAATTTAATTAGAAAAGAGTATGAACAAATATTTGCTGATTTAAACAAAGATGAAATAGACTTATTAAATCTAGACGAACAATTGTGGATGTGGACTAGGGGAGTAGCTTACCATCACGCAGGTTTAGCACCAATAGTTAAAGAATTTGTCGAGTTCTTGTTTCTTAACAAATTTATAAATTTTCTCTTTGCAACCGAAACCCTTGCATTAGGAGTTAACCTTCCAGCTAAATCAATTTATATAGATAGATTATTTAAATATGACGGATATAAAACGAGATTATTAACTAGTTCAGAGTTTTTACAATTATCTGGAAGAGCAGGAAGAAGAGGATTAGATAAAAAAGGTTTTGCTCATTTATCTTTTGATAAAAATATAAGTAATGAATGGTATAACACTTTGTTTAAATTGAAAGCAAGTAAACTTGAATCTGCATTCTCTGTTAATTATTCTTCAATCCTCAATATATTAAACATTTACAATGAAGATGAAGCCTTAAAGTTATTAAGTAAAAGTTTTTTTGCTTACCAAAATAATTTTGATACAAAAAAATTAGAAGATCTATTTGATTCAAAACTTAAAGTTTTAAAAGATTTAAAAATTATAAATACTAAAAAAGGTGAAATAATACGAGAAACAAACAGAGATTCTTTGTTACCTGCAGTCCTAATATATGAATCAAATATAAAAAAAGATGATATTTTTTATATTTTATTTGTATCCTCTGGAATTAGTTCAGATCTTGGAGTGCTTAATTACAAAGATGACTTTGAAAAGATTTTTGCAAAGTTTAATTCATTTATCGAAAAACTAAACAGAACAGAAAGTCAAAGAAATATTGCACAATCTACATCCATCAACTTCGATTGGTTTAGTGTATTTTATGAATATATAAAAACTGATAATATTGAATATACAATTAGTAAATTCAACTTAAATATAGGAGATTTTATTAAAGTTGCAAAAGAAGGTTCTGAATTGTCAAAAAAACTTTCAATACTTTATAAAGATGAAAATTTCGAGTTAATTTTCAAAAATTTTAATAATAAACTGATTCAAAAAACAATGTCATGACAAAATATATTGTTATACACAATAAAAACTCTAGAGGTAAAAAAATAAATAAAAGTTTTCTAGAAAAGTTATTTATAAAAAACAATTTACCTTTCGAAATGTTTCAAACTATTAATTCAAATGAAGTTAAAGATATCATAAAAAAATTCAATGATCCATCAAAATTTATATATTGCGCCGTTGGCGGAGATGGAACATTGAGTAATTTAGTCGATACTTTACTTAGTTTAAATATTGAAAAACCTAAAGTAGCTTTTTTACCAACTGGAAGCGGTTCAGATTTTGTACGTACTTTTGCTTTGCCTCAAAAGATAGAAGATGCATTTCAACATTTTTTAACAGATGCATATTATGAAATTGATGTAGGTTGTGTTAAAACTGAAAATGAGGTAAGGCATTTTATTAATGTTTTGAATATAGGGTTTTTAGCAAATACAGTTAAGTTAAGTGAATTTTTGCCAAAATTCTTCAGGCGTTTTCGTTATCCAGTAAGTTTTTGGATAAAAATCATAAATGCAAAACCAAGTCAAATTGATTTAAAAACAGATAGATCTGAATTTTCTTCTAAAGCATTTAATATTTGTGTATGTAACGGTCAATTTTTTGGAGGTGGTTGGAATATTTCTCCTAAATCAAGCCTTCAAGATGGAATTTTGAATGTTCAAATATTTGCTGTAAATAAACTAAAAGCTATGAAAATATTTTTTTTAGCTAAAAAAGGACTTCATTTAAGGGAAGAAAATGTAATAGTAAAAAAAACATCTTCGATTAAATTAAATTCAAAGGTTGGTATAGAGCTAGATGGAGATTTTTTTAATAGTGGTCCAGCTGAGATATTTGTTAAAAAACGTGCTTTTCTTTTTAAAATTTAGTAATATTCAAAAATACAATTAAGGAGATGTATGTCTAAAAAAGACAGTGAAGAAGATTTTGATGAACCTACGTTAGAAGATTTAGAAGATGAAGATCTAGAAGATAGTGATGCTCCCGCTGAAGAAGAAGAAAAAGAAGAAGTAGAAACCGAATCTCTTGAAGCTAGAGTAGAAACTGAAAAAAAATCAATTGATGATTCAGATGAGGCTGAGGGTTCATTTATGTCTGTTGATGCAGCAGAAAAGAGGCATGTTAAAAAAACAGATTTAAAGCTTGATGACATTGTGGAAGATATTCAAGAGGATGAGTTTACTTGTACTTCATGTTTTCTAGTTTTGAAAGATACCCAATTAGCAAAACCACGAGCAAAAGTCTGCATTGATTGTGCATGAATTTAAAGATTTTGGTTTAACTTTTACGATATCGAAAACTGAAAAAGTAGATCAACAATTATTAAATGATTTTTATAGTGAGTTATCTGAAGTTGATAAAGACTTAATATCATACTACAAAAATTTAAATTTTGAAATGGAGACATATTATATTATTAAATCTTCTGAATATACAATTGGATATGCACGACTGGTAATTGAAAAATTGTATGCTAATTTATTAGAAATTTTTATCACTTCTGAATTCAGAGAATTAGGTTTAGGCACAAAACTACTTAACTTTATTACTGAAGATTTGAAAAAAAATGAATTAAAGTTTAGAGCAGTAGTTTTACCAAGTGATAGAACTGCTAAAAACTTTTATGAGTCAAATTCAATTACAGCAAGAATGATAATTATGGAAGAGAAACGTGAGAACTCTCGCCGCAGACCTTGATGGAACAATTTATAAAGGTAATACTCTACTTCCAAAAGTTAAAGAAACCTATCATGTTCTAAAGCAACTTGATATAAATACTATCTTCATTACAAACAATAGTTCGCAAACACCAGAAGAAATAAAAACTAAATTAGATAAACTTCTTCAAGATAAAATATCTTTAAAAAATATAATTACTCCATTGATGATAATTAAAAATGTTAGTGAATTAACTACCTTAAAAGTACATGTATATGGCTCCAGTGGTGTTAAAAATTATCTAGAACAATTTAATGAAAAAATTGTTTCGATTCAAGAAGCGGAAACTGTACTTATTGGTAGAAAAGATAATATTTATACAGAAGAAATAAATATCATAGCCAACTCAATTAATAATGGAACAAAAGCATTTTGTTTAAATAAAGATCTTACGTTTCCAACAGAAGAAGGTGAAAAGCCAGGCAACGGTGCTGTTGTAAAAATGTTAGAAGAATTAACAAATAGCCAGATTGAGTCACTTGGAAAGCCAGACAAGTTATTTAAAGACTATTTAAATAAAAATGGTTTTATTATCGACTGGATAATAGGAGATAGAGTAGACACAGATATTCTTTTAGCTAAAAAATTAAATGTAAAATCAATTTTAGTAAAAACCGGAGTTACTAACTTTATGGAAATAGACAATGCAAATTATATCATTAAAGAATTTGATGAGATATTAAATATTATTTCCTAAAAATTTTTACAAATATATATCCTAAAATAAAACCGCTTATGTGTGCTTCCCAAGAGATTCCTTGAGCATTAATTGCGATATAAAACTGCGAAATGAACCAAAAAAACATAAAATATTTTGCCTTAATTGTTGTTGGAAATAGAAAACCAAAAGGTACAAGAACTAATAAACGTGCATTTGGAAAAAGGTTAACATAAGCACCCATTAGTCCTGAAACAATCCCAGAAGCTCCAACAATTGGAATAAGACTTGAAAAATTTAAAATAGAGTGAAATAAGATACTTCCAAATGCTATTAAAAAAATAAAAAAAATAAATTTTATTTTTCCTAGTTTATCTTCGATATTGTTTCCAAAAATCCAAAAACTCCAGAGGTTTCCAAGTATATGTAAGAAATTAGCATGTAAAAAGTTTGCATATAATACGCTTAATAGAATATTTTTATCAGCAAAGATAGGATTAGTTTTAGCTGCAAAGCAATCATTAAGTAAATATTGGTTTTCTGTAAGAGGTGCATTATTAAATATTTCACAAGGTATTGCAGATAGTCTATAAAAAAAATTGAAAAGCTCGAATGAATCTTTGGGCTGCAAAAGTACGTAACTTAAAACGCATATAGTAATAAATAATCTAGAAATGTATGGTTTATTCTTTGATGGATTAATATCTGAAATTGGTATCACTTTATCAACAGTATAAAAGTCGTATAATATATTTATGAATCAATTAATAATTGTTACTTCTAAAAAGTATGAAAAAAATAAATCGTATTTATTTCTCCTTACTTATTTAAAAAAAAATAATATCTCATTTGAAGTATTTTATGCACCATCTATCGATTACAAAGTTAATTATCGAGATTTTAAATTAATTATAAGTTTTGGAGGAGACGGGACTGCTTTAAGAGCAATGCATTTAGCTTGGTTGAATAAATTGCCTGTTTTAAATATTGGATTAGGAAGGGTAGGTTACTTAGTAAATAATCTTAATGAAAAAGAATATTCAAACATTTCAAATTTCTCTAGGTTTCAATATTCATTTAGAAAACCGTTAATTCAAAATTCAAATAATAAGCAACCTGCGTTTAATGAAATTGTTATCAATAAAATTTCACCAACTCGATTGTTAGATATTGAAATTACAACCTATGACCAAAATGTAAACCTAAGAGCTGATGGATTAATAATTTCAACCTCTTTGGGATCTACAGCTTACAATTATTCAGCAGGTGGTCCGATTATACAGGCAAGTATAGAATCGATAATTCTTACTCCAATTGCACCATTTTCCAAATTTCCTCGATCTATTGTGTTAGATAATAAAACCGATGTTTTAATAAATATAAAAAAAGATCAGCATTATTCAATACAATTTGATGGTGAAGAAGTAATAAGTTCAATATCTGACGATAAATCGAGTTACTCATATAAACTTTCAAATAACAAAATTAAAGTTTTACATACTAATAATGAGCCAAAACTAATAAATTTTCTAAACCAAATCTTGAGATAGTTCTTTAAATAAAAAAATTACCTGTTAATATTCTCACGTGACCAAATACATATTTGTCACTGGCGGTGTTGTCTCTGGTCTTGGTAAAGGGATTACTTCTGCATCTCTTGGTAACCTTCTCAAAGCTAGAGGATTGAGTGTCGTTAATCAAAAATTAGATCCATATATTAATGTTGATCCAGATACAATGAATCCTTTTCAACATGGAGAAGTATTTGTTACAGAAGATGGTGCAACTACAGATCTTGATCTAGGTCATTATGAAAGATTTACTGGTGTTAATTTAAGAAAAGATGCAAATGTAACCACTGGAAGTATTTACAGGAAAGTTATAGAAAGAGAAAGAAAAGGGGACTATCTAGGTGCAACCGTTCAGGTTATCCCTCATATAACAGATGAAATAAAGAGAAGAATTAAAGGAATTTCTAATGATGTAGATATTCAGATTACAGAAATTGGTGGAACCGTTGGAGATATAGAAATATTACCTTTTTTAGAAGCAGCAAGGCAAATACGTAAAGAATTTGGAAGTGAAAATGTAATGTTTGTTCATGTTACACTTGTTCCATTTATTGGCCCAAGTTCTGAGCTTAAAACCAAACCAACCCAACATTCCGTCTCTATGCTTAGGAGCTATGGAATAAGTCCTGACATTATTGTTTTACGATCCGATAGAGATTTAGACAAAGATATTAAAAATAAAGTATCACAATTTTGTGATGTTGATAACGATAAAGTAATAAATGCTCCAGATTTGGATGATATTTATGCAGTACCTTTGTACATGTATAATGAAGGTTTAGACAAAGCTGTAAACAGTAGATTAAAATTAAATTCACCAGAGCCTGATTTATCTAAATGGAATAAACTTTTAGATTTAAAAAAGGGTATTGACCAAGATATTCACATTGGTATTTTAGGAAAGTATTTTGGTCTTCCTGATAGTTATTTATCAGTTGTGGAAGCACTCAAGCATTCTTGTTTACACAACAAAGTTAATTTAAATCTTAAATGGATTGATGCAGATAATTATGATATTGAAGATATAAGTAACTTAGACGGAGTTATTATTCCTGGTGGATTTGGTTATAGAGGTATTGAAGGGAAAATCACTGCCATTGAATACTTAAGGAAAAACAATATTCCATTTCTTGGAATTTGTCTTGGTTTACAGTGTGCTGTAATTGAGTTTGCAAGAAATGTTTGTGGAATTAAAGATGCCAATTCTTCAGAATTTTCTCAAACAACTCCTAACCCGGTTATTGACCTTCTGCCAAATCAGAATTTAGAAAAAGATGATATTGGTGCAAGTATGAGACTTGGAACCTATCCATGTAAAATAACTAAAAATACAATAGCTGAAAACATATACAAAAATGAAATAATTTACGAACGTCACAGACACCGTTATGAAGTTAATAATAAGTTCAGAAAACAATTAGAAGAGAATGGATTAGTAATAAGCGGTATGTCACCTGATGAAGATTTAGTTGAAATGATTGAAATCAAAGACCATCCTTATTTTGTAGCTTCACAATTTCACCCTGAGTTTAAATCAAGACCTTGGGAGCCTGCTCCTATGTTTTATGAATTTGTAAAATCAGCAAAAAATATTAGTAAAGTTGATAGAAAAATTCATGACAAAGAACAAGTTAGAGACTAGGGAAATACTTTCCAAATTTAAAGATTATCTTTACTATGAAAAAAGCTTATCTGAAAACACTATAAATTCATATTTAAGCGATATAAATCTTTTTTTAAAATATTTAGATAACAAAGAAATAAACAAAAATCATACAGAGGAGTACCTAAATAATCTTTCAAAAGTTAATTACTCAGAAAATACAAAAAAAAGGATTTTCTCATCAATTAAAAGTTTTTTAAATTATGCAATTGAAGATAACTTTATTTCTAACTTTGAAATTTTTAACCTAAAATTTAAATCTAGCGAAGAATTACCTGATGTATTATTAGTTTCTGAAGTGGAGAAATTAATTAATTTTTATAATCATGAAAGTTTTTTATCATCGAGAAACATTACAATTATTGATTTTATGTACTCAACAGGTTGTAGAGTTTCTGAATTATGTAGTCTTAAAATATCTGATATAGATTTAATTGAAGAATTTGTTCGCTTACAAGGCAAAGGTAGCAAGCAACGAATTGTTCCAATCGGTTCCAAGTTGCTTATAAACTTAAATAAATACTTAGAACTCAGAAATTCAAATCCTAAAATTAAGTCATCTTATTTATTTTTAAGTAAAAATTTTAATAAATTGGATAGAACAGCTGTATTTCGTTTAATTAAAACTACAAGTGTACAAGTTGGAATAAATTCTAAAGTTTATCCACATACGTTAAGACATAGTGCTGCAACACATATGTTAGAAGGTGGTTGTGATTTAAGGACTGTACAAGAATTTTTAGGACACAGTTCTGTTTCTACAACACAAATATATACTAAAGTTACCAAAGATTTTTTGGAAGAAGCATTTACAGAAAGTCATCCAAGATCGTGAAACAAGTGTATTTAAAATCAAAACGAGCAATTCGATTTCTTTTCTATAGAAATTTAAATATATTTCAACAAATGGATATATCAAATACTTTACAGGATGATAATTTAGAAAAGATGTTTTGGAAAATGAGTAAAGCTGATAGAGAACATTCATTGGAAGTATTTGAACGAACAAAATTACATTCAAATGACAAATTATTGTTAAAACTTTCACTTCTTCATGACATTGGAAAATCTATAAACGATTATCCATGGATTTTTAGAATATTTACTGAATTAGGTGTAATAAGAAATAATAAAAGTACTGAATACTTAGCACATGAAGAAATAGGTAAAGAAATTCTTATAAAAAACAACTGCAATTCAGATTTAATAAACTATTACGAAATCAATCTTTTAGGTGAAAAACATAAAATTTTAGAAAATACTGATTATTAATGCAAACAGAGTATTTAATTGAAAACTTAGAAAGTATTTTAATAAAATACTCTAGTTCAAAATCACAGATTGAAGAAGACTTAAGAACACTATTTAAGAATATAGGTTCTACTAAGGAAGATACTAATTTTGATCATTTCACAGAATTAATACTTTTAGCTGCTTCAATTTTTGAATTAAAAGCTAAAAGAATGCTTCCACAAGATGAAGAAATTGAATGGTTAGATGAAATAACTTTAATAAAAGATAAAGACCTTGCCTTTGCTCGATTGCTTCAATTTAAAGCATTTTCTGAAGTCGGCATAGCATTTGCATCTAAAATTAAATCAAATGAAAATGAAATAAGCGCTTTCAAATATTATCAAACTAAAAATATGTTTCCTAAAGCAGATGTAAATTATTTTGTGGATAAAGACAAATTTTCAACTTTAGCTGAAGAAGTGTATAGAAGATATTCAACAATTGAAGGTTTTAAGCATATCGATAAAGATTTACCTGATTTACAATTTGCAATTGATTCATTTTTAAAAGTTATTGATGATAGATTAAATGTTACGTTTGAATCTATGATCAAAGAATTGAAAACTTCCCAAGAAGCAATCGCATTTTTCCTAGCATTACTTGAATCAATTAGATGGGGCTTTGTTAAAGCTGAACAAAATGAAAATGATATTACAATTGAGAAAAATTATGAATCATAAAGAAATTATTACAGCAATTTTACTTGTAAGCGATGGTCCAGTTCAACACTCTTACTTTCACGAAAATTTTTCTATCGAAAAAAAAGAACTTTTTATACTTTTTGAAGAAATTAATACTGATCTAAAAAATAATTCTTTTGGTTTCTATATTAAATTTAATGAGAGTAGTGCTGATTTTGTTACAGACAGTACTCTTATTAATAACTTAAACGATTTCAAACCACCTTCTATTCTGAGAGGTTTATCTACTCCAGCACTAGAAACTTTAGCAATAGTTGCATATGAACAACCTGTTACAAAAATAAAAGTATCTGAAATTAGAGGAGTGGAATCTGAGTCTTCATTAAAAACTCTTGAATCTAGAGGATTAATTGAAAAAACTGGTTTTCTTGATTTGCCAGGAAATCCACACTTATACTCGACTACACAATTATTTTTAGAAAAAATGGATATTTCATCAATTGAAGAACTTCCTTTATTAGGTGATTATTTTTCTAAAACTACTGAAGAAGAATAATTGAGAATAAATAAATATTTAGCACTTAACTTACCAACTTCTAGAAGAAAAGCAGATCTATTAATAGAAGAATCAAAAGTAACAATTAATAATCTACCAGCTAAGCCTGGAATGTATGTTTCAGATATCGACGAAATTAAAGTAAATGGTAGAAAATTAACTCAAATCAAAAAGTATGAATACTATGCTTTTTATAAACCAAAAGGCTATATATGTTCACATGTTAAACAAGGTAAAGCACCAACAATATATGATATTGTCGAATACGAATATTTAAAGTTTGGTGGAAGACTTGATAAAGACTCAGAAGGTTTAATGCTCTTAAGTAATGATGGAGAATGGTTGAATACAATATTTAGTTCTAAGAATAAAATTGTAAAAAAATATATTGTTACTGTCAAAGATAAAATCAATAGAAGTAAGAAGCTTCGATTAAGTATATACGATAAAGGTGAGAATTTAAAAATTAATAAGTTGAGGGTATTAAATGATTACAAATATGAAGTTTCTTTAACTTCAGGAAAAAATCATGAAATTCGTAGAGTTTTTCAATATAACAACATAAAAATTAAAAACTTAAAAAGAGTTCAGATTGGTAATTATAAAATAGGTAAGCTCTCGAAAGGGGAGTTATTTATAATTAAACCTAATGAATAAAATCTTAATTACTTTAGATGGGCCTTCAGGTGTTGGTAAAACCACCATTGGAAAAAAGTTGGCTAACGAATTAAATTTAGATTTTTTCTCATCGGGTGCTTTGTATAGAGCCTTAGCAAAATTTAACTTAAGTACTAAAAAAATAATATTTCAAAATTTTCACATAGATTCTTTAACACCTTTCAAATGTAAAATAGATGAAATCGTTATTACAGAAAAAGAGCTATATACAAATAATTTGAATGAGAAAAGTTCTGAAATTGCTCAGCTTTATGAAGTAAGGGGAGTGATACAAAATATACTACACTCTATCTATACCGAATCATCAAAAGGATTAGTTATTGAAGGAAGAGATATGGGAAGCGTTGTCTTTCCAAATGCAAACCTTAAAATTTACTTGGATGCATCAGAAGAAGTAAGATCATTAAGAAGAAAAGTTCAATCAAATAATCAAGAAACCATAGATGATATTAGGGCTAGAGATAAAAGAGATAAAAATAGAATTAACTCACCTTTAGTAGTTCCTGAAGGAGCGTTATCAATACAAACTGATAATTTTACAATTGATGAAACAATTATATTAATTAAAGAGAAGCTAGAGCTTCAGTAGCACTCCAATTTCTATCATTTTGTATTCCTTGGAATTTTTCTGGTTCTTCATCGGATAGATTTAGGTTTTCCAAAAAATTACATATATTTCTAACATTAGTTCTGAGTTCCTTAGGGAGTGGGAAGTATTCTGATTCATTTATTGGATTTAAAAAAAGTGTTTCAGATGGATTAATTTCTTTAGCTATATTTACTACTATATGATCTGGAGCTGATGCCCCAGCTGTAATGGCAATGTTTCTTTTCAAATCAATGTTTTCTAAATCTTTAACGTCATCAATTCTTACAGCTTCAGTTCCTTTACTTTGTACCATCTTTACTAATGCATTAGTATTACTTGAATTTTTAGATCCTATAACCAATACCTGCTCAACTAAATTTAAAGATTCTAAAATAGCTTTTTGTCTGTTTGTAGTTGCATAACATAAATCACTTTTTCTTGGTAATTGTAATTCTTTATAGCTTTCTTTAGCTTTATTCATTATTGGTTCCCATTCAGATATAGCTAAAGTTGTTTGTGCTAAAAGTGCTACTTTTTTCTTTATATTTAAATTTTCTAAATCTTTTACAGTTTCTATTAAATGCATATTATTTGGAGCAACACCAATAGCTCCTTTTGCTTCGTCATGACCTTTATGTCCTACATAGATAACTTCTACGTCATTTTCTTCATATTTTTTGGCTTCATGATGAACTTTAGTTACTAGCGGACATACTGAATTGATAGTTATAGAAGTTTTAGCATGAAAAGCTTTTTCAACATCTGGTGCAGTACCATGTGCTGATAGCATAACAACTGCACCATTTGGGATATCATCTGGGCTTTCAACAAAAACTACATTTCTTTTTTCAAATGCTTTAACAATCCATTGATTATGGACTATTTCATGATAACAATAAATAGTTTCATCATAAATTTTTAACATCCATGTGAGTGCTTTGATTGCCATTTCAACACCAGCACAAAAACCTCGAGGAGTTACTAGATAAAGTTTTTCAACCATAAAATAAGAATAGCTATATTTAAAATATGAATAAAAACAATATTCCTGAGATTTTGATAGTCGGATTACCTAATTCAGGTAAGTCCACTTTAATAAACGCATTAACGAGCTCAAAAACCTCAATAATTGGATCAACTCCGAATACCACTCGTGATAAAGTTACAACATATCTTGAATTTGATAATAATAAATTAATACTGCTCTCAGATTTACCAGGTTATCTAGAAAACCCAAATGAAGTAGAAATTGATGCTCAAAATATATTTAAAAAATATGTATCACAATCTGATTTAGTAGTTTTCTTAATTGATATAAATACAAAAAATTTTTCAGCGTTAGATAATATTTTTAACTTGTTGCATAAAAACAAAAATAAGAAAAAAATTATTACAGTTTTTAACAAGTGTGAAAATTTCAAAATTGAAGACAAAGATTCACAATTGTATAAATACGACTCTGATAAAAATTTCTACATCTCAGCTCATCATAAGTTAGGACTTGATGAATTAAAAAAAGAACTTAAAAAATATTCGAAAAATGAGAATTCAAAACTATCAAACAATACAGCTATTACTTTAATAGGTAGGCCAAATGCAGGTAAATCAACTTTATTTAATGCACTATTATCAGAAGAACGTTCTTTAGTATCTAATTTTCCAGGCACAACAAGAGATAAAATTGAAGAAACAGTTCAATTAGGCACAAGAGAATTTAATATTACTGATACAGCAGGTGTTCCTAGAAAAAAACAAAAAATACAAATTGATCGTTATTCTTCAAAGGTAGCACTAAAAACCTTACAAAATACTAATATTGCGCTTGTAGTAGTAGATTCTCTATTAGGTTTATCTTTTGAAGATAAAAGAATTCTCAAAGAATGCATTGATCAAAACGTCACTCCAATTTTGGTTCTAAACAAATGGGACTCATTAGATACAGAATCCAAAAATAATTTAAACAATGTCATTAAAAATGACTTAAAACAATATAAATGGATATCAATAGTAAGAGTTTCAGCTTTAAAGAAATCTAATATTAAACAAATTACTAAACAAATTTTTGCTTTAGAAAAGCAATTAAACTATAGAATTTCTACATCAGAATTAAATAATTTATTTAGAAGTTTATGGTTAAAGAATCCACCTCATCCAGTAAAAGGTAGAAGAGCTAAATTGAAATATGTTACTCAGTTTGAAACATTTCCACCTCAATTTTCATTCAATCTAAGTACAAACATTCCAGAAAACTATCTGTCTTATTTAGAAAATCAATTAAGAAAAAATTTTGAAATTAAAAATATTGCTTTCAATATAAAAATTAATGCATAGTTTCGGTTTTAAATTATTTGTATTTTTTGGAGGTTTTTATTTAATTATTAGGTTATATCAATTAATTAGCTACTTTTTTGAATAATTTTATGCAAACTGTTTATTAAAATTCTTAATTAATGATTGTATAAATATAAATATTTTCTAATATAGATACATCCACATTTATGTGGATTTTTTGTATACAAAAAGGAGAAAAATTGAGTAA
>VMBT01000597.1_pt1 | contig 22352 bp, 18 predicted proteins | sample 4404301 | NCBI WGS metagenome assembly VMBT01 (sample SAMN12238535, study PRJNA552566) | marine metagenome | isolation source: Coastal seawater | place: USA: coastal Georgia, Sapelo Island | collected 2008-08/2009-08
CTGTAGTTCACGTCGTTCTTCCCAGTGGAGCCACTGGCGGGATAGAATTGATCGTCGTTTCCTACCGCAGTTCCACTGTATTGTCCTCCACTAGGATCTAGTGCAGTTAAAGTCACGGAATCCAGCTCCGGACAGATCGCCGAAGGCGCGGTATAACTCAATGATGTGGTGTCAAACACCTGGACAGTCCCAGCTGCGCTGTTTCTGCACTGATTGGAGTCTGAGAAGATGTACAGTATGCTGTGAGTGCCACTTCCCGCTACGGATGGATAGAATGTTTTTCCCTGAACACCTTTACCTGCAAAGATCCCACCATTAGGTGTTCCGTCCTGCAGGTCGATGCTGTCGCCATTTACGCAAACCGATCCGGAATAGTTCCATGTGACGGTCGTCCCTTTGAATACCTTGGCAGTTTTGGTATTCTCCGACGGGCAGTTCACGCTATTGACGTAGTGATAAGTGATATCGTGTTCCCCTACTCCGGCCACATCGGGGTAAAAGGTGTTACCACTCACACCTGTTCCACTAAAAGTCCCACCTTTTGGAAGGCCGATCAATGTAAGTGGGTCATTATTCAGGCAGGAATTAGGGATCGGATTCAATATAGCTACCGTGCTTGCCCTCAATTCAATGGAATCGAGGATGATGTTGCCGCAACCGTTGGTGTCGGTGTATTGATACGAATAACCATACATACCTGTGATCCCATTCACAAGATCCGGGTGGAAGTAGTTGGATCGCATACCTGAGCCGGTATAGTTCCCTCCCGTTGGACTGACACTCTTCATTTCAAAGGAGTCGACGTTATTACAGGTCCAGGGTACTGATACCAGGCTTAGTGTCGGTAAGCTCCAAACCAATGCATACTGCGTGTCTCGGGCTGTACATAATGCGGTGTCGGTGTAGGAATACACAATTGGATAATTCCCGGCTCCTAATGCTGAAGGGAAGAAGAACGTATCTCGAACAGACGCACCGTAATAGGTTCCACCAGCCGGTGTCCCACCTTTTAACACCAGCGTGTCCGTGTCTTCGCAAACCGGATTGATAGCGCTGAACGAAACTTTTGGGGGCCTTTTCTCAGTAATTGTCAAAACGGCACTCCTAAATGAACAGGACGTACCTTTTCTTTTCACTTCTACTTGATATTTTCCGGAAGCCGAAGCATAGATATTGTTCAATGTATCCCCGCGCAGCTCTTTGCTGTCTCTAAACCATTTGAAACTGAAATCCGTTCCTCCGGACGCCAGTAAGCGCACGCTGTCTCCCGTGCAGAACCACGGTTTACCTGTCTCCGTGTTCAGGATCGAATTGGAATCAGTTGAGAAGAACACCAAGCTGAATTCACTCACATTGTGATCTCTGGTTGAAACGCTATCTGCAGCAAAGTTGACAGTGCTTTTAGCATCTTCCCAGAACATAGAATCTCCGGGATATCGTCTGAACAGATCAAGTCCACATTCTGTATTTGCATTCACGCCGGAATAATTGGAGAAATCCACGCTGAAATCCAGGTCGACGCTGCTGTTTTCTTCAGTGTAGATCCCGAAATAGTGAGAGGTATCGGTACGACCTTGAATATTGGGATTTAGGCTAACATCACTTTGTCCATTCACCACGTACATATGCAGGTAAGCCGGAGTTCCCGTGATGTTATAAGCATGAATGCTATCACCGTATTGTGTCCTCAGTCCTAGCTCTTTCGGAGCATAGCTGTATACCGACTCATCTCCTATCGAAGCTCCTGATCCTCGCCAAGTGGCTCCATTTCTTACACCGTGATTCGATTGAGATGACGTATCACGAATGCTAACACCCTTTCCCTGATCGAGCTTCCAATATCCGCTGAGACGAGAATTATAAGAATGTGCTGAATTGAGTTTCTGGCACAGCCATTTCTTCAATGTGCCTTGATCAATAGCTGTATCCCAAAGCCTCACCTCGTCGATCATGCCATCAAAATTCCGACCTGTTCCAGTTGATAATTGACCGATACGGGCATTCCCACCACTCGAGATGTCTATTTGCCCCGAGTATAAAGTGGAAGCTACAAGTTGGCCATTCACATACACCTTTATACTGTCGCCATCAAAGACACCTGCAACATGATACCATTTGTCTACGTCCAGATAAGCGGTAGAAGAATTAGCTTCTACCCATGAACCGCTTGATCTTGAAGCAACAATGAAAGACACCTTTCCACCATCACCACATCGCAGCACATACCCTTTATTTCCGGCAGCCCAATTGTGTTTGCAGAAAATGGAGTTTTGCCAGACATTGGTGGCGAATGAATGAGGCTTAATCCACGCTTCCACCGTCATGGAATTTCTCGGATTCAAGCTGCTATGATCGCGAATTTCCACGTAGTCATTTACACCATCAAAATCCAATGCGTTCCCGGATCCAACTTGTGCATTCACAGCGTTCAAGCCGAAAAGAATTCCTGTAGCAAGTAGTAGTTGTCTGAGCATATTTGACTTCGCTTTAAGCGTTTAATTTAAGTTTATGGACCGAAGTTAGCTAAAGCCTTTCATCCGCAAAAGAATATATTTGTTCAAACTCATCACGTTTCGAGCAAAGAGCCAAATCAATCATCAGATCAACTGCAAAAAGCAGGTCAGGCGCTGGCACATTACTTCGGAGATATCTATGAGGATATTCGAGGTGACCTTGATCCTGTAGTAGAGTTCAGAACCTTACATGCCGGTGAGGTCCTTTTCAACCGAGGAGACGACGCAAATGATATGTACTTCCTGTTATTGGGGAAACTGCGTGCCATCGGTATCAGTCAATCCGGAAAAACGGTTGTCCGGGGCGATATCCTTCACGGTGAGAGTCTGTGGGTGAAATGGGACTTTTGAACAGCGGTCAGCGAAATGCGACCGTCACAGCCATGCGGCGATCATTGATCGCACACATTAGCAGAGATTCATTCGAAACACTTTACTCCAAGTATCCTAAGGTACTGCTTCGTACATCGCAAACCGTGATCGGTCGCTTACACCTGGCAAATGAGCGTGTTCGAGGTGGATCATTCCATGAGGACAAGGTTATATCTCTGATCGACGCAACGAATGATACTACATGTACAACCTTCACCGATCAGATGCTGGAACACATGTGTAAGGATGGAAGTACCGTCCTGTTGAATGAATCTGATAAAACGGAACTGGGGAGCCTTATTGCGGCTCAGGAACGTGAATATCCCTTCATCGCACTCAGAGGCGATGATCCCGAGTGGATTGCCGAAGGCGTCTCCCTGTCGGACAGTCTGGTATTCATCTGCAGGGAACACGACCTGGATACATTCCATGAGCTAAAAGCAAAACTGGGCATCTCCGAGGCACAGTGGTCGCTGGCGGATCGGCAGTTGATCCTGGTGTACGAAGGGGACGATCATCCTAGTCAGGTTGCACAATGGTTTGCTCACTTTAATCCTGAGCAGATCATCAAAGCGAGGGAATTGAATCGCAAGGATGTGGATCGAGCCAGTCGTATGATCCGCGACCGAGGGATCGGCCTCGTGTTAGGTGGCGGTGTAGCACACGGCTTCGCACATTTGGGCGTGATCAAAGCTCTGTCGGAACGATCCATACCAATTGATTTCGTATGTGGATCCAGTGTTGGAGCTATCATGGGTGCAGGACTTGCGTTGGATTGGCCATTGAAAGAAATCATGTCCAAGGTTCGTGAAGAGATCAGCGAAGACAATCCGCTCAATGATTACACGATCCCGATGATCGCTTTGCTCAAAGGTGAGCGCATGTTGAAAAAGCTCCGGAAACACTTTGACCTCAACATCGAAAATACCTGGGTGAACTTCATGTGCATCGCGTCGGATTACCAAAATGGCGAGATACGCTTACTCGATTCAGGATCTATGTACAAAAGCATTTCCGCCAGCATATCCATTCCCGGTGTCCTCCCTCCTTCCATTCTGGACGATCATTTCGTGCTCGATGGAGGTGTGCTGGACAATGTTCCAGTCGGGAGCTTGCGCAAGAAATTCAAGGGAAGGATCATCACCAGCGACTTAAGTGTTGTAAAGGAGTACAATGTCCAGGACGAGCGATTACCTTCCGGGACGAAAGTCTTCTTTAACCGCTTGAATCCATTTGCCAAGAAACTGCGCACCCCGAGGTTGATGAATGTGATCATGAAGTCAATGACCCTTGGAAGCATCAATAAAAAGGAACAGAACAAGAGCTTGTCGGATCTGTACATCAACTCGCAGGTTCAAAAAGGATTCCTTGCTTGGAAAGAGTTTGACGCGATCGTTGAGGCGGGATACAAAAAAGCGCTTGAAAGTTTGGAAGAGAGCGATTTTAAGATCCAATGAGTTCGCTGAGCTCCAACCAGCGCAATTCCTTTTCGTCCAACTCTTCGTTGACCTTTTGAAGCCTTTCACTCAGTTTTGCAAGTGCTTCGTAGTCGTCATGAGTAGAATGTAATTGTTCTTCCAGAGAGCTTTTCTCTACTGTCAATTGGTCGATCTGTTCTTCCAACCCTTCGAATTCACGCTTCTCCTTGTACGTCGCCTTTCTTTCTCGGTGCTGAACCCGCGTCGATGTGGTATCAGTTACTTCTTCCTCTTTTTCAGGTTTTGGCCCTGTGTTGACAGGCACTTGCTCTTGCCGATACTGTGAATAGCTTCCATTAAAATCCTTGATCCTACCGTCACCTTCGAAAATGAACAAGTGGTCAGACAGCTTGTCGAGAAAATAGCGATCATGAGAGACCATGAGCAGACAGCCTTTGAAAGACATCAGGAATTCTTCGAGCTTATTCAGCGTGATCAGATCCAGGTCATTGGTTGGCTCATCGAGTATGAGGAAGTTCGGGTTGGCAATTAGAACCAATATCAGGTGAAGTCTTCTTTTCTCACCACCGCTCAGGTCTTTGATCAATGTGAACTGCTTGTGATCATTGAATTCGAAATGTCGCAGGAATTGACCGGCGCTGATCTTCTGTCCGGTTGAAACCTCGATCACGTCGGCAACCTCCCTCACCACATCAATGGTTCTCTTGTCCGGGTCAAAATGCAGGGTATCCTGCTGGTAATATCCAAAATTGATAGTCTCCCCTTTCACAACCTTTCCTGCATCCGGTTCCAACTGCTCCATGATGATGTTCAGGAGTGTGGATTTCCCGGAACCATTAGGTCCCACGATACCTATGCGTTCACCTTTTTTGAAGACGTAGTCAAACTTGTCGATAAGCCTGAGGTCGTCATAACCCTTCGATATCTTCTTCAATTCGAGGATCTTACCTCCGATCCGCTCTTCTTTGATCCCGAAATTGAATTGTCCTGAAGTGAAATTCCCTGTTTGCTTTTCTTTTAGGTCGTAAAAGGAGTTGATACGGGATTTACTTTTTCCAGTTCGCGCTTTAGGGCTCCGCCGGATCCATTCTAATTCGGTCTTGAGGAACTTTCGATCCTTGTCCTGCTGTATCTGTTGATTCTCGATGCGCTCATGTTTTTTCTCCAGATAGTACGCGTAGTTGCCCTGATGTTTGTAGATCTTGCCTTCATACAGCTCAATGATATTGTTGCAGACCTCATCGAGGAAATAACGATCGTGGGTCACCATCAGCACAGACAGTTTGGCTGAGGAAAGGTATTCCTCCAACCACTCGATCATGTCGATGTCCAGGTGGTTCGTCGGCTCATCCAATAACAGGATATCGGGTTCTTCCAAAAGGACTATCGCCAACGCCAGGCGCTTTTTCTGGCCACCTGAAAGCGCACCGATCTTCATGTCGAGCTGGGTGATGCGAAATTTTGAAAGCAATTCCTGCAGGCGACGTTCATGATCCCAGGCATTGAGTTTGTCCATGTCATCGGTAGCCCTATTCAGCAGCTCAAGGGATTCCGGACGATTGTCGGTCTGCTGCCGTTCGAGGCTCTCCTGATAAGCAGCAATTGCCTCCATGATCTCCGTATTTGCGTTTTTGATCTGCTCCCGTACAGAGAGATCATCATCAAATTGTGGATTCTGACTCAGGAAGCCGACTTTGGTGCCTTTGCTCCAGCTAACGGATCCTGTATTGGGTTCGAATTCACGTGAGAGGATCTTGAGAAGAGTTGACTTGCCGCTTCCATTGCTGGCTACTATGCCGGTTTTCTCCCCTTTATTGACGCCAATATTGATGTGCTCGAACAGTATCCGATCGCCAAAGTTTACGCTGAGATCCTCTGCGGAGATGAGATTCATGAGGGGCGAATTTATCACAATTCACCTTGCCCATTTGACATAAAAAAAGCGGATACTCGCGCATCCGCTTCATAATTCAGGACAAACCAAATGGTTTATTTGGATTAAGAACGCTCAGAATGGACACAGCGTATACAGATCACGATTTTACTCCTGTCGCCGACAGGATATTATACGAAGATGACCATATGCTGGTGGTCAACAAACAAGCCGGTGAGGTAGTGCACAAGAGTAAAATGGCACACAATGTCTCATCAGTCCTGATTCACGAATTGAGAGCTTTACTAGGTCCGGATGTCTATCCAGTCCATCGCCTTGATCGAAAGACCAGCGGTGCACTCATTTTTGCACGTCATGCTGAAGCTGCCAGAGCCATTCAAGCAGTTTTCATCGAAGGTCAGATCAAAAAGACCTACGGAGCCATAGTTCGTGGATTCGTGCCTGAGTCATTTGCACTTGATTCCCCGATGGAGAATGACAGAGGTAAGATGCAGGATGCGCTCACTATAGGCGAAAGGGTCCGACACTTTGAGATCGATCTGCCTCATAATGGGTTCGACACCTCCAGGTATGCGCTGGTTGATCTTTATCCTAAAACGGGGCGTTACCACCAGTTGCGAAAACACATGGCGCATTTCAGACATCCCATCATCGGCGACAGACCGCATGGTTGTTGTCAACAGAACAGGATATGGAAGAAGGAACTCGGGAATGACCGAATGTTCCTACATGCAAGGCGTATTGAATTCAAGCATCCGATGACATCTGAAGATATGGTCATCGATGCTCCTAATGAAAGGAGCTTTGCGGAAGGATTAGATATTTTGAAAGGCAGGAATCTCCTGTCAGTCTGATTTTCTACCGGGTCCGTCGTTCAGATTTTCTTCGGCCTGCTTGTACTGAGCTCCATCGCTGATCTCACAGCCCATTTGGAGCATGTCGAATAACTCCGTTTTGCGCTCTTTGGTGTATTCTTTCTCTGCACTATAAATGCTCGCATATTCAGATTCCTCAGATTCCATCTCAATGACGATAAGACGTAGGATATCATCGTCGCATTTGAAATAGTAGAACTTGCCATCTGCGCTGAAATTGAGGTACTCGATCTCACTAAGGATCTTGTCAAATACCATGTCACTGAACATGTCGACAAACTCGTTCATTTTAGCCGTGTCTTCTGCTTTGATCTGCTCCCACTCTGAAGCTTCAATCCCATTCACGGCCAGGAAATTGATGAATTCAGGTTCCAGTTCTTTGAGTTCATCGAGGTCCAGTCGACGATATCTGTTCTTTGACATGCGGCAAAGGTATATTCTTTTAGCCCTTTAGCGGAAAAATGTCAGAGTCTTCACAGCGGCGTTCATGCTCCGATTCTTTCTTTTAAATTGCAGACATGATCAACAAAGAATCACTACAATTCCTCAAAGATCTCAAGGCGAATAACAACAAAGAGTGGTTTGATGTCAACAGGGATCGATATGAAACAGAGCTTCAGAAAGTAAGGGACTTTGCAGAGGAGGTCCTTCAAAAGGTGAAGAAGTTCGACGAGATCCAAACTCCTACCGGAAGGAAGAGCCTGATGCGAATCTATCGTGATGTCCGATTCTCCAAAGACAAAAGGCCATACAAGCACAACTGGGGCGGCAGTTTCAAAAGGGCCGGTAAGCACCGTCGAGGAGGTATGTATTTTCACATCGAGCCGGGTGCTTGTTTTGTGGGTGGTGGATTCTGGGCGCCTTCACCTGCCGATCTGAAGCATATCCGGAATCAGATAGCAGCTGATCCTGACCGATTGAGAAAGATCATTTCCAGTAAAGAGTTCAAATCAGTATTTAAAACTCTTGAGGGAGAGCAAGTAAAGACTGCACCAAAAGGATTTGACAAGGAGCATCCTGCGATCGATCTGTTGAGATATAAGCAGTTCTTGATCTCTCAGCGATTTACAGATGCGGAAGCAGTTAAAAAGGACTTCCCTGATCGCGTTGCAGAAACTTTTCGCGCCATGCTGCCTTTCTTCGATTACATGTCGGACATCCTAACACATGATCTGAACGGTACGCCTATTCCGGAGGACAAACTTCCGGGATAAAAAAAAGGTGCTCGCCGAAGCGAACACCTTGAATTAGGCTCAATACCAGACTACATATGGAAGAGGATGGTTAGCCTCCCTGATCCATTGTCCGTATCGATTCCAAAACTTGAAGCCTTTGGTCCGGTCGTTGTATTTGTCGTGGCCTCTGTGCTGTTCCACGACTCATTTTCAGTTTCACCGCCACCTTGCGTGTTGAATCCAACTCCCCAGCCGTATTCAAATGCGATAGATGTCTTCGGGAATACGAAGATCTCAATTCCTGCAAATCCTCGTACAGTCACTCCTATGCCCATACCTGTGCTGGTTGAAGTAGTACGGTTGTTCACGAAGTTGGTTGTACCGCTTGTAAAGTCAGTGACGCTCGTTGCTCCGCCATTTGCCATCTCGTTGCCAAATTCTGCAGTGCGTGAGAAGCTATTCAGATTGACCAATGCCTCACCGCCATACAGTCCTTGAACGCGAGTATTCCCTCTTCTCTTCTCCAATCCTCCACCCAATGAGATGCTGGTGTATGAGGTTGTGATCTTATCTTCTACGTACTCGTCAGTATTAGCGTCGTCCATTACCTGGAATGTCCTGCTGGTATTGCCGAAACCCAGACGAACTCGGCCACGGTAAGCCGTTTGAGCGTCTTTGAACATCTTTCCAACGATGGACAAATTCGATCCACTTACGAAATCCGCATCAGGGGCAGTATTGCCGCTTTGATTGAGAAAATTCCCTACATAATTGAGAAATGGATTCGCATCAAACCCGAGTGCATAGTCGCCTTCTTCAGGAAGAATGGTCTCCCCTTTCTTAGAAGTCAGATCCTGTGCCTCAGCTTGGTAAACGAATAGAAAGCCGGTGCACATAAAAGCAATAATTAATTTTTTCATGACTTTTTTTTTAGCAAGTTAGCCATGGATAGCGATTGAAATCAGGCTTTTGTGCGAGATAGATGTGCACAAGTTGTCCACCCTTATCTCGTTCAGGAAGAAATTGTCAATTCAAAAAGTCTGATCAGCGACCGCTGTTTTTGATCCAAATACTATGTGTGTTTTTGATCTGTTTGATCTTTCGATAGTCTTGTTCGATCAGATTCAGGAACTGATCATCCTTGTCGCTCCCATGAGTGAATACCACAATATTCGAGCGGTCTAAAGCTTGTTTCCAGACACTTTCACACGTATGATCGAATACTTGGCAATGATCTTCATCAAATGCTAAACTTCCGTGCACAAATGCGATCGGACAATTCTTGCCCTGAAGAGTATAGTACACCGCAGGCCCATTGGCAGACCACAGTACATCGGTCATTTGCATTTTTGGAAGAGAAAAGTTCACGGAAACTATGGAATCATTGATCTCGAAGGACTTCTTGAAATGAAAGAATGCGGAAACCAAAATAGCCAGAGCAACAGGCACATAAGCATAATGTCTGTATTTGTCCAAGGCGGACGAATAAACAATATAGGATCCCAGAAGCGTCATCGGCAAGGACAGATGTAACCAGTAATGCTGATGCAAGCGAGCTGACATGAGAATGAACACCCAAATAGCTATGATCCAAACTAAGAATACCGATCCTAGAGCTCTGTCTTTACGAATAAGGCTTACGAGCCCTAAATAAGCCGGAATGACCAGCCAAATGAACCGATAGTGATAGAGCGCCAGCGAATCGATCAAGACCCGGTTCGAAGACTTGGATATATACTTACCCGGTAATTCAAAGACCACCTCTTTCAATAATTCCAGATGACCGTTGAAATAGAACATCAACGCTATGAGTGCCGGCAACAGTAAAAAGAGCAGTCCCGATTGAACCATCAATAGCACTTTTGATCGTATAGACTTTGGTCCCGAAACAATCCAAAGGAACGCCATCGCCACCAACATGTCGATAGCAACTGAGTAGTGAATACAAAACGCGAATCCCATGAACATGGCTCCAATGATCCGCTTCGGGTTGTACGCAGAGAGCATCAGCGCTCCTCCAATAGCGGCGCATGAGACATAGAATACTTCTGTATTCATCGCTGTGCCGAAGAAATAATTGAAGCTCAACAGGAACAAGACTCCGGCAGCAAGTCGTTTTACGCCAAATATCCGGTTTGCGATGATGCCTACATTCCAGGAAGCTACTCCCAACAACAGTGCTGACCAGATCTTAGCTACCCAGAATTGATGTAATGATATCTTCATCAGGAAAGCAAAGACCAGAAAAATACCCGGAGGTTTAATATCTATCAGATCAATGTAAAGCCGTTCACCGCTCATCCACTCCGACGCGATCTGCCAATAGGTCCATTCGTCGTAGTCGGCCATGATATTGATGAAAGATCCCATCCTCAACAGGATAGATAATGCGATCAATAAGTAAATGCTGTCACTGCTGATGATCTTCTTCCACTGTTCCATAGATCCTATTGCTTCACTTTTACAGAAAGTTCGATCTCCATACTTGCCACTTCTTCTTCCTCGCAAACCGCCTTTACATGTATCATGCGATTGACGCGTTCTGCCGAGGATTGAGATTCTTGTACTATTTCAGCGATCTCCTTTCCGGAGTCGCAAATAAAGTATACATCTCCCATAGCTCGCTTGTGATAATCCGCTTTAAAGGATTTGAATGCTATACTGGCCTTTACTTTTCTCTCACGAACCAGTAGAAATGCAAAGATGCCCGCGCTGATATCAGCTCCGACCGTAAATACGGCTATGTACATGCTACCCAAATGATTCCTGGTCCTTCTGCGAAGCCTGATCCTGATCTTGCATGAATTCTCGTCAAGGTGGAGCACTTTGGGACGACAAAAGAAGATCATTGGGATCCGGCTGACCCCTAGCATGAACAACATTCGCTGGGCCTGCTTTACGCTAAACTTCATTGACCAGTTCTTTAACGATCTGAGAAATAGGCCGGATCGAGTCGACATGCGATATGGATGGCCCCGCACACCACACGGTCTTGTATGTCGCCCTGAACGCTGCATTGCGAAGCTTGTCCATGCCCCGAACAAATGTGAGCGCCTTGAACCACTTCTTTAAGCGTTTATTCTTGTTAAGCACCTTCTCCAGACGATTCTGCTCCGTCCCTATCTTTTGCATGTACGGCGTATTGATAACGGTACAAGGTGTGCCGGATAACTTGGTGGTCATAACGACATGTTCCGCCGTATGATCGACGATAGCTGCTTTGTAATCTTCGCTCACCGGAGCTTCTTCCGAGGCAATGAATATGCTCCCAACGGATACGCCATCAGCGCCCAACTCCATGATCTCCATGAGCGTTGTATGATCTCCAACACCTCCCGCTGAAATGACAGGGATATCGATATTTTTCTTGAGTAATGGGATCAACAAGTCCGGAGACAAATTCCCGGCATGCCCTCCTGCCCTGTCGTTCACTGCAATCAAGGCATCAGCACCCTGTGCTTCAACCTTTTGTGCATACTTCAGATCGGTTACATCGCAAAACACCTTGATCCCATGAGCATGTGCCTGCTCGATCACCATTTGAGGATTCCCAAGCGAGGTGACGAAATAGTCCACTCCAATTCTGCAGCAGACCTCGAGTTGTTCTTTGAGTTTGAAATTGCTCTTATTGACGATCAGATTAATGCCGAATGGTCGACTATCACTTTCTTTCAGAGTAAAGAGTGCTTGTTCCAGTTCTTCGATAGTCCGGTAATTCAAGGCCGGGATTGCTCCCGTTATTTCGGCTTTAGATGCCGCCTGAACCATTTTGACATCTGAAACCAGGAACATCGGTGCCATGATGATCGGGTATTTTATACCGAGCATTTTACAGAGGGTCGAATTCTTCAGTTTTTCTGGGCGATTCACTACAGCCAATATATGGAAACCCACCTGCACATTTCGTAAATTTGCCACTCAAAATCGGAAGAATGAGCGATACAAAAACACATAGAGTTATAAAAGCCCCTACAGGGACTGAATTGCATTGCAAAGGTTGGGTTCAGGAAGCTGCATTTCGCATGATCCAGAACAATCTTGATCCGGATGTTGCCGAGCGTCCGGAAGACCTTATCGTATACGGTGGACGAGGTAAAGCGGCTCGGGATTGGAAGAGTTTCGATCTTATCCTGAAGGCTCTGAAAGACCTCAACGAAGATGAGACACTGATGGTGCAATCGGGAAAACCGGTTGGTATTCTGCGTTCCCACAAGGATGCTCCAAGGGTTTTGATCGCGAATTCAAACCTGGTCGGGAACTGGGCCAATTGGGATCACTTCAACGAACTTGAACGCAAGGGTTTGATCATGTACGGGCAAATGACTGCCGGAAGTTGGATCTACATCGGTTCCCAGGGTATTGTTCAAGGGACATACGAAACGTATTTGTCGCTGGCCAATAAGCACTATGACGGAAGCTTGAAAGGGAAACTCAACGTGACCGCCGGTCTTGGTGGTATGGGTGGAGCTCAGCCATTGGCTATAACTATGAATGAAGGTGTTTGTTTGGCTGCCGAAATGGAAGAATGGCGAGTAAAGAAACGTCTCGATACGCGTTACCTGGATAAGATGACCAGCGATATTGACGAGAGCATCGATTGGGCTGTAGAAGCGGCCAAGAACGGTGAAGCGATCAGTATTGGGGTGATTTGTAACGTGGTTGACCTGCTTCAACGACTCATCGAACGAGGAATAACTCCTGATACGTTGACAGACCAAACTTCAGCACACGATGAACTGGTAGGCTATTTCCCGGAGAATATGAGTGTGGAAGAAGCCAATGTGCTTCGCGATAAGGACCCTGAACAATATCGCTCACTGGCACTTGATACTATGTGCCATCATGTAGAGTTGATGCTGGAATTGCAAAATCGCGGAGCTATAACCTTTGATTATGGGAACAACCTTCGCGGTCAGGCTTTTGCCAAAGGCGTGAAGAATGCATTTGACTTCCCGGGCTTCGTGCCCGCATATATCCGTCCACTGTTCTGCGAAGGAAGCGGACCGTTCCGTTTCGTTGCCCTTAGCGGGAATGAGGAGGACATATTCAAATGCGATGCGAAACTCAAAGAACTCTTCCCGGACAACGCAGGTCTTCTGCGCTGGTTGGATATGGCAAGAGAAAGGATCGCTTTTCAGGGACTTCCTTCCCGCATTTGCTGGTTGAAAATGGGCGAACGCGAAAAGGCTGCCCTAGCCTTCAATGAAATGGTGAGAAATGGTGAACTGAGTGCACCGATCGTGATCGGTCGCGATCATTTGGATACAGGATCCGTGGCTTCCCCGAATCGTGAAACAGAAGGTATGAAGGACGGCACTGACGCGGTTGCTGATTGGCCTATCCTAAATGCGTTGATCAACACTGCCGGGGGCGCATCCTGGGTGTCATTCCATCACGGTGGAGGTGTTGGTATGGGTTATTCACTTCACGCAGGAATGGTGATCCTGTCCGACGGAACAGAAGATGCAGAGCGCAGATTGAGCCGAGTGCTGCATAACGATCCTGCCATGGGCGTGATCCGCCACGCTGATGCCGGATATGATATCGCTGAGGATACATCTCGCAAATTCGGTCTGGATATCGAAGAACGACTTAGCTGATCCGTTCGGCGCGAAGCATTCTGTTTTTACCCTGCATATCCTGTTTTAGAGTTACTTCCCAGTGATCTGGATTGAAAAGGTCAACTGTTGCAAGAGCAAGCTCCTCGTGTAATTCGAAATACACATATCCTCCCAATGGCAAGATGCCCGAAGCGATTTCCATGATCCTTCGGTAGAATATCAAAGGATCATCGTCGGGAACGAAAAGAGCCAGATCCGGTTCGTATTTCGTCACATGAACATCCATGGCTCCTTTTTCTGCGACCGGGATATAAGGCGGGTTTGATACGATCACCGAGAGATTCTCTAGTGCAGGAGGATTGTCGCTCAATACATCGTGCAGTTTTAATGCAACTCGACCGGACACCTCATTTGATACTACATTAGAGTCGGCAACAGAAAGAGCTTCTTTAGATGTGTCTGAAGCTATGATGGTCGCATCAGGGAACGCTTTAGCCAGTGATATGGCAATGCATCCACTGCCTGTGCCTATGTCCCAAATGGACTGAAGTTGCATCTTGGTCTGATCACTCCTGATCCAATGCACCAGCTCTTCCGTTTCCGATCTGGGGATCAGGATATGTTCATTGACCTTGAATCGCAGTCCGTTAAAGACACAAGAACCCAGAATTTGCTGCACAGGCCTCCCTCGTTGGAGTTGTTTTAAGACTCCGGTCATTTCCGCAAATTCCTTATCAGTGAGTTCACGCGCACCTGAATGAAACAACAGCTTATCGATGCCCATCAGATCTTCCAGGACCAGAAAGAAGATATTGTCGATCTCCCGCTCGTCGTACAACTTATCCAGAGCTCGTTTGAACTCCGTTCTGAGGCTGGTCAAATTCGAATACATTTGTAGCCAAAAGTACCCCAATTGAGCCACACTGAGGACGAAAAATTCATGCTTCGTTGCATCGATCTCGCCAAGCGGGGAGCCATGTATACGTCTCCCAATCCGCAAGTAGGCTCGGTCATAGTTTACCGGGGAAAGATCATTGGCGAAGGATTTCATTCAAAGGTTGGAGGCCCGCATGCCGAAGTAGAGGCAATACGGAGTGTTGCCGATCCTGATCTCTTGAAAGAAAGCACTCTGTACGTAAATCTCGAGCCATGTTCGCATCATGGGCGCACCCCTCCATGTGCTGACCTCATCGTTGAAAACAAGATACCGCGTGTGGTAGTTGCCAATGAAGATCCCAATCCTTCAGTTTCAGGAAAAGGTTTAGAACACCTCCGAGCCAGCAGCGTTGATGTGATGACCGGGGTTTGTGCTCAGGAAGCTGAAGCCATCAATCGGCCGTTCTTTCATCAGCAATTGGTAGGTAGACCTTATTATAAAGCCAAGTGGGCTCGCACAAGTGACGGATTTATGGGCAGACAGGAAGGATCAGAGAAATCCAGTCATATTTCTTCTGACTTGGCCAACAGATGGGTGCATCAGCTGCGGGCGGAATCCGATGCGATCCTTGTGGGTTCCGGAACGGCAAATGCCGATGACCCGTTGCTTACAACGCGTTTGGTCGATGGCCCTGATCCTGTACGTGTTGTTCTTGATCCCAATGGTGAATTGAGGAGTGATCTACGAATGTTCAAAGATGGCGGTGCCAATATTGTCGTGAGTAATGTAGATAAAGAGGAAGGGAATACACTTTTTGTAGACGCAAATGAGAATATCTACGACGTGCTGGACCGTGTACTTATGGAGCGTGATCTTGTCAAAATACTGGTCGAAGGAGGAGCTCATACTCTTCGTGAATTGGAACGTGCCGGGAGAATGGATGAAGCGTTGGAGATCATTGCTCCAATGACTTGGGGAAACGGCCTCAAGGCTCCTAAAGTAGCTGGCAAACCGACCCGCAATTATGAATTCGGACCAGACCGAGCGAATCAATACCTAAAGCCGGTACTCGAATGATCTATTTGCTGCTCAGCATAGCGATGTCGAGCCTCATTCAGGTGATCTTCAAGTACTACTCCAAGTACAGGATCGACAATTATCAGGCGATCCCATTCAACTATCTCGTATGTGTGATCATGGGAATGATCCTGGCTCCTGACACTGTCAGCGGCATCAGTGAAGGCGTATCACAGGGTGCAACATGGGTCACACACTCCTTACTACTAGGCATTCTCTTCATTCTCATTTTCATTGGAATGGCAAGATGTGCTCAGGAGATCAGTATCAGTGTAAGCACTGTTGCTGCCAAGATGGGAGTCGCATTACCTGTGCTCTATGGGTTCTTCTTCCTGAAAGAGGCATCAAATGCCGGTCTCGTCACGGGAATTGTCTTGAGCTTTGCCAGCATTTTTCTAGTTGCACGATTGCACCCTGAGCATCATTTGAAAGGAACACTTGCCGCTTTCCTGCCGGTAGTAGTCTTTGCAGGCTCAGGGGTAATTGACCTCAATTTAAAGATTATGCAGATCCGGTATCTGGCTGATATTGAGACGCATTGGATTGTCACAACCATCTTCGGTGGAGCATTTATCTCGGGAACCATGCTCATATTTTGGCGCATGCACAGGCATAAACAGCGACTGGAACGGGAGAATGTACTTGCAGGCATCCTTTTGGGCATACCCAATTATTTCAGCATCTACTTTTTAGTGATGGCATTGAACCAGCCGGGATATGACACGGTGTTCGTAATGCCATTGAACAATATTGGCATAGTGTTGCTATCTGTGCTGCTATCTATCTGGCTATTCTCGGAAAAACTCACACCGAGACTGAAATTAGGCATTCTCACGTCATTGGTATCCATCATTCTCATTGGGATCTGGGGGAATTAGAAGTATGTCGGACCAAACAAATACCCGATTTCGCACCATTTCAGACCCAACTGAATCATTTCACAAGGAGCGTGGTAGTAAGTTCTATGGTTTCGCATACCCTGTGAATTCGCAGGATGAGGTTGACTCGCACTTGAATGAACTGAAGGAGGAATATTCTGATGCCACACATCATTGTTACGCGTTTCGATTAGGTGCCGACGGCAGCGATTTTCGATACAGCGATGATGGTGAACCGTCAAATTCAGCGGGAAGCCCTATCTACCGGCAGCTTCTCTCCCATGATCTAACCAATACCTTGGTTGTGGTAGTGAGGTATTATGGTGGAAAGAAATTAGGAGTACCAGGATTGATCGACACGTATGGCACCGCTGCGCATGAGTCCTTGAACACAGCTCAAGTTGTTGAACGGTCGCTTACACGACGTTTTAGCATCAGAACTCCGTTAAATAAGGAGTATCTGATCTACAAATTGGCGGCACAGCATAAGCTGGGGCAACCTGAGCTGGATGCGAAGAGCCCGAATCTGTTCCATTTTGAGGCAGATGTGGACCGTTGGCAAGAAATAACAGACCTCTTGCAGAACCTCAAGAACTTTGAGCTCATTATCAGTTAACTTTGTAGTTGACATGAAATCGTTCCGTATCATAGTGATCATCAGCGCTTTCTGTGCATTTGGTTCGTCTTATGCGCAGGTGCCGGATGTAGTGCAACCCAAAGAGGAGGTGCTATCGGAAGCAATATCAAGTCGTTCTGTGAACTTGTCAGGATATTATGCTCGGGACGAGTCGGAGATACTACCTATCCTGCGATCACAACTACCTCGCTGGGAGCGCACTGATCTGAAATTCATAGCCAAAAGGACTTCCATTCTCGGTACCCATTACACATTTGGGCAAGTGCTGGATGGCGTTCTGATTGAAAATGCCCTTGTGCGAGCTCATACAGATCTCCAAGGAAAGGTCATCCTCGTGCAAAGCACCCTCTTCCCTGAACAAACCATCTATCCCGATTTCCATGGACAGCAGATTTTAGAACCTCGATGGATCTTGACAGATCAGGGCTATCGAAAGTGTGAACGCGTCATTAGCCGGGATGAGTCGCATAGCTATGAGTATTACTGCGGTTCGCAGATGATGCACCGCGTAGGTGCAACGCTATTCTTCATGGAACCGGATACCATCGTTCATGCACGGGTTTTCAATATAAACCCGCTCAACTCCGCAAATAAGACCTACGGAGCGCCGTATTCTGACCAAGGAGACAATGATGTCGCAGAACTAAATGCTGAACGAATTTGGGTTGAAGTACCGGCCAGACTGGACAATGGGCTCTTCCGACTCGAAACATCGAGATACTTCTTCGAGGATATCAGTGCACCAAATCTTCCTGCAATAGAGCAGAGCTCAGATACCTTTGACTTCACCCGTGCCGAGGACAATTTCGAGGATGTCAATGCATTTTACCATATCACGGCATTCAGTAATTATGTGGAATCACTGGGTATGAGTTCGCAATTACCGGATACCTTGCTCATTGACGCACATGCGTTTGGTGGAGCGGATCGCTCCGGGTTTACCTACAATGTGGATCCCTGGACATTGGAATTTGGTGAAGGAGGAGTCGACGATGCGGAGGACGGTGAAGTTGTGGTGCACGAATTTGGACACGCCGTCTCGTTCTCGTCTTCGCCTAACACAGTCAGTGGGAATGAACGGAGATCAATGGAGGAAGGGAATGCCGACTATATCTGCAAAACCTACAGTTACTCGAAGGGCAACGGTTCAGTACATAAAGACAATATCTTCAGTTGGGATGGCCATAACGAGTTTTGGGATGGCATTGAGACAAACGTGAATTTGCAATATCCGATCCACATCTCCGGAAACACGAATACCGACCGCGCTATTTGGTCCACTCCTCTCCTATGCATCCGTGATAAGATCGGCTATGAGACCGCTGATCCACTCATATTTGCTCATCTAAACTTTCAAACGACTAACTCCACCATGCCTCAGATGGCACAGGTGCTCTTGATGACGGATACCCTCCTGCACAATGGCGCTCACAGCAGTGAGATCATATCATGTTTTGCTGAAAATGGCATTTTGGAATCCGAGGAGCCGGAACCACCCAAGGAGGTAAAGTATCTCGTGCTCTACAATACCCGAAATTTCTCTGTAGGAAAGGGTGATATACGTGTGTTTGTGCCTGGTGACGGAATCAAACGCGTTGTGATCTTTGATGCTCTCGGACGAGTGCTCCGTGATGATGAAGGGGTCTTCTATAACCTTTTGTTGGAGAGCCAAGACTTTAGCAAGGGCAGCTATTTCATTCATATTGAAGCGAAAGATTACTCCGAGACTCGTCGGTTTATCAAGTTAGATTGATGGTACTGGTATACACGGAGTTCGAATCAGAGCGACTCAGATACATCCTCGATCTGATGTTGAAAGAGTTGCTCGGAGTTCAGTACAGTATCGTTCACGAACTCTCGACCGAACAAGAACAAGTTGCTGTAATTGATTATCGACCGTTACCTGAATTTGGATTGAGGATCAATGCAGGTTCGCTGCTCAAGGAGTCTGAAACCCGCCCAGTAGAAGTTGCCGGTAGAGAAAATGGAGATCAATTTGAGATACTTCTTGATGGGTCTGAACAATTCGACCCCTTGGCTGCTGCATTCTATCTCACAAGTCGTTACGAAGAGTTCATGCCATATGAACCGGATGCTCATGAGCGCTTCAGAGCTGATGCCAGTTGTTTGAAGCGTTTAGGCGTGCTTGAAAGACCGTTGGTCAACGAGTGGGCAGTTCAGATCCGTGATCGACTCTTGAAATTGAACCCGGAGCTTAAATTCAACCCTCGCAAGTTTGAGTATCTGAGCACCATCGACATCGATCAGGCATGGAAGTACAAGCACAAAGGATTTTCCAGAACTCTTGGAGGTTTTTTAGGCGATCTTGCTTCTCTGAGGACTGCGAAGCTGTACGAGCGATGTGCTGTACTACTGGGGTTCATGCAGGATCCTTTTGACAATTACGAACTGCAACATGCCTGGCATGAGGAGTTCGATAGCAAAGTGCAGTACTTTCTTCAAGTTGGAAGAAGGGGGAAATTCGACAAGAACCAGAATGCGGACAACAAGGCTTTTCAAAGGTTGATCCGTGATCTGGACGATGTAGCACATGTTGGCATACACCCATCCTATCAAAGCAACTATCACAAGTCACTCTTAAAAGCTGAACGGGGTTCTCTGGAGAATATATTAGGACGGAAAGTGACCAGAAGTCGGCAGCATTTCCTGATGCACAAGATGCCAGATACTTATCTGAACTTGCTGGAAATAGGTGTAACCAGGGATTATACCATGGGCTATTCGACCGATCTGGGTTTTCGCGGTGGCATAGCTGCACCATTTCACTTTTACGATCTTAGTCGTGAGGAGTATACAGATCTATTGCTGATCCCATTCTGCTTCATGGACATCACCCCACTTCATTATATGGGTAAAACGGTTGATGAAGCTCAGGAAATTGCTTCGGAGCTGATCGACAAAGTGAAAGCGGTTGGAGGACTGTTCTGCACCTTATGGCACAATGAAAGTCTCAGCGATTCTGAGCGCTGGAATGGATGGCGACCATTATATCGCCACATTTTGAAAGAAGTCTCAGCTTAGCTGAAAGAAAGGGATTTAGCGTTTAAACGATTCGCTCACCACGAGATCTTTCGTCCCGTGAGTCCAATTGTAAAAACCATTTCCGCTCTTCACTCCTCGGTTTCCGCTGTTGACCATATTCACCAACAGAGGACATGGAGCATACTTTGGATTGCCAAACCCATCGTGCAATACGTTGAGGATCGCCAAACAAACATCCAATCCAATGAAATCGGCAAGTTGTAATGGACCCATCGGATGAGCCATACCAAGTTTCATTACCGTGTCGATCTCTTCTACACCACCAACTCCTTCGTGCAATGTCCAGATCGCTTCGTTGATCATAGGCATGAGGATGCGGTTGGCAATAAAGCCGGGATAGTCGTTCGCCATTGCCGGCGTCTTTCCTATTTCGATCGACAGATCATAGATCGTTTTGGTTACTTGTTCAGATGTACTGTATCCGTTGATGATCTCTACTAGTTTCATGACTGGCACAGGGTTCATGAAGTGCATACCTATCACCTTTTCAGGTCTGCTTGTAAATGCGGCCAGTTCTGTTATGGAGATACTGGAAGTGTTTGTAGCCAGGATGCAATTGGCCGGTGCATTAGCATCCATGTCGCGGAAGATATTCATCTTCAGCTCTTTATTTTCAGTTGCAGCTTCAATAACGAGGTCACTGGAAGAAACTCCTGACTTCAGATCCGTTGTTGTTGTGATATTGGCTACAGTAGATTCTTTGCCTGCTTCATCGATCCGCCCTTTATTGACCTGTCGGTCGAGGTTCTTGTTGATCACCGCAAGTGCTTTTTCCAAAGCTTGTTCGTTGATGTCGATAAGGTTCACATTGAACCCGTTTTGAGCGAATACATGGGCAATTCCATTACCCATAGTGCCTGAGCCGATTACTGCAATGTTCTTCATGAATTCCGCAATTATTTAGGGGCTGCAAATGTAAAAGATAAGCCTCAAAAATGAACGCTTAGAAATGGAGACTCAAGCGAAGCTGACTGTTCCAACTTCCACGAGCAAAGGAATAACCAATGTCAGGGTCCACACTTAAGCTAAGATCTTCATTGATCTCAAACTCTCGTAAATGTGCATCCACATTGGCATCAATGACCTGCAAGGCATATAAGCCTACAAAGCCCAGAATGAGCATATCACGGTTACGCCTGTAAAAATTGCGCTCCTGGATCACCTTGGCATCGCTAAGTGACGGGTAACGCGTGTCTACTGTACTTGCCAACGTATCCAGCCGATAATCCACCGCCCGCTGATAGGAACTCAATGAATCCAGGTTTCGTTTGAGAAATACACCCATGGTGAAGCCACCTCCATAGATCAACCCTATTTTCCAGTATTTCCGGTTGTAGAATTGTCCGAGTCCAGGAAGTATGGCAGAATAGATCGTGGCCTGTTTTGGACTGTGGGCGGAAGAATCCGTCCCTTTGGGTGCTAAAAAGGCATCCGATTGAGGTGCATAGCGATGATGATAGGCCATTTCCCAACTGAAGAGGGATTGAGCCTGAGCAATGCCGTTCAGGCAAATGAATAACAAGATCGACAGGATCGGACGCATGTTGCAAAGGTAGCGAAAGGCTCAGCTTACCAACTCTAAAATAAGCCGCTTATTGCGGTGAAGGCATCATCACTTATCGATGGCATCCAGGATGCGTTCGAGTTCATCGGTAGATCTGAAGTGGATGACGATCCTTCCACTGCTCTCATCTTTCTTCTTGAATTCTACTTTGGAGCCAAGAATGCTCGTGATGTCTCCAATGCGGTCGTCGTACTCATCCAGGGGATTTTCCTCATCAGAGACGGGCTCTGCGGGTGAGTCAACTTCTTCTTTATTCATAGCTTCTCGAACAAGAGCTTCTACTTGACGTACCGACAGTTGTTCTTTGACGGTGTGATCAAAGATCCTGGCTTGGGTCTTAGGGTCATCAATGCTGATCAAGGCACGAGCGTGACCCATACCGATCAAGGCATCACGGATAGCCAATTGAATTTCATCCGGAAGTTTG
>VMBT01000598.1_pt1 | contig 22350 bp, 23 predicted proteins | sample 4404301 | NCBI WGS metagenome assembly VMBT01 (sample SAMN12238535, study PRJNA552566) | marine metagenome | isolation source: Coastal seawater | place: USA: coastal Georgia, Sapelo Island | collected 2008-08/2009-08
TAGATTTTGTAACAAGAGAAGTCACTAGAGGATCACCTGATACTCAGTGGTGGGTCCAATTATCTACCGCAATCGTTTTCGGATTAATTTTTGCAACATTACTAACTTTAATAGTCACACCTTCCGCTTTAATGCTCAAAGAAAATGTTGTTAATTGGTATAGGAAAAGAGCTAATTCCTAATTTTTCTATTTTGTATTATTGTATAAAATATTGACAAAATATAACATCCGAAAAGAATAATTAAAGTAAGCCAAATTTTTGAAATTAATGCCACGCAGGCAATTACAAAAATTAAAAAAATCCATGTTTTGTATCTTTGATTAATATTGATTTTTTTTAGAGAAATAGTAGGTATTTTACTTATCATCATAAAAGCTATTAAAGTTGTAGTAAATAGATTCAAATACTCATTTTTAAGAACATCCATCCCGAATTCAAAAAATATAAAAAGAGGCAAAAGTATTAAGCCTGCTGCAGCTGGAGATGGAACACCAGTAAAATACTCATTTTTATCTATAGGTTTATTTGTAATGTAAATATCAGCAGTAAATCTTGCCAACCTTAGAGCGCTACATATTACAAAAAATAAAGTTGCACCCCAGCCAAGAGAGCCTAGTACATTTGTTGACCATAAATAAACAAGAATGCTCGGAGCAACTCCAAATGATACAAAATCACTTAGAGAGTCAAGTTCTGCTCCAAAATTTGAACCACTTTTAAGTTTTCTTGCAAACCAACCATCAAAAAAATCAAAAATTGTAGCTAATAAGACTAAATATATTGCAATTTCCCACTCTCCCTTCAATGAAAATCGAATTGATGTAAATCCACTACTCAATGATAGAAGTGTAATAAAATTTGGAACATATTTCCCAATTATGTTTTGCTCATTCATATTAATTTTGAATTTTTAATTTTCTTTATATCATTTGGATTTGAAATAATTGTTTCGCCTCCTACAACTCTTTGACCTTTCGTAATCAAAATATCATAACTTTCAGGAAGGTATAGATCAACCCTACTACCAAATTTAATAATGCCAATTCTGTCTCCCTTTTCTACTTCTTGGTTTACTTTTAAATTACAAACAATACGTCTGGCAATTAATCCGGCTATTTGAACAATATAAAAATTATCATTATTTGATTTAGCAAAAATTATATTCCGTTCATTTTCTTTACTTGACTTATCTAGAGTTGCGTTGAGAAACTTTCCTGGAATATAATGTATTGAAGAAATAGAACCTTTTACAGGCATGCGATTAACATGTACGTCAAAAACACTTAAAAAAATACTAACCTTGGTATAAGTTTTTTGATCTTTATCATCATCAAGAGGGTTTTTTTCAGCACCAATATAAGTTACAAGTCCATCAGCTGGTGACACAACTACTTCTTCAATTGGGACAGCTCTTATAGGATCTCTAAAAAAATAATAAATATAGGCTGATATTATTGCTAAAAAAATACCTAAAATTGTGTAGAAAGGTATTATAATAATCGTTATTAAACAACTAATAACAAAATAAACCCAGCCTTCATTATGTATTCGTAATTGCATATAAATGGGAGCTAATACATAATAATGAAAATAAAATCTCTAACAATCTACTGCTCTGCATCACAAAAAATAGATAAAAAATTCTTTAAATTAGCAAGAGAAACTGCAGAAATAATTTCAAACTACAAAATAAGGGTAGTTTATGGGGGTGGAAATGTTGGTCTTATGGGCGAAATTGCAAATACCTTAGTGGATCTTAATAAAGAAATAATTGGGATAATCCCAAAATTTTTAGTCAAAAAGGAAAAATTAAATTTTAAAATAAAAAAACTAAAAGTAGTTAATGATATGACAAAACGTAAAGAGCAATTATTTAAACTGGGTGATGCTTTTTTAGTATTGCCTGGAGGAACTGGAACATTAGAGGAAGTAATAGAAGTGCTATCTTGGAAAATTCTTAAATTACATAACAAACCAATAATTATTTTAAATTTTGAAAATTATTGGTCTCCTTTGCTTAAACAATTTGAAAATATAATAAAAATTAAATTTGGAAATAAAAATTTACAAAATCAATATCAAGTAATAAAGAAGCCCAAAGAATTAGAAAAAATACTTAAATTATGGTCACAATAACTATGACAGGTTTATGTCAATATCAAAATTTAAAGGAAATATTATAATATGGAAAAAATTAAAGTAAAAAATCCCGTCGTTGAAATGGATGGGGATGAAATGACTAGGGTTATTTGGGAGTTTATCAAAGATAAACTAATTCTTCCATATATTGACGTAGATATTAAATATTATGATTTAGGAGTAAAAAGTAGAGATAATTCAGAAGATCAAATTACTATAGATTCCGCAGAAGCTGTAAAGAAATATGGAGTTGGAATAAAATGCGCAACAATAACTCCAGATGAAGAAAGAGTTAAGGAGTTTAATCTAAAAAAAATGTGGCGTTCTCCAAACGGAACAATAAGAAATATTTTAGGAGGAACAATTTTTAGACAACCTATTATTTGTAAAAATGTTCCAAGAATTGTAACTAATTGGAACAAGCCAATAGTTGTAGCAAGACATGCTTTTGGTGATCAATATAGAGCAACAGATACGCTTATTTCAAAGCCTGGAAAATTAAAAATGGTATTTGAACCAACAGATGGCAGTGAAGGATTTGTTAAGGAAGTATTTAACTTTGAAAAAGAAGGTATAGCATTATCGATGTACAATCTAGATCAATCAATTATTGAATTTGCGAGAGCATGTTTTAATTATGGACTAAATCTAGGTTGGCCTGTTTATTTATCTACAAAAAATACTATTTTAAAAGTTTACGATGGAAGATTCAAAGATTTGTTTGAGAACGTTTTTCAAAATGAGTTTGCGGATAAGTTTAAGGAAAAAAATATAGTTTATGAACATAGATTAATTGATGACATGGTTGCTACCGCTTTAAAATGGGAAGGTGAGTTCATTTGGGCATGTAAAAATTATGATGGTGATGTTCAATCTGACTCAGTAGCCCAGGGCTATGGTTCTCTTGGATTAATGACAAGTGTTTTAATGACTCCTGATGGAAAAACTGTAGAAGCTGAAGCTGCACATGGAACTGTTACTAGACACTTTAGAAATCATCAACAGGGTTTAGAAACATCCACAAATCCAATTGCTTCTATATTTGCATGGTCAAGAGGTTTGCATTTTAGGGGAAAATTTGATGATAATCAAAATTTAATGAATTTTTCAAAAAAACTTGAAGAGACTTGCATCGAAACTGTTGAGTCTGGAAAAATGACAAAAGATCTGGCGATTTTAATTAGTGAAAACCAAAAATGGTTAAACACTCAAGATTTTTTAAATACTTTAAAGGATAACTTGGAAAAAAAATTAGGATCTTAAATTAGTTTTAATCCTATCCATAGCTTGATCAATATTTTCTAGACTAATTCCACCTGCTTGTGCCATATCTTTACGCCCTCCTCCTCCTTTACCACCTAAAATTTTTGACACATCTTGAATAACTTCAGCAGAGTCAAAATTAGATGTCAAATCTTCTGTAACACCTAAAACTATAGATAATTTATTATCATTTTTTGAAATTATCAGAGACGCACATTTATTTTGATATTTGTTTTTTTGATCATCTACAAACTGTTTTAGTGTTTTTGATGGATAATTTTCAGTTAGTAAATACACAAAATTAATATCATTAATTTTTTCAGTAACGATATTTTGTAATGACGTTTCTTTATTTTTATTTTGTTTTTTTTGATCCAATAATTTTTTTAATTCCTTTAAATTATTTGTTAAATCACTATTTTGATCATAACTATAATCAAAGTTGTTATCATACTCTTTTATCTCACTGATAAGTGTTGAAATTTTATCTAGGTTTTGTTTTAATGTTTTTTTATCAAGTTCAATTTTTTGCTTATTATATTCGTCAACTGCAATATTTGTTAGTGCCTCTATTCTTCTTATTCCTGAGGCTACACTAGTTTGATTAATTATTTTAAAATTCAAAATATCACCAGTTTGATCAACATGTGTACCTCCACACAGCTCTTTTGAAAATATTTTATTGTTTTCAACTGTGCCCATTGATACTACACGAACCTCATCACCATACTTTTCTCCAAAAAGTGCAGTTGCACCCTCATCTAATGCTTTTTGATGATCAATAGTCTTAATTTCTATTTGTGAATTAGCTGTTATTTCTTTCTTAACAAAATTTTCAATTTTTATAATATTATCTGATGTTATTGGTTCATTATGACTAAAATCAAATCTTAATTTTTCACTATTAACCAATGAACCTTTTTGTGAAACATGATTTCCAAGAATTTTTCTAAGTGAAGCGTGTAGTAGATGAGTTGAAGAATGATTACATTTTATTAATTGCCGTTTATAAGAATCAATTTTAGCTGTTACACTATCTCCAATTTTAAATTTTCCTTTTTTAACTTTACCATGATGCAAATAAAATGAGCCAAATAATTTAGTCGTATCATTTACTTCAAAAGTATTGTGCTCAAACATTATAGTGCCTATATCACCAACTTGACCCCCACTTTCTCCATAAAATGGTGTCTGGTTTAAAATAATAATTCCATTTTCACCTTCATTTAGCTGATCAGTTTTGCTATCACTCTTAACTATGGAAGTGATTTCACTTTCAGACTCAGTTTGATCGTATCCTAAAAATTCAGTCGAACCTAAATTCTCGGTAATTTTAAACCAGTTTTTTTGATCCTCTTGATCGCCTGTCCCTTTCCAATTTTTTCGAGCTCTTTCTTTTTGCTCTTTCATCATTTGATTGAAAATTTCAACGTCAACTTCTACATTTTTTGATTTGAGATAATCTTGTGTTAAATCTAATGGAAAGCCATAGGTATCATATAATTTAAATGCAATTTTACCATCTAGTTTATTTGATGATACAGAGATTTCATCTTCTAAAATTTTTAGACCTTTTTCTACAGTCTCCTTGAATTTAGTTTCCTCATTAATAAAAGTATTAATTATTAAATCTTTAGCTCTCATTAATTCAGGGTATGCAGTTTTAAAAATATCCAATAATGTTGGAAAAATTTTATCAAATACCGTCTCTTTATTTCCTAATGTATGAGCATGCCGCATTCCTCTTCTCATTATTCTTCTTAAAACATAACCTCTACCTTCGTTAGACGGTGTGACACCATCAGCAATGAGAAACGATGAAGATCTTAAATGATCAGCTATAACTCTATGGCTAGGACTGTTTAATTGGCTTTCATCATTTAACAAATTTCTAGACTTATCAATTAAAGGAATAAACAAATCAGTATTATAATTATCATTAGTATTGTTTAGTAGTGCTGAAATCCTCTCTAAACCCATGCCAGTATCAATAGAAGGTTTCGGGAGGTTAATTCTTTCAGAAGGTGAAATTTGCTCAAACTGCATAAATACTAGGTTCCAAATTTCAATAAATCTATCTCCATCTTCATCTGGACTTCCTGGAGGTCCACCTGGATATTTATCACCGTGATCATAAAAGATTTCTGAACATGGTCCACAGGGTCCCGTATCTCCCATCGACCAAAAATTATCAGATGTGCTTATTTTAATTATTTTGTCATCGCTTAGACCTGCAATTTTCTTCCAAAAATTATATGCATCTTCATCTTCACTAAATACAGTGACTAACAACTTTTCTTTTTCTATTTTAAATTCCTTAGTAATTAAATTCCATGCGAATTCTATTGCCTGATCCTTGAAGTAATCACCAAAAGAAAAATTACCTAACATTTCAAAAAAAGTATGGTGTCTTGCTGTGTAACCTACATTTTCTAAATCGTTGTGTTTACCTCCTGCTCTCACACATTTTTGTGAAGTAACTGCACGATTATAATCTCTTTTTTCTTTTCCAGTAAAAATATTTTTAAATTGAACCATTCCTGAATTCGCAAACATTAGCGTTGGATCATTATGAGGAACTAAGGGACTTGAATGGACTATTTCATGACCATTTTTTTTAAAATAGTTCAAAAAAGTAGATCTAATTTCACTAGAATTCATGGTGACGTATTATAGCGTCAATTTTATTATGTCTAACACAAAAAAAAGAGGGGCTTGCCCCCTCTTTTTTTAATTAAATTAAATTAAGGTTTATTCTTCGGTCTTTGTCTCTTTAGGTTCTTTGGATTCAATTTCACCCTCCATCATAGCCTTTTCAACTATTCCGGCGTTTTCAAGAATTTTGTTTTCAATTTCTTTAGCTATATCAGGATTGTCCCTTAAGAAATTTTTAACATTTTCTCTACCTTGGCCAATTTTTTGATCTTTATAAGCGAACCAAGAACCTGCTTTGTCAATAATTTCAGCTTTCACACCAAGATCAACAAGCTCTCCTAGTTTAGAGATACCTTCACCATACATAATGTCAAATTCAACGACTTTGAAAGGTGGTGCAACTTTATTTTTGACAATTTTTACTCTTGTCTGGTTACCAATAATCTCATCTTTATCTTTAATAGCGCCAATTCGTCTTATGTCCATTCTAACAGAAGAGTAAAATTTAAGTGCATTACCTCCTGTTGTAGTCTCTGGACTTCCAAACATAACACCTATTTTCATTCTTAACTGATTAATAAATACAACTAATGTATTAGATTGAGCTATAGAGCTTGTGAGCTTTCTCAGTGCTTGACTCATTAATCTAGCTTGTAATCCAGGCAGAGAGTCACCCATATCACCCTCTAATTCAGCCCTTGGGACTAGTGCAGCTACAGAGTCAATAATCAGAACATCTATACCACCTGATTTTATTAGTGAGTCAGCTATTTCTAAACCCTGCTCACCTGTATCTGGCTGAGAAATTAGTAGTTCTTCTAAATTAACTCCTAATTTTTTCGCATATGCGGGGTCAAGAGCATGCTCAGCATCTATAAATGCACAGTTTCCACCTTGTTTTTGTGATTCAGCTACTATGTGCGTTGCAAGTGTAGTTTTTCCTGAACTTTCAGGTCCATAAATTTCTATAATTCTGCCTTTTGGAACACCGCCAATTCCTAATGCTATATCAAGACCAAGGGAACCAGTTGAAATTGCCTCAATATCAACGTTGGTTTTTGATCCTAACTTCATAATTGAACCTTTTCCATAGTTTTTTTCTATTAAACTAACGGCAGCCTCTAAAGATTTGGTTCTGTTTTCTTTATCCATTGTATGATTCTCTATTACTTTTAATTTAGTTTGAGACATTGTTTTCTCCATCATTTGGTAATTTTTTATTGTGATTCTTGCAAATCATGATTTTTTGTACATGTTTTGTTCTCATTTTAAAAGTTCTATTTTTGTTCTTTTATAAAATATAAGATAAATTATTGAAATATATGTATATTTTTTTCATAATATTAATCTTGAATTTAAAAAATCTTTTGATAAATCCTTTCAAGTTTTAAATTATGGCTAAAATTTCAAAAACATACAAACCTACTCAAAAAGAAAAGTTCATGAATGCTAAAATGAAAGAGTATTTCAGACAAAAACTTGAAAGTTGGAAAAATGAACTTCTAAAGGAGTCTTCACAAACTTTAAATAATCTTCAAACAGAAAATGAAGCTAAACCTGATATGACTGATAGAGCATCAGAGGAAATAGATAGAACTTTTGAGCTTAGAACTAGAGATAGAGAGAGAAAGTTAATAAATAAAATAGATGCTGCATTAAGAAGAATTGAAGATGGGACATATGGCTACTGCGAAGAAACTGGTGAGCCAATTGGTTTAAAAAGACTTGAAGCTCGTCCAGTTGCAACTCTAAGTCTTGAAGCTCAAGAGATGCATGAAAAAGCTGAAAAAAGACTAAATTAATTAAAAATAATATATTAGGGTAAAAAAGTTGATGGAAAATTACTCTACCCTTTTTACGCCTGGATTATATGTTATTAATCCAAACAAGAAACAAGAATGGGGAATTGGTCAAATTCAATCTTCAATAAATAATTTAATTACTGTAAACTTTGAAAATGTTGGTAAAAAAACAATTAATCTTGAAAAAATAAATTTAGAAATAATAAATATTAATGCAAATAACTGATCAATTTTTTAGAAAAATAAATTACTTAAGAGTATCTGTTACTGATAGGTGTGATCTAAGATGCGTTTATTGCATGAAGGAAAAAATGAATTTCCTACCAAAGACTGAGGTTTTAAGTTTAGAGGAGATTGAAAGATTATGTGATAACTTTATTGATTTGGGTGTAGAAAAAATTAGACTTACAGGTGGTGAACCTTTGGTAAGAAAAGATATTATTCATCTTATAAAAAATTTAAACAAAAAAAAATCTGTATCTAATTTAAAAGAAATTACACTAACAACGAATGGGAGTTTATTAAAAAAATTTTCAAAAGAATTAAAAATGAATGGAGTTGATAGAATTAATGTTTCTTTAGATACTATCATAAAAGACAAATATAAAGAGATAACTAGATTTGGTAATTTAGAGAATGTTCTTGATGGCATAGAAGAGGCAAAACAAAATCATATTAAAGTAAAGATCAATACTGTTGTATTTAAAAATTTTAATGAAAATGAAATTTCAGAACTCGTAAATTGGGCAAATAAAAAATTAATAGATATCACATTCATAGAGGTAATGCCTATGAACGACACTGATATGCCAAGACATATGCAATTTGTAAGCCTTGAAGATATATATAAAGAATTACATAAAAACTTTAAATTTGAAAAATCAGATTATAATACAGGAGGTCCATCTAACTATTACGTGAGTAAAAAATTAGATATCAAAGTTGGTTTTATTACTCCTTTATCAAATAATTTTTGTGCTAGCTGCAATAGAGTGCGGATATCTAGCACTGGAAAATTATATATGTGTTTGGGGCAAAATGAATTTGTTGATTTTAGAGAAATTTTGAGAAATGATAGAAGTGATGATTTTATAAAAGAAAAAATTAAATTTGCTCTCAGTATTAAACCTAAAAAACATGATTTTATTATTAATTCAGAAGTAAAACCCTATATGAATAGATATATGAATGAAACAGGAGGATAATGAAATTTCACTTTATTTCATCTAACTCTAAAGAAGCTCAAATAGCCAAAGAAGAATTTGTAAGTTCCTATTTGCAAAGTGAGCCAGAGTCAGCTGATGTTATTATACCAATTGGAGGAGATGGAATATTATTAAAGTCTCTTCATGATTTCAATAGTCTTAATAAGCCTTTTTTTGGAATCAATTATGGGTCTGTAGGTTTTCTAATGAACTCTACAAATAAAAGTAATTTAGAGGATACTATCAATAACTCTAAATCTACAGAATTAAAACCACTTAAAATGATAGCAAAAGATGATAAAAATAAAGCTTATGAATCTATTGCATATAATGAGGTTTCATTAATGAGACAAAGCCATCAAGCTTCTAAATTTGAAATCAAAATTAATGACATTACAAGAATGAATGAGTTAATTTGTGACGGAGTATTAGTTTCTACATCTGCAGGAAGTACAGCCTATAATTTATCAGCGCATGGAAGTATATTGCCTTTGGACTCAAGATTATTAGCTTTGACACCCATAAGTGCTTTTAGACCCAGAAGATGGAGAGGTGCTCTTCTTTCTGAGAGCAATATAATTAAAATAAATGTATTAAATTTTAAAGAAAGACAGGTAAGCGTTACGGCTGATAATATAGAATTTAGAAATATAAAAGAAGTTACTATCCAATCATCAAATGATAAAACATGTAAAATTTTATTTGATAAAAATCATTCTATTGAAGATAAAATTTTAAATGAACAATTTGAATACTAGAATTTTAAATTAATCAGGACAGTAAATACATATCTTATTTCCATCTAGATCTCTAAAATATGCATAAAAATGCTCTTCATGCCTTGGACCAGGTTTGCCCTCATCTTTTCCACCTAATTTTAAGGCGAGATTATAAATATTTATTACACTTTCTTTAGATTGAGCTTTAAAAGAAACCATAGTACCATTACCAAAAGAGGCCTGCTCTTTATTATGAGGCTTCATAAGATAAAACTCAATATTTTGGCTATCTTTTTTTTTGTAACCAACATAGCGATCATCTTCTTCCGCCACAACAATTTCAAGCAAAGCAAAAAGTTGATCATAAAAATTCTTACTTTTTGTAAGATTATTAGTTCCTAAGGTTACAAAACTAAACATTATATTTTAAAGTGGTAGCCTCGGCCGGACTTGAACCGGCACTCCCAAAAGGGCAAGGATTTTAAGTCCTTTGTGTCTACCATTCCACCACGAGGCCAATCTAAAAATTGTATTATCAGACAATGGAGTAATTTCCACCATTTAATTTTATCATCTCACTTATTTCTTTTACAACATCATCCAGAGAGTCCATCGTCCATGAAGATATTGATATGTTAACTCCACCAGTTTTAGATAAAAAATTAAAATATGGATAACTACCAATTGAACACTCCTGATACTTTTTCTGAATATCATTCAGATATGGAGCCAATTTACTTTCATATAAATTTGTATTCAATGTTATAACATTTTTTGGCTTCCCCTTTTTTATGTTTTTAAGTATATTAATAAACATCACTTCCATTATTTTCGGAACGCCAGGAAGAACATAAACATTATTTAAAATAAATCCTGGGGCAGCTGTCATTGGATTATAAATTAACTGAACATCTGATGGCATTTTAGCCATTCTTTGTCGACTTTCATTAAATTCACCTTCGGGATAGTATTTTTCTAAAATATTAAATGCTTCTTTATTCATCTCATATTTTTTATTAAATGCTTCAGCTACACTCTCTGAGGTAATATCATCATGTGTGGGGCCTATTCCTCCCGTGGTAAAAACATAACTGTAATTTTCACTAAATAATTTAACAGAATTAACGATATGATCTTTTACATCTTGTATTACTTTTATTTCCTCAAGTTTTATTCCTGATGATGTTAAATTTTTTGCAATAAAATTTGAATTTGTGTCTTGGGTTCTTCCAGATAATACTTCATCTCCAATAATTAAAATTCCAGCTGTCAGCATAGTCATAAGATAAATTTATTATAATTATCCTGTTATTTATCAAATAAAAACATTAAATAGAATTAATAAATGCATTCAAATAATATTCCAATTTATCAGAAAAATGACTTCCATAAAATGCATCAAGCAGGAAGACTGGCTGCCTCTGTATTAGATCAACTTTATGAACTAATTAAACCAGGTATTTCTACTTTAGAAATTAATGATTTTTGTCACGATTTAATCATAAAGAATAATGCAATCCCTGCTCCGCTTAATTATAAAGGTTTCCCAAAATCTGTGTGCACATCAGTTAACCATGTTGTCTGTCACGGCATACCAAACGAAAATAAATTACTAAATAATGGTGATATCATAAATGTTGATGTCACAGTTATTTTAGATGGATGGTATGGAGATAGTTCCAGAATGTTTGTTGCTGGTAAAACAAATAAGAAAAATTATGATTTGCTAAAGACCACATTTGAGTGCCTTCATATTGGAATAAAGGAGGCTATTCCTGGAAAGACTTTTGGTGATATAGGGCACAAAATTCAGGAATACGCTGAAGCCAAGAACTATTCTGTGGTCAGAGATTTCTGTGGACATGGAATTGGAAAGGAATTTCATACCCCTCCAAGTGTACTTCATTATGGTAAAATTGGTGAAGGTCCAGAACTTAAACCTGGAATGTTTTTTACTATAGAACCAATGATTAATCTTGGTGACTGGAGAATAAAAATACTTAATGATGGTTGGACAGCAGTAACAAAAGATAGATCTCTGTCTGCTCAATTTGAGCATACTATTGGCATTACTGAAGAAGGAAATGAAATTTTTACTCTGTCAGAAAATAATACAGATTTTCCAATAAATGATTTATAAAAATAATTATGATACCAAGATACAATAGACCCAATATTGAAAAAATTTGGACACTTGAAAATAAATTTAAAATTTGGACAGATATTGAAATTTTAATTGCTGAAAAATTAGCTGACATTGGTGTTATACCAAAAATAGCTTCAAAAGAGATAAGAAGAAAAGCTAAATTTAATGTTGATGAAATAAATAAATTAGAAAAACAAACAAGACACGATGTAAATGCATACATAGACAATGTCAGTAAATATATTGGTAAACAATCAAAATACTTTCATCATGGTGTGACTTCAAGTGATATTATAGATACTGGATTTTCTATTCAGTTGAGGCAAACTGGTGAAATAATTAAAAACGAACTTAAAATTTTATTAAAAAATTTAAAAGCTAAATCATTAAAATATAAAAATACTGCAATGATTGGTAGAAGTCATGGAATTCATGCTGAGCCAATAACTTTTGGGTTAAAATTAGGATCTTTTTATAATGAATTTAAAAGAAATTTAAAAAGACTAGAACTGGCTATAGAAGAGATTAGTATTTGCTCAATTTCTGGACCAGTTGGAACATATGAAAGCATTGATCCTAGAGTTGAAAAATATGTAGCAAAGAAACTAAAATTAAAATCAGAAGATATTTCAACTCAAATCATTCCAAGAGATAGACATGCATTCTTTTTTTCAGTACTCGGCATAATAGCATCTTCTATAGAGCGTTTTGCTGTTGAAATTAGGCACTTACAAAGAACTGAACTACTTGAAGTTGAAGAAAAATTTAGTTCTAAACAAAAAGGATCATCAGCAATGCCTCACAAAAGAAACCCTGTCTTAAGTGAAAACTTAACCGGTTTAGCTAGATACATAAGAAGTGCAGTAATCCCTTCAATGGAGAATATTGTATTATGGCATGAGCGAGATATTAGTCATTCAAGTGTTGAGAGAATTATGGCGCCAGATATAAGTATTGCACTGGACTTTTCATTAAACAGATTAAATGAAATCGTTAAAACAATGAAAGTTTATCCTGAAAATATGGAAAAAAACTTAAATTTATTAGGAGGACTTTACAATAGTCAGAAACTTCTTTTAAAATTAACTAAAAAAGGTCTCTCAAGACAAGAAGCTTACTCACTTGTCCAAAAAAATGCAATGGAAGCTTGGAATAATAAAAAAAAATTTCATGATGTTTTAAAAAAAGACAAAATTTTATTAAAATACATATCAAAAGAGGAACTTAAAAATATTTTAGAAAATGATAAAAAAAACAGCAAAATAGATTGGATTTTCAAAAATAAAATTAAATGATCTTTATTTTTTATAATTATTAAACTATTTAAATATTATGCCACTATCAAAAAAAGACCTGGAAAACCATATTAAAGAAAGTATCCCTGACTCTACAGTTATCATTGAAGATTTGAGAGGTGATGGTGACCACTATAGTGCTACTGTCATTTCAAAATCTTTTGCTGGTAAATCAAAAATTGAACAACATAAGATGGTATATGACTCATTAAATGGAAAAATGGGAAATGAACTTCATGCATTAATGCTAAAAACAAGAACGGAGTAAATATGGAAGAAAATAATATTATTGATGTCACTGAAAATATTAAGAACGAAATTAAATCAAATGATGTAGTTTTATTTATGAAGGGAACACCAGTTTTTCCAATGTGTGGTTTCTCAGCTGCTACTGTGCAAGTATTATCAGATATTGGAGTAAAATTTAGTAGTGTTAATGTATTAGATAGCAATGAAATGAGAGAAGGAATTAAAAAATTTTCAAATTGGCCAACTATACCTCAACTGTATGTCAAAGAAGAATTTATTGGAGGATGTGACATTGTCAAAGAAATGCATGAAACAGGGGAGCTTCTCGAATTATTCAATAGCAGAGGGATAGACGTAAAACCTTCATAATTTGAAAACTAATTTTATTAAAGGCATTATATTTGCCTGTGTTGCAGCTCTATGGTGGGGTATGCCTCAACCCCTCTTTTTTGATGAAATAAACTATATTCCATCTTTAGAAGTTGCAATGCATAGAGGTGTTTGGTCTTTTTTTGTGCTTTTCTTCTCACTTGTTATTTTTAGTGAAATCAAAGATTTTTTTAAATTATTTAAATCTTCAAAAAAAATAATCATATTAACAATTACCTCTTTATTGATCGCCACTAATTGGCTAGGTTTCATATACTCTGTAAGTATAAATAAAGTACAAGATGCTTCTTTAGGTTATTTTCTTACCCCAATGATCAGTATTTCTCTTGGCTATTTTATTTTAAATGAAAACTTAAACACAAGAAAAATAATTTCAGTTTCATTAATGCTTCTTGCATGTTTTATTCTTTTTACAAGTTTAGATAGCTTTCCATATTTAGCTTTGTTAATTGGGACAACTTGGGGTGTTTATGGATTGTTGAGAAAACAAATTGAAGTTTCACCTGCTACAGGACTTCTTTATGAGTCAGGACTAATAACATTAATTGCTTTACCCTATTTAATATATTTAAATCATTTGGAGATAGGTTATTTTAGTTTTAATTTAAGCTATATTTCAGTTATGTTGTTTTTAACAGGTATCGTAACAATTATACCTTTATTTTTTTTTAATCTTGGACTTAGATACACAACATTAAGTTTAGCCGGGGTATTGTTTTATATAGCTCCAAGTTTTCATTTCATTACCTCAGTATTTATTTTAGGCGAAAACTTAGTAAATGAAAAGTTTATAGCTTTTATAATAATTTGGGTAGGAGTTAGTATTTTTATTTATGATGTTGTAAGAAACTCAAGGTTATCTTGAATAATACTCAATAACTAAATTTGGTTCCATTGTTACAGGATAAGGAACATCATGAATTAATGGAGCTCTCAAAAATTTTCCTTTAAATTCTTTTATATCAACTTCAATATATTCAGGAATTTCTCTCTCTTGAGAGACAATTGCCTCTTGGACAAGATTTATTTCTTTGCTTCCGTCTTTAAGAGATATTTCATCACCATCCTTAACTGAATATGAAGGGATATTAACTCTTTTTCCATTAACTTTAACATGGCCATGATTAACTAATTGTCTTGCAGCGAAAATTGTTGGAACAAATTTCATTCTATATACGATTGCGTCCAACCTTCTCTCTAGAAGTTCAATTAAAATTTGGCTAGTGTCACCTTTAGTATTTGATGCTTTTGTATAGATTCTTCTAAACTGCTTTTCAGTTAAATCACCGTAATAAAATTTTAATTTTTGTTTTGCAAAGAGTTGATTTCCATAATCAGATTGTTTTTTACGGAGACTCATTGCACCATGTTGACCAGGTTTTGTGTTTCTTTTATTGAAAGGGCTTTTAGGTCTGCCCCATAAATTGCAGCCTAGCCTTCTATCAATTTTGTATTTTGCTGTTGTTCTTTTTGTCATTAATTATGGGGGTATATAGAGATTAATTTATTGATGTCAAATCCATAATTTTAAATTTTTGGCTGATTTTTAAGCTTTTTGTGCATTCCCCATAACATCTTAAGTTCTTTTTTGGTTAAATCCATTTTATTGTAAATTGAGTAGATATTATCAATCATACCATCTTTTTTTTCTGCTGGATTAAAAAAACCTTTATTATCGAGATCTCCAATTAATGCATTGATAAAATTAGAAAGTTCACCCTTAGTTACTTTTTGATCTTTTTTTTCATTATTTTCTAATACTTTAGATGATTGAATATTTTGAGAAAATATTTCGTGAGAAATGACAGATACTGCATGTGATAAATTAAGTGATTTATTGAGTTTAGCAGTTTTTATAGTGTAAATTACATTTGCTAATCTTAAGTCTTCATTAGATAATCCAGAATTTTCAGGTCCAAATAATATTGCGATTTTCTTAAAATCATTAAATTTTTTACTTAACTTGTTGAAATTATTAAATGTTTTTTTGGTTAAAAATCGCTGTCTATTAGTAGTAGCAATAACTAAATTGAATTTTGAGGTAGCCTCTTCTAAATTTGAAAATATTTGTACATTTTTTATAATACTTTCTGCATGCTTGGCTGAATTTTCTGCCTTTTTATTTGGCCATTCATCTCTTGGGTTCACAAGGTATAGTCTAGATAAGCCAAAATTATCCATAGCTCTTGCAGTCATTCCAATATTCTCTGGGAGCTGCGGTCTAACTAATATTATGGTAGGATTAATTCTTTTCAATTTATTTATTTAAATCATTAAAAAGCTTATAATTAATACTGTCATATATTGCGTTATAGGAAGCGTCGATAATATTTGAGGACACACCTACAGTAGTCCAGTGTTGTTTATTAGAGTCTGTCGACTCGATATGCACTCTTGTAATTGCACCTGTCCCCTTATCTGATGATAGTATCATTACTTTATAATCTGTAAGTTTTAAATCATTGAGACTTGGATAAAAATCTATCAATGCCTGCCTTAGAGCACTATCTATTGCATTTACAGGACCATTACCAACGCCGACAGTCATTTTTTCTTGGTTTTTCACTTCTAATTGAACAGTTGCTTCAGAGTCAGTAACTAATTTTCCTTTTGCATTCCATCTTCTCTCGTCCGTTACTCGAAATTTATTTAAAATAAAATATTCTTTTAATTGACCAATATGTTTTCTAACTAGCAATTCAAAACTTGCTAAGGCTATATCATATGAAAATCCTTCAGCTTCTTTTTGTTTAATTAATTCCAATATTTGATTAATTTGTTCATCATCAATCTCTATAGATAGTTTTCTTAACTGACTTAATAAATTTGATTTTCCTGCTTGATCAGAAATGATTACATTTCTTGAATTACCAACCACTTCAGGATCAATATGTTCATAAGTGGATGGATCTTTTGCAACTGCTGATGCATGCAAACCTCCTTTGTGCGAAAATGCATTCTCACCAACATATGGAGCATTTTTAGACTTTGGTTGATTTAAAATATCATTCAAAGTATGAGAAATCTTTGTAAGTAATTTTAAGTTTTGTTTTTCAACATTAGTGTGAAAATTCGTTTTTAAAACCAGAGAAGGTATCAATGATACCAAATTTGTATTGCCGCATCTTTCGCCAAGCCCATTAATTGTTCCCTGAACATGCCTTACACCGGTATTAATTGCTGCAAGAGCATTTGCAACACCATTCTCTGTGTCATTATGAGCATGAATTCCTAATTTATTTGATGGTATGGTCTTCATAACTTCTTCTATTATCTCTGATATTTCATTTGGAAGAGTTCCGCCGTTTGTATCACATAATACAATCCATCTTACATTTGAATTCAATGCTACATTTAAACATTTTAACGCAAAGTCCTTGTTTTGCTTAAATCCATCAAAAAAATGCTCTGCGTCATAGATTGCTTCTCGATTTTTGCTATGTAGATAATTAAAACTATCACTCAACATAGATAGATTCTCATCTTCTGTAATACCTAAGGCATTTTTAACTTGAAAAGAGGAGGATTTACCAACAAGACAAATTGTATGCGCATTGCTATTGACTAGTGAGTTTAATCCTGGATCATTTTCAGCACTTCTTCCAGGCCTCCTTGTCATCCCAAAAGCAGTAAATTTTGATTTAGCAAAATTTAAATCTCGTGAAAAAAAATCATTGTCAGTTGGATTTGCTCCAGGCCAACCTCCTTCGATATAATCAACACCTAATTCATCAAGATTTTTTGCTAAAGTCATTTTATCACTCACTGAAAAATTAACCCCTGTGGTTTGCTGACCATCTCTTAAAGTAGTATCAAATAAATATATTTTATTATCGTCTTCCATATTTAAAAATAGCTATTAGACAATAATATTTATTTTTCTAGGCTTTTCCAAATTTTCTAAGCAGAGTCTGCTTGTTGAGCAATGGCAGAAAATTCTTAAGTTCAGGACCTTTGTCTTTTCCAGTAAGAATTAATCTTAATGGCATAAATAAATTTTTTCCTTTTAAACCAGATTTTTCACCTATTACTTTTGTCCAATTATCCCATGAGTCGTAATCAAAAGGTTCTTCTGGAATATTTTCAACGGCAGTTTCAATAAAATCTTCTGGAATATTAGTTTCACTAGTATCAAATATTTTCGTAACAACCTCAGACCAAACAATGATGTCTTTTATATAAGAAATATTATTATGAGAAAAAATCCATAATTTTTCTAAATCTATATCAGAGTCTATAAAATTAATTCTTTTACTTACTTGCTCAAATGTATAATTCTTTAGAATATCTGCATTTAATGATTTAAGTATATCTTCTGAAAATTTAGCAGATGAAATTGATATATTTTTAATATCAAAATTTTTAATGATGTTATCCTTAACAGTTTCTGGCTTAATGTCCTCGCTAGACCCTATATTAATCAAATAATTAATAATTGACACATCTTCATATCCATCAGCTTTTAAATTTTCAATGGATAGACTTCCAAGCCTTTTACCAAAACCTTTTCCATCTTGATCAGTTAAAAAGGGATGATGTGCAAATTCAGGTATAGAACCTCCTAAGGCTTCAAATATTTGAATATGAAAAGCAGTGTTTGAAATATGATCCTCTCCCCTAATAATATGGGAAATACCCTCTTCAATATCATCAATTACTGAAGGCAAATGATATAGCAGTGACCCATCTTCTCTAATTAATATTGGATCGCTTAAATTTTTGGGGTCAAATTTAACCTTACCTTTAATTAAATCATGCCACTCAATAATAGAAGCATTGAGTTTGAATCGCCAATGAGGTTTGAGACCAGAGTTGATTTTTTCATCGATATTTTCTTTAGTTAATAATAAAGAAGATCTATCATAAATTGGTGGCTTACCAGATGAAAGAAGAGATTTCTTTTTTAAAGATAACTCTTCAGCTGTTTCAAAACAAGGATACAAACGTCCGTCGTTTTTTAATTTTTTTATTTTTAAATTATAGTTATCAATTCTATCAGATTGGTTAAATGTTTTATCCCAATTTACGCCTAACCAGGTAAGATTTTCTTTTATTTTGTTCTCAAACTCTTTAGTCGATCTTGACTTATCAGTATCATCTATTCTTAAAACAAAATTTCCATTATTTTTTTTGGCATAAGCCCAATTAAGTAATGCTGATCTTACATTACCAACATGTAAAAGACCCGTAGGACTTGGTGCAAATCTACATTTCATTTTAATCTTTTGGAATAATACATACAGGTATTGGTTTCATTTTATGTAAATTAGGCTCTCTTATCTTTAGATATTTATCATAGTATTTACTGTTTGAATTATTCATTGCTTCTTCAATTTGCTCATAAGTCAGACCTAATTGAGATTCATCATTACGACTATCATCCCACAAACCATCAGTAGGAGCAGCCTCTATTATTTCATTCATTATGCCTAAAGATTTGCCCATATTCCAGACATCAGTTTTGGTACAGTCAGCTATAGGAGAGATATCTACCCCTCCATCTCCATATTTTGTATAAAAGCCTACTCCAAAATCTTCAACTTTATTTCCTGTTCCCACAACAATTCCTTTATTAGATTGTGCGATTTGATACAGCGTAACCATTCTTAATCTTGACCTTGAATTAGCAAACGCTAGTTTGTTATTAAAATTAGTCATCGTAAGCTCAAAAGATTTAAAAACTTCATCAAGTTCAATAGTCATGATTTCTACATTGTCAAAAGAGTCTTCAAGCCATTTGAGATGCCTTAAACTCAAATCATGTTGAGACTGATTTTGTTTTATTGGCATAGAAACAGCAATTGTTTTAAGACCTGTTTTAGCGCAAAGAGTACTTGTAACAGCTGAGTCAATACCTCCTGAGACTCCAATAATAAGGCTTGGAGGATTAAAAGGAAGGGATATTGCATAATCTTTTATCCAATTAGAAATATACGTAATTTTTTTATCTGAATTCATATTATTAATTTATATTTAAAATTAAATTTGAGAAGACTTAAGAGTTAAAAATTTATCATCTTTTAAATATTCAGAAATTAAAAAAGCAATTTCAAGAGATTGAGATGCATTTAATCTTGGATCACAAAAAGTATGATATCTATTTTTTAAATCCTCATCAGTAATTTGCTGTAAGCCTCCCATACACTCCGTAACATCTGAACCAGTCATTTCAAGATGAATTCCTCCAGGATAAGTGCCTAAAGTTTTATGTATTGCAAAAAACTTTTGAATTTCAGAAAAAATATTGTTTACGGGTCTTGTTTTATATCCTGTTTTGGATTTTATTGTATTTCCATGCATTGGATCACAAGCCCAAACCACAATTTTACCTTCATTATGAACTTTTTGAATTATTGAAGGTAAGTGACTATCTATTTTGTCGGCTCCCATGCGACAAATTAGGGTTACTTTGCCTGGTTCATTTTTAGGATTTATTTGATCAATTATTTTAACTATTTCTTCAGGATCTGAAGTTGGTCCAACTTTTATCCCAATTGGATTTTCAATTCCTTTTACAAACTCAATATGTGCTCCCTCCAATTGACGAGTTCTATCACCTACCCAAAGCATGTGAGCAGATACATCATACCATTTACCAGAAGTACTATCTATTCTTGTTAATGCTTCTTCGTAATCTAATAGTAAAGCCTCATGACTTGTAAAAAATTCTGTTTCATAAATTTGACTTACATTACCATCATTAATTCCACATGCTTTCATGAACGCTAGGCATTCATCTATTCTATCTGCAATCTCGGCAAATTTATTTGCCTTCTCTTCTTCAATAAAGTTGAGATTCCACTGATGTATTTTATTCAAATTTGCATAACCTCCTTGTGAAAATGCCCTAAGCAAATTCAAAGTCGAGGCCGACTGATTATATGCCTGGATTAGTCTTTCAGGGTTTGGAGCTCTATCTGAATCAGTGAATTCTATGCCATTGATAATATCCCCTTTATATGACTCCAATTCTACTCCGTTGATTGTTTCCTTGTCAGATGATCTTGGTTTTGCAAACTGTCCAGCAATTCTTCCAACTTTGACAACGGGGCAAGACGCACCAAATGTTAAAACTACTGCCATTTGTAAAATTACTTTAAAGCTGTTTTTAATATTATCAGGATGAAAATCTGCAAAGCTTTCTGCGCAATCACCACCTTGTAATAAAAATGCTTCACCTTTTGCAACTTTTGCAAGTTTGGACTTTAAAGATCTTGCCTCTCCTGCAAATACCAAAGGTGGGAATTTTTTTATTTTATCAAGAGATTCCTTTAAAAGATTTTCATCTTTATAGGTTGGCATATGTTTTGCTGGCTTTGAGCGCCAAGAATTTGGAGACCATGAAGTTTTCATAATAATTTAGGCTATTAAACTCTATAGAATCTGTAGACAAGTTTAATGTATTAAATATAGTAAAATTAGTAGATTTTAAGCTTAGATCGTCTAACTGCAAGTTTGTTTCTTGGAATATCCTTATTAATTACACTTCCTGCACCAATTCTAACATTATTTCCAATTTTTACTGGCGCAACTAAAGATGAGTTTGAGCCAATAAATGCTTTATTACCAATAAAAGTTTTATTTTTTTTAACTCCATCATAGTTACAAGTAATACATCCAGCGCCAATATTTACCTGACTGCCTACATTACTATCACCAATATACGATAAATGGCTAATATTGGTATCATTACCAATAATTGAACTTTTAATTTCAACATAATTACCTATTTTACAATTTTTTCCAATTGTCGAATTTGGTCTTAATCTGGCATGAGGTCCTATTGAACAGTTTTCTTTTACTAAGATGCCCTCTAAATCAGAAAAGTTTTTTATAATACTTCCTGATTTTATAGATACTTTATTTCTAATGGTTACATTTGGTTCAATGATAACTTTACTTTGTATTTTAGTGTCATAACTAAAATAACAAGTTTCAGGTTTCTTTATTAAAACTCCATTATTTAAGAATTTTCTAACTAATCTTTTCTGCAAAATTTTATCAACTTTATTAAAATCAAGTAAAGTATTTATCCCACTCATTTCCTCTTCTTCAGCTTGAATAAATGTAAAAGGAATTTTTTTCTTAAAATAAATTTCAAAAATATCTGTTAAATATCTCTCCTTTTTAATTTTTCTAAATTTAATTTGCTTAATAAGTTTAAAAAAAATTGATTTATTGACCAGCATTATTCCTGAGTTGCAAAGTTCAATTAATTTCTCTGACTTGGATGTATGAATTTCTTCAACAACTTCAACAACTTTATTTTTTTCTAAAATTACCCTTCCATATCCATGTGGTTTTAATGATTTAAACGCAATCATACTCCCAACTTTATTTTTAAAATTTTTAATTAATCTTTTCAAAGAATTATCTGAAATCAGAGGAACGTCTCCAAATAAAATAATAAAGTTTTGTGTTTTTATAGAGGATTTAGCTGCCTCTATTGCATCTGCTGTACCTTTTTGATTTTTTTGGATAACAA
>VMBT01000599.1_pt1 | contig 22346 bp, 24 predicted proteins | sample 4404301 | NCBI WGS metagenome assembly VMBT01 (sample SAMN12238535, study PRJNA552566) | marine metagenome | isolation source: Coastal seawater | place: USA: coastal Georgia, Sapelo Island | collected 2008-08/2009-08
GCGCCGATGCCTGCGAGCGCGTGGGTGATGGCCTGGTGGCCGCCCACATCATTGCCCGCCCCCACTCCGAGGTCGAGCCCGCTCTGGTGAGCAGCAACAACCGCCGGGCCTGATGACCATGGACGCCGTCCATCCGCGCGTCCTGGGTTTTCTTGGGCGTGCCCTCAGCCTTGAGCTGACCGCTGTTCAGCAGTACATGACCCAGGCCTCCCTCGTGGGGCTCTGGGGAGATGCGGCATCGGCCGATCGGTTCCGCGAGGAGACCGTCGAAGAGATGCAGCACGCTGAACGCATCGTCCAACAGATGCTGTCGCTTGGCGCGGCACCGGCTGCCTCCCAACTGCAGCCGGTGACCCATGCCGCCGATCTGGTGGGTCTGCTCGAGCAGAACGCCGATCTCGAGCAGCAGCTGGTCAACCACTACGACGAAGCGGTCCGCTTCTGTCGCTTGGTTAACGACCAGAACAACGGTGCCTTCTTCCAATCCCTGTTGGAGGACGAGCAGCACCACATGCAGGACCTTGAGGCCTGGCTCAACGAGCTCGGTGGACGTCGTCCCCGCGGCTACGGGCGCTATGGCTCCCGCCGCCGCGGGGGACCGCAAGACCGCGCCACGTTCTGAGTCCATTCGGCGCTTGAGGATCTGCCCAACCGGGATCAGAAGCGCCTAGATTCCGCCGCCGAAGCTGCTTTCGGCGGCCTAATTCTTTAACCGTTTGAGCGCTGCTCTCCCCCTCCCCCTGCAACTGATCTGGCTGATCCCGATCTACGGGTTCAGCGGGATGCTCCTGTCGTTGCCCTGGGCCACGGGATGGATCAAACGCAATGGCCCCCGCCCGGCGGCCTATCTCAACCTGCTCGTCACCCTGCTGGCCGTACTTCACGGCAGCCTGGTGATCCGCTCGGTCTACGAGATCGGACCGCAGCATGTCGATTTGGCCTGGTTCCAAGCCGCTGACCTGGACCTGCGCATCGGCTTCGATCTGTCGCTGACGAACCTGGCGGCCCTGGAGCTCGTCACGACGATGAGCCTGATCTGCCAGGTCTATGCCCTGGGCTACCTGGATAAGGAATGGTCGCTGGCCCGCTTCTACGCCCTGGTGGGCTTCTTTGAAGGGGCCATGAGCGGGGTGGTGCTCAGCAGCAACCTGTTCATGAGCTATTTCCTGCTGGAGATGCTCACGCTCTCCACCTATCTGCTGGTGGGGTTCTGGTACGCCCAACCGCTGGTGGTCACCGCCGCACGCGACGCCTTCCTCACCAAGCGCGTCGGTGATGTCCTGCTGTTGATGGGGGTTGTGGCGCTCTCGGCCTTTGCCGGCTCAATGGAGTTCACCGACCTCTACGACTGGGCCGGCGGCTTGAAAGACAGTGGCGCCCTCGGCCCCCTAGGCATCACCCTGCTTGGGCTGGGGTTGATCGCCGGTCCGATGGGCAAGTGCGCCCAGTTCCCAATGCACCTCTGGCTCGATGAAGCCATGGAGGGCCCGAACCCGGCCTCGATCCTCAGGAACTCCGTCGTGGTGACCTGCGGCGCAATCGTCCTGATGAAGCTGATGCCGATCGTCCAGCTCTCACCACTCGCAACAGACGTCTTGCTTGCGGTGGGGGCCATCAGCGCCATCGGCGGAGCCCTGGTGTCGTTGGCCCAGGTGGACCTCAAGCGCGCCTTCAGCTACTCGACCACCTCCTATTTGGGGCTGGTCTTCATCGCCATTGCGCTGCAGCGCCCTGGCATCGCACTGCTGTTGCTCTTTGCCCACGGTCTGGCAAGGGCCCTGCAGTTCATGGGGGTGGGCAGCATCATCGCCACCACCAACTGCCAGGACCTGACTGAACTGGGCGGCATTGGCACCCGCATGCCCGCGACCTCTCTGGCCTTCATCATCGGCAGCGCCGGTGTTGTGGGCCTGCTGCCCTTGGGCTCCTTCTGGTGCTACGGCCTGATGATCAACAGCCTCAAGGAGAGCGACCCAGGCTTTGCGGTGGTCTTCTTGATCACCAACCTGTTGACGGCCACCAACGCCACCCGGGTCTACCGATCCGTCTTCCTTGGCAAACCACTGCCCAAAACCAAGCGCACCCCTGAGGTCAATTGGTTGATGGCCCTGCCCATCGTCAGCCTGAGCGTGATCGTGATGCTGCTGCCCGCAATGATGCAGCGCATTGATCCGGTTCCGGGGATCGCCTCCTTCAGCCTCAGCATCGGGCTTGCGGTCGCGGCCTCCGGTCTGATTGGTGTCGTCATTGGGGCTGTGATTCCCCTGGATCAGTTCTGGTCGCGCTCGACCACCCCTTGGGTGCGGACGCTTCAGGACCTGCTGGCCTACGACTTCTACACACCTGAGATCTACAAGCGCACGGTGGTGAGCCTGGTGGCCAACTTGGCCCAATTCACCCGCTGGTTCGATCTCAACGTGATCAAGGCCATGGCTGATGGTGTCGGCAATCTCTCGATGGCCACAGCCAACGGCCTGAAGCTCAGCGTCAGCGGCAAGACCCAGAGCTATGTGCTCACGGTGCTGCTGGCGATTGTCTTGCTGCTTGGTGTGCTGCAGCTGGGGCGGGGGGGTTAACCGATGTTGCTGAGTTCTCTGCTGTTGATCCCCTTCCTGGGGACCGCCGCCCTGCTGCTTTGGCCTGGGGAGCAACCCCTGGGGCGCCTGCGGCTGATCACGATTGGAATCCTGGTGATCCAGCTGATCGCCAGCCTGGTGATCACCATCCAGTTCGATCCCAGCGTGGCTGGGATGCAGCTCCAGGAGTTCCACCGCTGGCTGCCGGGCATTGGTCTGGATTACGCCCTCGGGATCGATGGCCTGTCCTTGCCCCTGGTGCTGATCAATGCCGCCCTGACCTTGGTCTCGGCGATCATCACCCGCGACATCGACCGAAGGCCGCGGATCTACTTCGCCATGCTGCTGTTGATCAGCGGTGCGGTGAATGGGGCCTTCATCGCCGACAACCTGCTGCTGTTCTTCCTCTTCTATGAGCTGGAACTGATTCCGCTCTGGCTCTTGATCTCCGTCTGGGGCGGAGCGAACAAGGCCTATGCCGCCACCAAATTCCTGATCTTCACAGCGATCTCAGGGATGCTGATCCTCGGCGCCTTCCTCGGCTTGGCGCTGCTGACCGGGACCGTGGATTTCAGCATCACCCCGGTCCTCTCCGATCGTCTGGCCATGGGCGGTCAGATCGTCCTCCTGCTTGCAATCCTGCTGGGCTTTGGAATCAAGATCCCGCTGGTGCCGCTGCACAACTGGCTGCCCGATGCCCACACCCAGGCCGCCACTCCGGTGTCGGTTCTCCTGGCTGGTGTGCTGCTGAAGCTCGGCACCTATGGGCTGCTGCGTTTTGGCCTGCAGCTCTTCCCAGAGGCCTGGGCTGAGCTGGCACCTGGATTGGCGATCTGGGCGGCCATCTCCGTGCTCTACGGCTCCCTCGCGGCCATTGCCCAGACCGACATGAAGCGGATGGTCGCCTTCAGCTCCGTCGGCCACATGGGCTACGTGCTCCTGGCTGCCGCGGCCAACACCCCCATCAGCCTGCTGGGGGCGGTGTTCCAGATGGTGGCCCACGGTCTGATCTCGGCCCTGCTCTTCCTGCTGGTGGGCATCGTCTACCGCAAGACCGGCACCCGCGACCTCAAGGTGCTCCATGGTTTGTTGAGCCCTGAAAAGGGTCTCCCCCTGACCGGGACCTTGATGATCCTGGCGGTGATGGCCAGTGCCGGCCTGCCAGGCATGGCCGGATTCATCTCGGAATTCCTGGTCTTCCGCGGCAGCATCGCCGCCTTCCCCGTCGCCACCCTGCTTTCGATGGTGGGCTCGGGCCTCACGGCCGTGTACTTCCTGCTGCTGGTGAACCGCGCCTTCTTTGGCCGCCTCTCCATTACCCCCGACAGCGACGATCCGATCCGGGATGCCCGTTTGGATGTCCAACTCGCACCGGTGGCCCCGCGGGAGACCTACCCCGCCATTGCCCTGGCCGCAGCCATCATTGGCCTGGGCCTCTTACCGTTTGGCCTCAGCTATCTGAGCGAAACCTCGCTCACCGCCTTGGCCCTGCAATCGATGGGAGTGAGCTGAGATGCCTGTCATTCCTGCTGAGCTGGTTCACAGCAACCCCGGCCTCGACGCCGAGCAGATCATCGCCAAACTCCTCGGTGGTGAGACCCTGCTGAGCGACACCGCCGATCACCTGATTGAGGTGGTCGATGTGCTCGAGAGCTATGGCGAGGTGCTCGATGCCTACAGCAAAAACCTGATCTACCAAGGGGAACATCAGTTCCTCAACCCATTCCCGATCTTCAAGTACCTCGACGGGGACCTCAGCCCCGCCAAGATCTGGCGCCATCTCAACCACGACCGCATCAACTTCGAGTACGCCGAGTACTGCATGAAGGGCATGCTCTGGCATGCCACCGGCGGGATGGATGCCTACTTCGACAGTGAGGCCTTCAGCGAGAACTGCAAGGCGATCATTGCCGCCAAGCGCCGGCGCGATCCGCTGCTGGCGATCCTGCATCCCCTGTTCCCAGACTTCCTCAGCGAACTGATTCGCAACGCCGCCACCACCCATGCCCTGGGGCAGTTCTGGCGGGTGATGAGCGATTTGTTCATCGACCTGGCCAAGGCGGAACGCTCCGGTGCTGTGCGCTCGATCCCGGATGTGGTCGATTTCATCAAGCAGGGGCTCGTGGCCGCCGCCGCCAACCCGATCGAATACGGCGTAATGATCGGCGGCCAACGGTTCTGGATCCTGCCGCCGGAAGCCAAGCTCACCTTCCTGGTGGATGTGGCCGTTCCCTACGTCGAGGCGGTCTTCCTGCGGGGGATGCCCTTCTTGGGCACCGTCAGCTACAACGCCCAGGCTCAGCAAATCTCACCGGACCAGGCCACCTTCACCTACGGCGCCCTCTACGCCGACCCGCTGCCCACGATGGGTGCGGGCGTGCCCCCCAGCCTGCTGATGCAGGACATGTACCGCCATCTTCCGGAGCGATTGCACCAGTGGTATCTGGTGCGCACCCGCGGAGAAGGGGACGTGCGCGAAAAGATCTGCCGCAGCTTCCAGAAGTCGATGTTCTGCGTGACCAACGCCGCCATCAGCGGCACCATGCCCCACGCCCTGGACACGACCAACCCGGAGGAACAGGAGGCCAATCGCGCCTATGCCGCCTCCTGGGCCGCTCGCCTGGTGATTGGCCGCACCGATTGCCTCGCGGCGTAGGGTCAACCCATGGATCAACTCTGGAATCCCCGGCCCAAGCCCGATCGCGTTGAGTGGCTGGAGCGCCGGATTGAGTTCGAGGACTACGCCGGGAACCGGGCGTTTTTGGATCGCCTCAACGATTTCTGCGAGCAGGAAGGGCGCTACCCCGACATCAGTTTTGGGCGTACATACGTGAACATCACCCTCCGGCCCGAGGAGGAGGGGGCGAGCATCGGCGAGGCTGACCACGCGTTTGCCGCTGCCATCGATGGCCTCGTCTGAGCAGCCCGACAACACGCCCGTCGATCTTCAGGCCGCCTATGAGGGGGCCGAGGTCCAAGAGGTTCTCGATCAGCTGGACCAGGAGTTGATTGGACTCCAGCCGGTCAAGACCCGGATCCGTGAAATCGCCGCCCTGCTAGTCGTCGACCGGGCCCGCAAGCAGGTGGGACTCTCCACCACGGCCCCCAGCCTGCACATGTCCTTCACCGGTCGGCCAGGAACGGGGAAGACGACCGTGGCCGAGCGGATGTCCCAGATCCTGCACAAGCTCGGCTACGTGCGCAAAGGCCATGTGGTCACCGCCACCCGGGATGATCTGGTGGGGCAATACATCGGCCACACCGCTCCCAAGACCCGGGAGATGCTCAAAAAGGCGATGGGTGGGGTGCTGTTTATTGATGAGGCCTACTACCTCTATCGCCCCGAGAATGAGCGCGATTACGGAGCCGAGGCGATTGAGATCCTGCTCCAGGTCATGGAGAACAACCGTGATGACCTGGTGGTGATCTTTGCCGGTTACAAGGAGCGGATGGATGTTTTTTACCAAAGCAATCCTGGTCTCTCCTCTCGAGTCGCCAACCACATTGACTTTCCGGATTACAGCGCCAGCGAACTGCTTGCCATTGCGCGGCTGATCCTGGCGGAGGAGAACTACCGCTTCAGCGAGGAGGCCCTGGCGGCCTTCGAGGATTACATCGATCGGCGCATGCAACTGCCGTTCTTTGCCAATGCCCGCTCGATTCGCAATGCGATCGATCGATCGCGGATGCGCCAAGCCAATCGCCTGTTCAATGTGATGAACAGCAGTCAGCTCACCAAGCTGGATCTGATGACGATCGAAGCGGAGGACATCACCGCCAGCCGCGTCTTCTCCGGGGAGGTCGAAGGCCTTGACCCCAGTGAACCGATCACCGGCTAATCCCTAGCGGGTCCGGCGGCGGGAGTCGATCTGGAGAAGGTCGCGGACCTGTTGAATCTGACGGCCCAACTGGGGGTCAGCCGCCAGCTTCTTCTCGGTTTGATCCACGGCGTACATCACGGTGGAGTGATCCTTGCCGCCAAAGGCATCGCCAATGCGGGGCAAGGACAAATTGGTGCCCTGGCGCATCAGGTACATGCCCACCTGCCGGGCCTGGCTCACGGCCCGCTTACGGCTGGCGCTCTTCATCTCATCAACGCCCACACCGAAGACCTCGGCCACCTTGTTCAAGACTTGATCCGGGGTGACCTCCACCTCAACACCGGCCGGTTCGAGCATCGGTGCCACCGATTCCACAGTCATCGGCAGACCGGTGATCGAAGCAAAGGCAACGGCTCGGGTCAGGGCACCCTCGAGCTCGCGAATGTTTGAGGTGAAGCGACCCGCGAGGTATTGGATCAGGTCCCGGGGCAGGCTGACCCGCTCGTGCTCCGCCTTCTTGTGCAGGATCGCCATCCGCGTTTCCAAATCAGGCGTTTGGATATCCGCGATCAGGCCCATCGAGAAGCGTGAGATCAAACGCTCCTGCAGGCGGGGAATCTGGCTTGGGGGACGATCGCTGGCGATCACGATCTGGCGCCCGGCCTCATGCAGGGCGTTGAAGGTGTGGAAGAACTCCTCCTGGGTGTACTCCTTGCCCTCGATGAACTGGATGTCATCCACCAGGATCAAATCGGCAGCCCGGTAGCGATCCCGAAATTTCTGCATGCCGTCCTTGCGGATGGCCTGGATCAGATCGTTCGTGAAGGTCTCAGTGCTGACGTAGGCGACCCGGGCCTCCGGATCAATCTCCAGGCGGTAATGACCGATGGCCTGCATCAGGTGGGTTTTACCCAGACCCACCCCGCCGCAGATGAACAGCGGGTTGAACTCACGGCCGGGGGCCTCAGCGACGGCCAACGCCGCGGCATGGGCCATTCGACTGTTGGGCCCGACCACGAAGCGGTTGAAGACGTAGCGGGGATTCAGGCCCGGGGCCAACTTGCGCGGGGCCTCACCCGTGGCCGTGCGCTGCTGGGGGGCAGCGGAGCCTGGGGCCACCTCGACCCCGGCGGTCGTGGGGGGCTGACCGTTCAGGGTGATGCCCTGGGCGGACTCACCACCGGCCTCGACGCTGACCGCGATCGGGCGACCGGCGATCTCGCTGGCCACCGCGGCAATGGTGCTCAGGTAGTTCTTGCGCAGCCAGCCGCAGGCAAAGGTGTTGGGGGCCAGCAGCTGCAGCTCGTTGCCCTGCAGGTCGACACACGTGGCCGGACGAATCCAGGTCTCAAACGTGGGTTTGGAGAGATTGCCTTGGAGTGCTTCTTGAACCTGACGCCACAGCGTTTCTCCCTGCTGCACCGTCACGTCATCCCCTGGGGTCCATGAATATAGGGGTGGTCTGAGGCGGGAGTGTCTCCGATGATGCGCCTGAACACCTGCCCCACATCTCTGCTGCGCATGACCCGTTTGATGCATGGCGTTCGCCCCCAGCTCGCCTTGGGTTGCTTGCTGCTGAGTGTGGGCCTGAGCGGCTGCGGGACCGGCGGTTTGCGGCTACCGCTCTGGAACGGCAGCAGGGGCGGAGACGGCGCTCAGGTCAGCGATGCTCCCGCCGCCGCCCCCCTGCCGGGGGGCAAAAGTTTTGTGGTCAACGCGGTCGACAAGGTCGGACCGGCGGTGGTGCGAATCGACACCGTGCGGCGGGTGGTCAACCCGATGGGCGGACTGTTCGGCAGTGGTCCCTCGGTGCAGCAACAGCAGGGGCAGGGCTCGGGCTTCATCACCCGATCCGACGGGGTGATCCTGACCAATGCCCACGTGGTCGAGGGCACCAATGAAGTGGGCGTCACCCTGCCGGATGGCCGCAATTTCAAGGGCAAGGTGCTGGGCTCTGACCCGGTCACCGATGTCGCTGTGGTGAAGGTGGCGGCAGCCAACCTGCCCGTGGCACCCCTGGGTAATTCCAAAGGCGTGCGGCCCGGCGAATGGGCGATCGCGATCGGCAACCCCCTGGGTCTCGATAACACCGTCACCTTGGGAATCATCAGCGCGGTGCAGCGCACCAATGCCCTCGGGGAGGGGCAACGGGTGCCCTACATCCAGACCGACGCGGCCGTGAACCCGGGCAACAGCGGCGGTCCCCTGATCAATGACCGCGGTCAGGTGATTGGGATCAACACCGCCATCCGACAGGCCCCTGGCGCGGGTCTGAGCTTTGCCATCCCGATCAACCTCGGGCGCCAAATTGCCGCACAAATTCTCGATCGCGGCCAGGCCTCCCACCCCTACATCGGTGTACGGCTCCAGGCCCTGACCCCCCAACTCGCCAGGGAGGTCAATGCCACCGATGCCGAGTGCCGGCTGCCGGAGACCAAAGGCGTCGTGGTGGTGGAGGTCATCCCCGGCAGTCCAGCCGCCAAGGGAGGCATGCGCGCCTGTGACCTGATTGAGCAGGTCGGCGGCAAGCCCGTGAAGAACCCCTCCGAAGTGCAGGTCGCGGTGGACCAGGGACGCGTCGGCCAGAACCTGGCGATCGTGATCCAGCGCAAGGAGCGGACGCTCACCCTCCAGATCAAGCCCGCTGAACTCCCCCGCGGGAAGTAGGCGCGGCCTTGGCTGCCCCTCTGACCCTGGTGGTCATGGCCCGCTGGCCGGCCCCCGGACGCTGCAAAACCAGGCTGGCCCGCCACACGGGTCGACTGGCGGCGGCCCAGATCCAACGCCAGCTGACGCAGCACAGCCTTGAGGTCAGCGGCCGCTGGAGCCAACGGCACCAGCACAAGCTGCTGATGGCCGTGGACGGTCTGGGGCCCCGCGGGTTGCGCCGCTGGCAGGGGCAGCTGCAGGCGCTCGCTCCAGGGGTTCAGCTCGGGCCACAGGGGGGAGGCAACTTGGGCTGCCGCATGCAGCGGCAGTTGCAGCGGGCCTTCCAGGCGGGGGCTGAGCGGGTGATCGTGATTGGAACGGATCTGCCCGCCCTGGAAACCAGTGATCTCGACGCCGCAGCCGAGGCACTCCTGAGGGCACCGCTGGTCCTTGGGCCCGCCCGAGATGGCGGCTACTGGTTGATTGGCCTGAACCGCTCCGGCTTCCGCCGCGCCGGATCCCGGCTGATGAGTGGCATCCCCTGGGGCAGCGATCAGGTGCTGCAGCGAAGCCTGGCTGCCGCCGCGGCGCGCCAGCTCCAGGCGGTCCTGCTCCGACAGCAGAACGACCTCGATGAACCGAGCGATCTGGAGGACTGGCTGCGCTGCCAGCTGCCGCCCGCATGAAGCGACCATCCCTGGCCGTCGTCATTCCCGCACGGCAGGAAGCGCAGCGCCTACCGCTGTTGCTCGCTGATCTGCAGCAGGCCCCACTCGGGCTAGAGACAGAGCTGATCGTGGTGGACTCCAGCGCCGATCCAGGGACCGCCGACGTGGCCCAGCTCGCCGGCGCCCAGGTGATCCGCTGCGCCGCCAACCGTGGACTGCAACTCCAGGTCGGCATTGCCGCTGCAACGTCTCCTTGGTTGTTGCTGTTGCATGCCGACTGCAGGCTTCCGGCCCGTTGGGGGGCGTCGGTGGAACACGCCATGGGGCAAGCACCAGCCGCTTGGTACTTCGACTTCCAGGTCGCCGCGGCCGGTCTGCCGCTGCGGCTGCTGGAGCTGGCCGTTCAGCTGCGCTGCAGGATCCGGGCCCTGCCCTACGGCGACCAAGGGCTGCTGCTGCCGCGGGCCCTGCTGGAGCAGGCCGGGGGCATGCGGCCCCTGCCGCTGATGGAGGACCTGGATCTGGTCCAACGGCTCCAACCCCTGGCCCCCCTGCGCCGACTCGGCCAACCACTGGCGGTCGATGGCCGCCGCTGGAGACGCGATGGGGTGCTGCGAACGGCAGAACGCAACGCGGCCCTGCGCCGGGCCTGGCGCCGCGGCGCCACGGCCCAGGAGCTCGCCCAGCGCTACTACCGCAGCCCCTAGGGGGCGTACCAGAAGGCGCAGCGGCGATTTTGCGGTTCCAGCTCCCAACCCTGGGCGCCATAGAACTCGATCACGCCGGGATCGGCGAACAGGCTGATGCGCTCCACCTGCATCCGCTGCAGGCGCTCGATCACGTACTGCATCAGCTGTTTGCCCAGGCCCAGACCTTGGTAATGGGGGTGGACGGCCACATCCCAGACGGTGGCCTCGATCACCCCGTCACCGGTGCAGCGGGCAAAGCCCACCAGGCGCGGAAGGCGGGCGTCATGGCGCCAGAGGGCCACCACCAGGAGGCTGTTCTCCAGGGCAATGCGCACCCGCCTCATCGGACGGCGGCTCCAACCCACCGCATCGGTGAGTTGCTCGAGCTCATAGAGATCAATCTCCCGCTCCTGGCTCAAGACCAGTGAAGTCGGGGCGTTTGGGGTCGCGCAGACGCGATGGTCCCGGCCGTAGAGCTCCTCCAGTTCAGTGGCGCTGGAACCAATCAGAACGGAGCTCCCTGCGGGGTTCGGTTGATCCTGACCCACCAGGTCACCCCCTTGATGCAGGCTGGGTCCGTTTCTTGCATTGGGATCCCTGGGCGCAGCACCTCTGCTGGTTGGCGTGCATGGTTGGCTGCTCTCCGGGCGGCTGTGGGATCCGCTGCGCACGGCCCTGGAGCCCAGGTGGGACTGCTGGACGCCTGATCTGCCGGGCTTTGGCCAACGCCCGAGGCCCCAAGGCCTGCGGACCAACTTGGTCAGCTATGGCCGCTGGCTGGCGGAGGCGGCCCAGGAGCAAGCCGCCGGCCGGCCGATCGTGCTGATCGGCCACTCCCTGGGGGGAAGCCTGGTGCTCCATGCCGCCCCCCATCTGGGGGAGCAACTGCGGGGCATCATCCAGGTCGCCTCCGGAGGCGGGGTCTATCAGCCGCGGCCCTTTCGGATGGTGCGCAACGGCGGAGCCACCTTTTTGCGCTGGCGGCCGAGTTGGCTCGCCCAGGTGCCTGGCACCGAGGCCATTCGCAGCCCCCTGGTGGCGGAGCTCCGCGCCGCCCGCGGGCTGCTGGCCTGCAGCATGCAGCGCGGGGCCGTGCGCCAGCTGCCGGCGCTGACGAGCCAACTGCAGGTCCCCAGCCTCTGGGTGGTGGGCAGCAAGGACACGGTGATGGAGCCGCGCTACGTCCGCCATCTCTCGGGCTATGCCCCCAATGCCGAGGTGCAGGAGCTCGAAGGGGAAGGGCATCTGCCGATGCGCAGCGCCCCAGACGCCCTCGCCCGAGTCATCGAGGACTGGCTGGATCGAACCTTGTCCTAGAGCCTGGCCAGTCCGCGTTCCTGCAGGTCGGCCAACTGGGCATAGAGACCACCGGCTGCGCGCAGGGCCGTGTGGGTTCCCTCTTCGATCAGGCGACCGCGCTTGAGCACCAGGATGCGGTGGGCTGCCTCCACCGTGGCCAGGCGGTGGGCGATGACGATGGCCGTCCGTTGGCGCAGAACCCGATCGAGATCCCGCTGCAGGGTGGCCTCGGTGGACGGGTCCAGGAAGGCCGTGGCCTCGTCCATCACCAAGACCGAGGGATTGCGGATCGCCACCCGCGCCACCGAGAGCAACTGGCGCTCACCGGAGGAGAGGTTGCTGCCGCGCTCGCGCAGCTCTGTGGCCAGCCCGGAAGGCAGTCGATCGAGCAGGGGCTCAAGACCCAGCTCCGAGCAGAGGCGCTCGAGCTCGACATCGCTGATGGCGCCATCGAGGCGCAGGTTGTCGGCCACGTTGCCGCTGAACAGGAAGGTGTCCTGCAGCACCACCCCGAGGCGATGGCGCAGGGTGGGGATGGGCAACTCGCGGATGTCCACGCCATCCAGCAGGATCCGGCCCTGCTGGGGTTCATAGAGGCGGCAGAGCAGGCGGATGATGGTGGTCTTGCCCGATCCGGTCGGACCGACCAAGGCCACGTGCTCCCCAGGGGCAATCCGGAAGGAGAGGTCCGTCAGGATCGGATCGTCCGGGCGGTAGGCGAAGGAGACGTTTTCAAAAATCACCTCACCGGCGCTGCTGAAGTCGCTGCCACTGCGAATGGCGGCCGAGGAGCGCTGGTTCAGGGGCAGCTCCTGAATCTCAATGGGCTCCTCCAGCAGCTCACCGATGCGCTCAACAGCGGTCAGGCCGCCTTGGATCTGAGTGAAGCGCTCCGCCAACTGGCGCAGGGGATCAAACAGGCGCTGGGAATAGAGGATGAAGGTCGTCAGGGTGCCCAGGCCCATCGCCCCAGCGGTGACCATCCAGCCCCCCAGGGCCAGCACCAGGGAGATCGCGCCCAGGGACACCCACTCGATCAAGGCCGAGATCGAGGAGTCGTAAAAGATCGTGCCGTTGACCGCATTGCGGTAGGCATCAGCGGTGCGGGCAAAGCGGGCGGAGTTGTGAGACTCCCGGCGGAACATCTGCACAACCTCCAGACCCTGAAGGTTCTCCTGCAAATCCGCGTTCAGCTGGGAGAGCTCTTCGCGGACCCGGTAGTTGGCCTTGCGGTAGCGCCTCTGCAACCAGAGCATGGTCAAGGTGACCGGCACCTGGACCGAGAGCAGCAACACCCCGAGGCGCGGTTCAATCGCCACCATCGTCCCGGCGATCACCAAGAGGGTGACCAGGTCCGCCAGCAGCCCCACGGCGCCACTGCCAAAGACCTCGGCCAGGGCATCGACGTCACTGGTCAGGCGCGTCAGCAACTTGCCAACGGGCGTGCGGTCGTGGAAGCGCAGCGAGAGGTCGAGGGAATGGGCAAACAGGTCGTTGCGGATCCGCGCGGTCAGACGTTGGCCAACGGCCTGCACGTTGAAGCTCTGAACCCCCTGCAGGCCCAGGCGGATCAGGACCGCCACCAGCAAGAGCGACACCAGCGTCCGCAACTGGCCCGAGAGGGGCATGGCCTGCAGCCAGGGCAGCACCGGCTCCTGACGCAGGGCCGAAATCGCCTGTCCGACGAGCAGGGGTTGAACAGCCGCGGCACCCGCCACCGGGATCAGCAGCACCAGGGTGAGCAGCAGGCGTTTGCGATCGCGCCCGAGGTAGGGCAGAAGACGCAGCAGCCGTTGACGATCGCGCTTGGCCATCAAGCGCCTGCGCTGGCGATTTGATCGACGATCGATTGGATCTCGCCGGAATCGAGCCGCAGCGACAGCGGATGGCCCACGAGGCGGGCGGTGGAGTGGAACAGATCTTCGATGGCGATCAGGCCGTTTTCTTCGAGGGTGCGGCCGGTGGCCACCAGATCGACGATGGCTTCGCTCATGCCGGTGATCGGACCGAGCTCCACCGAGCCGGCCAGATGAATCAACTCCACAGGCAGATCCAGGGCCTCGAAGTACTCCTCAGCGCAGCGGGTGAACTTGCTGGCGATGCGGCAGTGGGCCGGCAGGTCACTGGCCCGGCGATAGGGACTGGAGGCCTTCACGGCCACGCTCATCCGGCAGCCGCCAAAGCCCAGATCCACCAACTGAGCCACGGGCAGCTGGTGTTCCTTCAAGACGTCGTAGCCCACCACCCCAAGCTGGGCCTGGCCGTAGGCCACATAGACCGGCACATCGGCATTGCGCACCAGCAGCGCCCGGGCGCGACCACAGACGCTGGGCACCATCAGCTGGCGGTTGCCCGGCTCCAGCACCGCTGCGAAATCCAGGCCGGCGGCCGCGAAGCGGCGGACCGAGTCCTTCAGCAGGGCTCCCTTGGCCAGCGCGACGGTGATCATGGTTGGCAGCCTGAACCGGGACTTTAACGATGCATGCCGCCACGACGGTTTCGCTGATCCCTGTGCTGAGCGACAACTACGTGTTCGTTCTCCACGGCGAAGGTCCGGGTGCGGTGGTGGTGGATCCGGCGGTGGCCGAGCCCGTGATCGCCTGGCTGGAGGAGAAGGGCCTGGAGCTGGAGGCGATCCTGCACACCCACCACCACAGCGACCACATCGGAGGAACACCCGGGCTGTTGCAGCGCTGGCCCGAGGCGGCGGTGATCGCCAGTGCCGCGGATCGTGAGCGGATCCCGCTGCAAACCCAAGGGGTCCAGGGGGGCGATCAGCTGAGGCTGTTGGGCCGAGAGCTGAGGGTGCTGGAGGTGCCCGGCCACACGCGTCACCACATTGCCTATGTCGTGGAGCCGGAGGCGGGGGGAGCCGCTGAGCTGTTCTGCGGCGACACCTTGTTTGCCGGCGGCTGCGGTCGCCTGTTTGAAGGCACCCCCGAGCAGATGCTCAGCTCCCTGGGCAGCCTGGCCGCCCTGGGGCCCGAGACCCGGGTCTGGTGCGCCCATGAGTACACCGAAGGCAACCTGCGCTGGGCGGCGGAGCGGGAACCGGACAATGCCGCGATCCGCACGCGACTGGCGGAGGTCCAGCAGCTGCGTCGTGAGGGACGGCCAACGATTCCCAGCCACATTGGACTGGAGCAGGAGACGAACCTGTTCATCCGGGCCCAAGACGCGGCGGCGCTGCGCCAGCTGCGCGGCCACAAGGACCTCTGGCGGGGCTAGGGCTCAGCCGCGGGCGATGAGGGCGGCACCACTGGGGTAGAGCCGGCCCTGCTCACCTGCGCGCAGGTGCAACTGACAGCGCTGGCCGCGGGCATAGTCCAGCTCCAAGGGCAGACGCAGGCGCAGGCGTCGGTCATCGAGCTGCACCTGATAGAGCCACTCACGGCCGAGGAATTCCCGGCCCACGACCCAGGCCTCGGCGTCATCGTCCGGAACCAAGGCGATGGCCTGCTGACTGACCAGCACCTCCAAGTCCGAGGAGGAGGACGCAGCAGCCCCGGCCTCCGTTGGTTCGAGCACCCCGAGGGGCGTGAGGCAAAGACCGTCCTGGAGCTGGGCCGGCAGCAGGTTGCCCTGCAGCACAAAGCGACCGACAAAGGAGGTCGCCGGGGCCGTCACCAGGTCGTGGGGGCTGGCGCATTGGTGCAGATGCCCGGACTCCAGGACCGCCACCCGATCACAGATCGCCATGGCCTCCTCCGGGTCGTGGGTCACGATCACCCCGCTGGCGCCGCAACGGGCCAGGACACCGGGAAGCTCCGCCCGCAGGCGCAGCCGCACCTCCACATCCAGGTTGGAGAAGGGCTCATCGAGGAGCACCAGGGAACAGCCCGGAGCCAGGGCGCGGGCCAGGGCCAGGCGCTGCCGCTGACCGCCGGAGAGCTCATGGGGATAACGGCGCTCGAGGCCCTTGAGGCCCAGCAGTTCCAACAGCCAGGAGGCGCGACTGGTGTCCTGACCTGGCCTGAGGCCAAAGCAGGCGTTACGCCAGGCATCGAGGTGGGGGAAGAGGGCGTAGTCCTGAAAGACCATGCCCACGCCGCGGCGCTCCGGGGGTAACCAACGTCCCTGCCCGGCCACGGGGCGACCGCCGATGGACACAGAGCCGCGGTCGGGCTTCTCAAAACCAGCGATCAGGCGCAGCAGGGTGGTTTTGCCGCAGCCCGAGGGGCCCAGCAGGCCGACCAACTCACCGGGCTGGAGCTGGAAATCAATATCGCGAAGGGTCCAGTCACCACTGGAGGCGGGGCCGCTGTAGCGATGCCACAGGCCACTGAGCTCCACCTGCGGCTCCTGGGGGAGATCAGGGCTGGGCATCTCAGGGCGCATTCAGCAGGTTCGCCATAGGCTCGGCGCCACATCCTCTCGTGCAATGACCCTTCCAGCGATTGAGGCGGTGACAACCGCCGCGGCACCCGCACCGGTCGGCCCCTACAACCAGGCCGTCAAGGCGGGTGGGGTGCTCTATTGCTCCGGCCAAATCGCCCTGGATCCAGCCACCGGCGCGATGGTCGGCAATGGAGATGTGGAGGCTGAGACCCGCCAGGTGCTCAGCAACCTCCAGGCCGTGCTCAAGGAAGCCGGCTGCACGCCGCAGCAGGTGGTGCGCACCACGGTCTTCCTGGCCGATCTGGGGGATTTCGCCAAGGTGAACGCGCTCTACGCCGAGGTATTCGGAGAGGGGGTTTCCCCGGCTCGCGCCTGCGTGGAGGTGGCCGCACTGCCGAAGGCCGCCCGGGTGGAGATCGACTGCATCGCGGTGCTGGGCTGAATCAGCCGAAAGGTGAGATTGATCCGCTCGGTCCTGACCCGGGCACGGGCCGGTAGGGCGTGCTGCCAGTGGGCCTGGGTGGGCGGATCCATCACCAACAGATCGCCGTCATCCAGGCAAAGCGAGAAGGGCGCCTCAGCGGACGCAAGAGAAGAACGTCTCGGGCGAAAACGCAGATCGCGCGGAACGCCGATACTCAAGGAGGCGATGGGGGCCTGGTTGTCGAGTTCCGGTTCGTCATCGGCATGCCAGCCCATGCGGTCGTCTCCAGTGCGGTAGCGGTTCAGCAGCAGGCTGTTGAAGCGAACCCCCAACTCCTGCTCCAGGAGATCGCGAAGGGGCGCAATGGAGGGACTCCAGGGGGTGATGGGCTGCACCTGGCCGCTGTAGCGGTAGCTGCAGCCGGGGTCAGCCATCCAGCAGGTCAGACGAGGCGTGGGGTGCTGGCGGCCAAAGACGCGCACCAGGGGCTGCTCCCAGGGAACCTCCTGAGCCAGGCGCTGACGCAGGGATTCCGTGGCGATTCCATGGCCCTGTAGCCAGGCGGAACCGTGGCGAAGCTTCAGGCCAGGACGCTCAATCGCAATCAAGGCTGGGCTGGTTCAATCACCCGAGCTTCAGCCACGGGGGGCGGGGCCAGGAGCGTCAGGCGTGTGGCCTGATCAAGAACCGGGGTGGGATCGAGGGCCAGCATCTGCTCCCCTTGACGCTGGCGCAACTCGACATGGAGATGGGGGCCACTGGCACGGCCGCTCTGGCCGACCAGGCCCAGGGTGGAGGCGGCCGTCAGGAAGTCACCTTTGCGGACGTTGGCGCTCTGCAGATGGGCATAGAGGCTCTGCCAACCGCGGCCATGGTCCAGGACCACCGTGAGGCCGTAGCCGTCGATGGGCTCCACCAGAACCACACGTCCCGGAAGCATGGCCAGAACAGGCGTGCCCGCGGGAGCCACCAGGTCCTGACCGGCGTGCATGCGCCAGGCCCCGCGGGAGCTCGAATAGCGCCAGCCGTAGGGGTCCACCTCCGTGGCTTTGACCGCCAAGGGATAGACCACACGGATCGGCTGACCAGGACGCAGCGGCCAGGCCAGGGAATCGGGCATGGCCTCGCTGATTCCCATCCCTGGCGTCAGGTCAGCGACCGGAGTATCGCCAGGGATTTGCAATGGCCTCTCGGGGAGGGCCAGAGCCGGGAAAGGCAACAGACAGCCCGTCAGCCCGGCAAGGACAGCAACAGCGCGAACGGGGCCGAATCCCATGGTGGGGCGAGGACTTCGGGCCCGTTGTACCGGGGCCCAGCGCCACGGCCAGCCCAGCGGATCGACCGGTAAGCTCCAGACATACGGGGCGTGGCGCAGCTTGGTAGCGCGGGTGCTTTGGGAGCACTAGGTCGCAGGTTCGAATCCTGTCGCCCCGATTGATTTCTCAGCGACTGCCGCGATGTGACGCGAACAAAACGCGGACAAAGCCACTTGCCCTAAGGCCAGTCGCCCAGTGAAGGCTGCAACACTTCATGCGCAGTTGCACGCTTGAGCGGCCGTGGACACACTGAAGCTCGTGCGTCCCACGAATCTGGTCGGTCCTTACCGCCAGGCTCGTCCTAGTGGATGCGCCACCCCCTTGCACTGACGGCAACACCAAGGCCATAACCGCTGAGGACACGGTTCCCCACAGGCTCCGTGATCCGAGCGGGGGGAGGTCATCCCGCTCCCCCACAACACTCCCCGCTACTGAGCAGTGGGTCGGGGAGCTGTTGCCTGATTTCGCAGGCGTTGCAATAACACCAGAGGACGAGACGTGAACTCCTCGATCCGTGTGGTGGCGTCCTGACGCGCGCCATTGATCCTCTTCAACAGTTCGCCAAAACCACATAGAGATGGCTAGAGAGCAGTCATGCCATCAGGCGACATCATTGCTATATCCAAAGCAGTGACCATCTCTCAAGATGCACAGACTCATAATCATTTCGTCATTGGCGCTGGCTTTTGCCGGGACAATCCCATCGGCAGAATCCAAGCCCCAGAAGATTAACGATGTATATACGGCGCACTTTGAATATGACTTCAAAAAAGAAAAAGACGTCAACAAATGCATATCAAGGGCCTCTGCCGCACTTGCCAGGAATGGCCTAAGTGAAGAGCTAAACAGCAAAGTCGATGACGATGGACAATATGGGTATGTCTATGCCTGGAACCCTGACAGAACAGCAGTAGCAGAAATCACCTGTGACAGAGAAAAGAAAGTATCTGTCTTGGGGTACTCACGATATGCCAGTGACACGGATCTTACATTCAAGATATTTAAGCTCCTGAGAGACTCGAACTGGTAGAGGCATCCTCCTGTTAGCGGCCACTGCTCCACTTACTTACTGTCAACTGGCAGAAGGTTGATTCGCCATTCTGTCTTCTCTGACTCTGCAGAGAGCACGCGATAACTCCACACACCTGCAGTCTTACTTGCCTCAGCAAAAACATTTGTATTGCCTAAGGGCCCCGACACTGGACATATCAGACTCGCAAGCCCGATGGACCAGATACTTCACTACCGCCCATAACCCACCATCCTGCATGGAGGCAGGATTTCAACTAAAATCTGACGAACCATGCCATAGCTACTCATAAATGCATCTCAATAGAAAGACTTACCTTTGACTTCCCAAACAGTTAGACGATCAACGATTTGATTCTGCTCCCCAGATTCTCCGAAGCACGGCGAGATCGTAGGCGGTAAAAAACGACGGAGGGCCCTTCAAACTCTGCTTATAGGCCATCACTGTCAATGCTGAATCAGCAGAACGAGGAGAAAAAGGCTTGTTATCGAAAAGACAGTCGCCATCAATGTCAGAAAATGGATGCTCTAAACCCAGAGCATGGCCAAATTCATGGAGAAATAGCCAAACCGGATCAGTCACTCCATTCGCTATTCCGCGGCAACCATTCAGGATCATTACATATTGAGACCCTGATGCACTTTGCGTGATTGCACCTTCTTTGCGATCACTTTGACTGCAGTAGCCAACAATCAGCAAGTCAGCCTGATCACGATCTTTAACCTCATTGAAGTCAAGATCAATGAGGTTATCCACGGATTTAATTAGGCTTCTACCAAGTCTGCGCTCATGATCATAGAAAGGATCCGACGCAATTATTTGCGAAGGCGATTGAGCGGAGATATATCCTTTTGCATCTCCATAGAAGACCCTGTACACAACCTCCGACATCTCGAAATAGTAATTAATCTGTTTTCTACCTGCCAAATAAGCTTGATCTGTCGCACTCCATGGGGCGACAAGAGCCCGTGCCGTGGGTCTTGTGTCGCATTGCTCTGCCAGAGTTCGTGCTGGCTCAAGCAAACCAGATAGACCTACCAGACAAAAAACGAGTTGCTTCAACATAAGTCACTAAACATCAGAAGAAATGACTTTTACCACCCGCAATAAGCCTCAACCCACGTCAAGGCATCTGCGCGAGACATCTGGCGGTATTCGATCGGCCAGCGATCTGTTGCCTTGCACGGCCCAACAACCTCGGCTCCATCATCCCAATACACACCCAAAAACACATCGCCACGTCCATAAACCGCTCTGCATACTTCTGCCACCTTGCCCGCCTGATCAATTTCGGTATGACACTGGTCGTTTCTCCAGTCATCTCCTGGCATCCACGCCATTGCTGGCGCGGTTGAGGCCAGCAAAATAAAGAAAAACAATGCCGAGTACCGCACAGGAATTGCCGCTAGTGGTTGCTCTACGCATTAGCAAGAAGAGAATGGCCTGACCACTCAGTATTCGGGTACGCCGAAGAACCTGAGCTGCAGCTGCTACGCCGAACATTCTTAAAAGACACTGAAGGCGGATCAGCAACCTGACGAGCTGATGCCTGGATCGCTAGGCCGCACGCCTGGCTTTCTGCATTTCAGCCTCCAGCAGCATCCACTCCGCTGCGGTATGGCGTGTCTTCCACCCGTACCGCTCGCACAGATCGTTGCAATATTCCCCGATCCTGAGGATCGTCTCCAGGTCAACGCGGCTAAGCCGCTCCTTAGCGACCACGTTCCGGTCGCTCCAGTTCACTACCTGAGCGACACGTTCACGCAGCCCATTCATCTTCAGCTGCCGATGCCCCCTCTCGTTCAGTGAGATGAAGTCATCCAGGTAGCCATCATCCATCAAGTTCTGAAGGCTTGAACGACTTCGATATCCCAGCTCTCTTGCTGCCGCTGTAATGCTCTTAATGGCCACTATTTGCTAAATCTCAGTGCCTAAACCAGCCTAAGGAATTTTGAGTTGATGCTAGATGAACCGTGCGCCTTCGGATCACCCGTAGGCCAGCAACAAAGAAGGACCCGCAAATCACAGAGTGCCAAAAAAGAAATTCAGTCGAAATCAACCAAGGTTCTGCCTCAAAACTTCAGCCTTGCCATCAAATAGCACTCCTGCATCAGGAAGGCGAAAGTCGATTGCATCCCAAATTGGAATAGCGAGATATTCGGCCAGAAGGGCTGCATCGTCTCTTAGCTTTCGAAGGGCACCATGATCAACAATATTGATTCTGCTGCCATCCGAGCAAATGAGGTTCAGCTCGTAGCTGTAGTAGCTACTTTTATTGCCTCTGACATATTCACGTATCAACTGTATCGCTTCAGGATTTGTCAGGTCAAAGGACTTCTTCCCCTGGGTCAGCTTCCTTGAATACCGGTCAAATGTCGACTCTTTCTGGCGCAAGCTCCATTGATACCAGCAGCCAAAGACAAAAAAAGCGAGCCCTATGATTCCACTCATATCTGAGAACCCATATGCGGCGCCAACCATGGCGAATGTCACTCCGAGAGCAATAAATATGCTCGCAAATAAATAGGCTTGAATCGTCGTTTTGAATAGAAATGTATCTCCCATGAGGCTTGTATTCTTTCTTGCGCGATGAGTGCAGAAGTTGGTCCCACCTGCAGCCAGTGGCTCCCACGAAGTCTTGAACGCTATTTCGCTACCAAAAGCATTAAGGTCTAGGATCTCTCGCTTATCTTGGAATAGTGAGAAAATCTTTTTTAGTGCACGCATTTAACTCAAGGTAAGCGGAGTGACAAGGCTGGTCTTGGTCTGGAATCAATCGAACGCCTGCTGGTTCTAGTCCTTATGTTTTTGCTTTTGCAATCCACACAGCAGCTTTGGCCAGCCTGGCCAGAGTGCCTGTACGAGGCAACAAAAAGGCGACCCGAAGGCCGCCTCATGAACTGAAAAGCCTTACCCAGTCAAGAAAGCAGGCGATCGCGTCCTGCCTTGCGGCCAAGCCTTCAGGGTTCCTGGCGAGAGGAGCCTCTATGCGGCTTCCAGCTGCAGCCACGCTGTTCTGACTATCGGAGGCCCGGCCTTGAATGGCAATGCGCATAAACCCTGATTGCTCTCTGCTCGAATCGGGCCGATGGTGGGTCCATCGATCTCGGAGGCGTTTTGGACGACACTCCACCTCAGAAGCATCAGTGAGCTAGCTGACTGCAGACCCCTGCTCCACAGTTCTTTCTCATCCACCACGGGCACGTCCTAAATCTCGGTTCTGCCGGGGGACACTCCATCCGCACCCAGTGAGGTGTCCTAAGGAGTAAGAAGGCCCGCCAACTGGAAGCTCGGCCCCAGGCGTCGACATCAGAAGCTCCAACCCTCTCTTTCGTCCATCAAGCAGTGGGTATACCCCATGCATGAACGACCTAGGTAGGCCGTCTCTTCCACCGGGGAGGGGCGGCCTTCTTCTTGGTCCCGAGGGGATTGGATCGATTGGACGTAGCTGATCCGCTCGGCGAGGTTGGTCACCCTTCTGGCTTTGGCCCAGGTGGGCTGACGGATCTACTGTTTGCCTCCATCAAGACTCTTGA
>VMBT01000601.1_pt1 | contig 22308 bp, 7 predicted proteins | sample 4404301 | NCBI WGS metagenome assembly VMBT01 (sample SAMN12238535, study PRJNA552566) | marine metagenome | isolation source: Coastal seawater | place: USA: coastal Georgia, Sapelo Island | collected 2008-08/2009-08
GTTTTGGAATAATGTCAATTCCACTATTACCATCTAAGAAATGATAATATCTAGTGTTTGGTTTCAAGTTTGATGCATTGAACTCAACATTTTTAGATCTCATAAAGAGTGGCTGAGATGTTCCAACGAGTTCATTGCGAATAGTCGTATCTACAGTATCAAATGAGAATGATCCTGTTGCAGTTCTTGAAGAGTTTGAATCATTAGTTGAAGAAATAATCGATCTTCCAACTACTGTGTCTCTTGTAGTTGATCTTATCAATCTCCCCCTACCACGATTGACAGTTATTCTTGCAAGTCGTACATTGGTTCTTAAATTACTTCTTAGATCTTGACTTAAATTATTAACTAAGTTTGCATTCCTATTTTGAGTTCTTACCACACCTCGATCAACATGTCTATCTGGTAATTGAACTGTTCTAACCCAACTATCAACTTCTGGTTGCAGTTTTACGACTCCCTCATATACGACAATGTTGAATGGGTTGACATTTTCAAATTTTGTTGCAAATGGTTGTTCCAACCAATCAACTTGGTCATATGCAAGAGTTAGTATATTGCCAGTTTTTTGTATGTTTCCATCTAGAAGTTGAAGAGATGGATTTGAATATTTGTCGAGTGATAAATCTAAATTCTCTGGATTTAGGTCATCTTTAGTTGCAACTAAAGATTCTAAAGAATCACTGCTAATATCAGAATTCAATGTTCTAGAATCTTCGTCAACTAGTGTTGTTGAGAAGAAGGTATCGAATTTTGATTCATCGGAAAAATCATCAACAAAGAATCCACTCTTAAATCTGTTTCTTCCTTCAGCATCTTGAATCTGTAAAGATTGAGTATTAACTTCAAGTAAAGATAATGTTGTTACTCTTTCCAGATTTTCAACCCTATCCTCAATGAGTCCAATATCTCTCATTGTATATCTTCTATTATCTGTTAAGATAATATTTGCATCAGAAGGATTATATAAGTATGCTGGATATGAAATTGTTCCTAATTCCAAAAACTCACCATTTTTTGTGGGTGGTTTTGGATTTTTTGATGATATACCTTTTTCTATAACAAAATTTCCAAGAATATCTAAATAAATCTTATCAATCCTGGAGAGATAAAAACTTTGATTGATTACTGACCCCTCTTCCGGTGCCAATAATCTTAATGGGGAAGTATTAAATGCTGAAGTTCTTGAGTTGAAATCAAATGGTGATCGATCAGTTGTTACTGCAGGATCAAAGACGGATACTCTAGGTCTAAAATCTAATGTATCAGTTGCTCTAATAGATCCCCCAATATTTGGAATATCAGATGAGAATCTTTCTTTATCGTAACTATCAACGGTAAATACGTCACCTGTATCGTTTGTTGGAACCGTATAGTGGTCAAATACAACCATCAAACGTCTTGATGGATCTTGGGTATTTTTGGTTCTTACAAGTCTGGAATAATCATAGTACTGATTCTTTTGACCTCTATTCAGTTTGAACTCTTGGGTTATATTGCTAAAGTTGCCATTTGTAATAGAATCTACTTCGGATGTGATTCCAGATTCTTCAAAAGTTACTGCCTCACCAATAGAAAACTTATTTTCATTCAAATAAACAATCCCCAGTTTATTTGTACTACCAGATGAGGGAGTTGTTGTATTATTTGTAACTACTCTAGCAACTGCGTTACTTGCAGATCCTATAATATTTTCACCAATAAGTGCGTTGGATCCGACATTTACAATAGCAGGGAACTCAACTATATCTAAAGTTGGATTTAATGTATTTAAAGATTCATATACGGCAAGAACTTTTACTACGTCTGGATAATTGAGAGAAATTTCCTCATCCTGAACTCTCAAACCATAGTATTCGTTATAAGTCAATCCATCATTTTTAGAAGTTGCTGCATTACTACCAGACTCTTTTAACTTGGATCCATTTACAAATAAAACTCTACTTCTACTGAAGTTTTTAGTTTTACTTTGAATGCCATTCTTAAGGAAGGTTATATTTACAACGGTATCATTATTTGATTGTGCACTATCAAGATTTCTTAGAGTAAGCACATTTCCACTAAGATCAAATGTGTCGGAAGTAATGGTTCCAATGCCTCCACCATTATATCCGACAGAAAATCTTTCCTGATCAAAGTTTACCCAAGAAATATCAGTGATTCCACTAATATCACTGGTGTTTATGGTAAGAGTATTATCGGAGTTATCAACATCTTTTCCAGTAAGTTGATCGATCAAATAAAGGTTGGAATTTGATAGATCAACATCGGAAGTATTTTCTTCGGGTAATGGTGCAAATAAAGCGCCAGATCCTCTTATAATAGGTGCACCCAAGAATCCATTGACTTGAATATCTGATGTTGGAAGTGCTCCATTGAAAACTCCCGCAACACTAGATATTGCAGAAACCTCAAATGACAATAAGTCTGACGAGATGCTGGATATTCTATTGTAAGATTCTAAAGAAGATCCAGATTGTTGATATCTGATAACTGTATCCGTTCTAAGACCTACAAATGTACGTCCAGGAGACGTTACTGTGGAAATGCCACCACCACCAGCAGTAATGACTAACTGAGAAACTGCTCCAGGAAAATCAAACTTATCTAAAATAGAGTCTGCTTTGAAATCATTAGTTCCACTGAAAGGAGTGGTTTGTTTTACGGACTTTATGTTCTGAGTATTATATGCACGAACTTCGGTTACAGATCTAGGTGATTCTACACCATTAATGATTAAAGTTTCTCCCTTTGCAAAAGTTCCGGAAGTCTGCCTTAAGAAGACTGTATTGGAAGATCCATCTGCAGTTGCAAATCCTGTTGCACCAGTGCTTTTTCCTTTAACAAAATATGATTGCTTAATCTCTGATGTAGTTACTGCTTGATTTAATGTGAGTTTTGTGTATGTTTGAATATCATAAAGTCTCAAATCCCAACTGGTGCTGGCATCTGCATATGCAGAATCAGTTAAGTTGAAAGAATAGACTCTTGCTTCACCGATCTGTTCTCCAACACAACCAAACTGTGCGTATAGAGAGATTGTTTCTCTCACTTTTGCTACGCCAGTTACATTATTAACTCTTAAAATATTTCCCATTTCAAATGGGACCGTTACGTTTTTAATATCTTCAGTATCTCTTGGTTTTTCTACATCAATGATTGATGTTGATGTTTTTTCAATATCATATCCTTTTACATATGCCTTACCTGGAGATATTTTTAATGATACAAGATTATCAGATGGAATGTTTCCTTGATCCGTTTGCTCATTGGCAAAGAAAGAACCATCATTCCCCAGTAGATTGTTTAAGGATTCTTCTAAATTTAAATCAAAAGGTCTTACAGTGTAATCACCAGACTCATCAAAAGTCCTTTCTGCAAGATAGTCTCTAATTTTATTATATTCAGTTTTTGTCGTTATTTTCTTAACTCTTCCGTTTTTTAATCTGAGTAACTCTACAAAATCAGTATCATTCGTATCTGTTAATGATCTTTTTGTGAGGGAAAGGAATATTTTGAATCTATCGGCACCTGGTGACGCATAGTTTGTAAATCCCTTTGCATTATCGTTTAACGATTCATCCTCTTTTGCATTAACAATAGATTCAGTTATTTTCAGTCCAACTCTATATGAAGGAGTATTCGTATATTCGTCTAAAAGGATTGTTTGGTTTGAAACACTTACAAAATAACCCCTTATAAAATAAACACCGTCACCAATTGATGCTGCTGATCCAATAGCAGTTGCATTTGTACTGATTAAAGAACCGAAAGGAGTTCCTGCATTTATAGTTGTATTTCCATATATAACATTTTCTGTCGCGGACAACAATTCTCCGTCTACAAATTCGGAGAACTCAAAGTTTGAATCGGATTCAAGATATTTTACATATAATGTAACATCAGTTATATTATCATTTTCTGTTGGTAGAACTACTTTTTGAACTTTTGCGGTAATTCCGGTAACTTGTCCCTGTATTGTTTTTCCAACAAACTTATCAATATATAACGATATATCAACTCCAAATTGAGTCGAATTTAGTTTAACTGCATAAAACTGTCCGTCATATGTTATGTTTCCTGGGATAACTACTGACCCCTCTTTAAACATATGACTTCCAAAATCTTCAATCTGATTTTGAAGTATCGATTGTAAAGTTGTCAGTTCTCTAGACTGAACAGGATATCCTGGTTTAAATAAAACTTTTAGAAAGTTTTTTGCTGAGTCGAAATCGTCATAATATGGATTGATATTTAAGTTTGTTTTTTGCGACATTTTTCTTTAGAATTCCAGAATAATTTTGATGTCTTCTTTTTGTCTAGAGTCTCTTTCTATAAGAGAACGATTATCAATGTAGATAATATCTCCTGTGTTTTTATTTATCTCCGGATCTGCAATCCCTGCTGAGAAAGTTACACCTAAACTAACTTGTCTAGAACCAATCGTTGTTGTGATTCCACTAAAATTAATGTCAACTGATCCCGAAATCGGAGATATTGTTGTAGTAGTTGATGCAAAACTAACAACATTTGCTTTTGAAGTAACATCATTCCTATCAGTCTGATTGATACCATTAGCAAAATTTAATGATCTATCTTGATAATACTTCAATACTCTTGTATCGGTATCATATGATGCAATATATCCTCTTGCAGTTCCATTTGAAGTCAATTGAGTTATTGCTGTACCAACAACAGGAGTTCCACTAAAATCTGAAGTCAACTTAATGGCACCCAAAGATGAATATTCATTGCCAGTAAAAGTTGTTTTTGAGTTATACTTTTCTGGATTCTTTATGATTCCAACTTGAGAAAATTTGGTGTCCGTTGGAAAGTCTTTGGTAGAGTCATCAAATCTAGAATAAACTAAAACTTTATCCGCACCCAATTCTGTATAAATGTCATAACCATGACCTCTAGATGGGGGAATGATCGGAATCAATTTTGCTACGTTACTACCTAAAGAGTCACTTGACGAATGCCCAAAATCAACAATTCCGAAAGTATATCCACTACCACCAGAAACGACTGTTGCCTTTGTAATCTGACTGGAGGTATTAACCTCTATATTTACTTTTGCCCCAGTTCCATCACCCTTAATATCATAAGTTCCTGCACTATAAATCCCACTTCCACCATCTTCAATATATACAACTTTTATTTGGTTGTTATTTACAGTCGAATCAGCAGAATCTCTTACACTTTGAATTTGGAAATCGGTAGATGTTGACCAATTGTTTGGAAGAACAATATATTCGGTAGAGTCAAACTTAATAATATCACTCGGAGAAATGGTGAACAAATATTTCCAAATATACCCATCACCACTCGTTCCGGCAGCAGATGGTTCCAAATCAGTAAATGTGGGTTCATCTTGAGATGTATTTCCTGCCAGGTTCGATGAACCTCCAATATCTCCATGCGACCCATTATACAGGCATATATAAACTCTAAAGTCACTATTAACAACAAAGTAGTTTGTATCGTAAAGTCTTGCACTTCCAGAATTAGGAGTTTGATTTGCAATACTATAATCATGACGATACATGTCATATCTAGTGTTTGCAGTCCAAGTAACTTTTCTTACAACTCTTCTAATATTTGAACTGTTTAGTTTTTTGCCAAATAAAGCAGTATTTCTATAATGACTCAAATATTGTTGATTATCAATAGGACTTGGTGGATTAGATGGAGTATTACTCCACGAATCTGATCTACCAAATCCTACAGAAGTTGGTCCAGGATTAGACAACCCTAGAAACACATAATATGAATTATTAGCATCCAATACAGAATCTACAAAATTATTGGCATTCGCAATTCTAAATTGGTCTGTTACTATAGCAGCCATATTACACAGTTTTTTAGATATTTATATTGTTTAGTTGAGTGTTTCTGGAAGTGCACCAGTTTTTCTAAGACCTTCACCTCGTCTTTGGATTGTTGGGAATGTGGATAAACCAACATCAACAGTTTTTCCAGTAACTCCAATAGAAATTGGAGGTGAAGATCTAGTAATCGATGTAAACAGTCCCCAAGAGAATTCACCAACAATATCTCCACTTGTAGTGAGTCCAGTTGTAACAGTTCCAGAATCAATATTACATGTCACAATTCCAACTGTTCCGTCAACAGTTATTGCACCAACATAATAGATATTATCCAAGAATGTTGTTCCAATACCAACTACAGCACTATCGGAACTATCGACTGATGTTACACCAGATCCAACCTTAGTATTCTTAACGAATATTGGATATCCAACTTTCAAATCATTACCAAATGCTGTTGGAGATCTATCAAGGAAGAACTTGATTCCTAATGGATGTCCACCTGTTCCCGTAGTAGTCTCAATAGATGTTACTATTCCTGAGAAACCAAAGACAAATTCAATACCTCCTAAGTTTTCATAATTTGGATTGGGTAGAGGAATGATAGTTTTTGGTGCAACAGTATATCCAAATCCTGGATTTGTAATGTTGATTGGAGTAGTTAAAGATCCACCACTTCCAACTGTTGCGGTTGCAGTGGCAGTTGTTCCAAATCCAACACCAATACGTAAAGGATTTTGGAACTTAATATTAACAGTAGATCCAGTGTATCCACTTCCACCATTGACAATATTAAGAGAACTAATAGTTCCACCTACACCAATAGTTGCAGTAATATTTGCTGGTGAAGGATCTTCTTTACCATCAACAACAATACCTGTCAATGAGTTGTATGGTCCGGCACCAAGATTATATGTAAAATCACTTACATCATCAACAAAAACTCTAGAATCTGAAGTTGAAACATCTTTAATAATTTTTGCAGTTGGATATACTTGAGAAAGTGTAGATTGTCTTGTCTTATATATAAACTCACCATTAATTACTCTATCAGTTTTCTGTTTTGTCCATGACATAGGTTTATCATTAACCTCATCAACTCCTTGGTCAATATATAAATTTGTTTCAAACTTATCAGAGAACGAAACATCAAAAACAGTTCTTTTATTTTGAGTAACTGTTCCAGAAATAGTATCATTTTTAAATACCTGAACATTATCACCTCTTTCCAAAGTTGGAATAACATTTTCTACTTGTATATCATCTAAACCTCTTGACCCCCTATAGAAGAAAATGTCAATATTATCACTTGGTTTTGGTGCAACACTGAACGCGAATGATGTACCACCATCAAAAGTATATGAATCTCCAGGACTTTGAAGAACTCCATTGATGAATATTAATAATACATTTTGAAGATCTATAGTAGAATCTTCTGGTTTTTCAAAACTAAGAATCGATCCATTATAGAATAGTGGGAATCTGATTCTTGTTCCATCCTGATAGTTTTTAATGGAATCAATGAAGTCAAGTTCTCCAAACTGCCATGCTCCAAAATTATCAGTAAATGTCTCCAATACAGTTATTTCAAAATCAGATAGTGGAGATGCTAATCCAGCAGCAGTGACTAATCCAACTGGTTTGAATACGTCACCTTTTCTGAATGCATATCCAGATCTTGCAATAGAGAAACTATTAACAGCAAAGTATGTTGAACCAACACCAACCGTTGAACTTGCACCAACATTAACATTAAGTAATAATCCAGTTCCAGTATCTGTTGTTGCACCAACACCTATTCTAGAAACGCCTGTTATTTCAAGATTTTCATATGTAGGTTCAGAAACGTAAATTCTAGTTTGATCAGAGTATCCGGAACCACCATTTGTTACATTAAATGTTAATGATCCACCAGCCCCAACAGTAGTTACTGGAGAAGCAGTTATGACTGCTCCTGATCCATTTCCAGTTGGATCAAAAACTGAAACTCCAATTGAAACAACTCCATTATATCCGGACCCAACATTATCAGTTGCTCCAAGACCAATACTATTCTGAATAACTCCACCACTAATCACCGCAGTGACTGCTGCACCAGCAAGAGGTGCATATCCAAGACCACCAGTCGATCCAAGAGAGATAATCATGCCACCTCTAGGGATTTGGTTTTGATTCACATCAGATTCCGAAATCAAAATACTATTTGGATCTGCTATGTCTGTTCTGATACCACTGAATACAATTGAAGATATTCCTGTAGGAGTAGTTTGTTCAATGATCCTGAAATTTTTTGATGGATTGTTTTGGGTTGTCGGAGTTTGGAATATTCCATTAATAAATACCACTCCATTTCCACCAGTAGTTCCAATTCCTGCAGTGTTTGCTCCACCAACTGTCAATGTGAACGTTCTTCCAATTCCACTAAATTCATCGGAAATATCATCATAAACTTGGTTTGTGGTGTAATCACTTCTAAGGAATACTCTACCAGTAAAATCGGAAGTTTCAAACTCTAAGTTGTTTTTATTTCTAGTAATATTTGAATTGCCTCTAGGTGCTTTTGTAAAGAAAATACTGTCCCCAACAATGTTGTAAGATCCTTTGTATATTCTAGTTGATGTCGAATCGGTATGTGATGTTGCGGAAGATCCCACATGACCTCTCTCGACCTGAACTAATTTTTCAGTTCCAGTATTGGTAATCGGTCCAACATTTGTTGTTCCAAATCCAACATTGACAACTTTCATATATTCATCATCGATTTTTAATATGTCAAGAGGAACTATAGTTGTGATTCCACTTAAAGCAAATGTTGTTGCTGAGGTTGTGATTCCACCACCATTTCCACTTAATGTTTGAGAGATTTTTGTGAATGTGATTGGATATTGTGCAACATTATCGAGAGTAATGATTGCTTTTTCATTTCTCTTTGCCATTGCAAATTTATGAGCATTTCCTTCACCTAAAGATGTAAATGTAACTGCTGTTCCCGATTTTGTTGTTGATATTGAGAACTCATTATCGTTATTATTGACAATGGCAAATACTTGTGTTGGGAGTTCTGCAATAACAGATCCATTTTTATACATCATTGGAGTTGATCCAACACCAACAAATGTTGATCCTGGAGTATAAACTATTTCTTCACCATTACTAAAGAAGTGGTTATTAATCGAAAATACGCCTGTTGATTGATTAAGGATATTTGTATCTGCTGGATCAAATGTCTTAGCAAAAATTGGAGTACCATTCGATCTAAGTACAAAGTCTTCTTTATTGATTCTATCTCCATTGATTGCAAGATATTTGGAAGTATTTACAGTTTCTACTGAATTTCCATATAAAAGATTTGGTGCTTGATTTAAGAAATCAACAGTTGTATAAAGACATTCACTGAAAGAGTGAATTTCAACATTACCAGTAAAACTTGCATCTGGATAGAACTTAACTAAAACATTATCTCCAGAATATTCTCCACCAAATGTTCCTATTCCTGTTGTGCTTCCAACTGAAAGGAATGAAGACTGTTGAACATAAATGTCAGTTTTGTCTTGAACCATCATAATCTGGTGGATAGATTTTGTTGATCCAATACTAACTTCAACTAAAGACCTTGATGCATCAAAAGTATTTTTGTCTAATGATAGGAACGATATCGTACCAACCCCACCAGCAAAATCAGACTGATAAATTGCAGATCTTTCGTTACCAACTGGTTGATTTGGCAAGATATATCTATATGTTCCAACACCAACAGAAGTTGTTCCGAATCCTACGATTCTAGTTTTTACAACGACATCTTCACCGGAATCATTGTTGAAAGTCAAATTAACTATTCCAGAATCTATACTTGCTCCAAATGATCCAATCAATCCACTAGATCTTGAGAAATCTTCTGTATCAAAATAGAAGTCTGCAATATTTGTATCAGTTCCATCATGAGTTAAATACAACTCAACAAAATTCATGTCATTACTACTTTCTTTATAAATCTGTGCATTGACATGAAGTGACGTAAACTTATCAGTTGCAACTCCAATGATAGTTGAAGTAATTCCAGTAACAACTTCCTGACTGCGGGAGGTTAGATTTACAAATCCGACTGATTGTGTTCCCACACCAACAACTTGATTATCAAACTTTTTGTAGATATATTTAATATCATATTCAATGTTAAATGGATCTTCTGGAGTAAATCTGAGATAGTTGTCTCCAAATTCATCACTTTCTATTGAGAAGTCACCGTGCTGTTCTCCATTCTGTGTGGTGAATCCAGATCCGACATTTACTAAAGACTGTTTTTCTAAAATAGCAATATTTCCATTAACATTATTCTTTAAGAAAACTAGATTTGTAAGTTGAACATGATTTCTATTACTTACATCAGAAACTTTAAACAAATAATTGTTATATGATCCAACATCATCCAGATTCAATATATTTGTGTAAGTAAATGGTTCAGATTCAAAAGCACTAAACTGATCTTGAATATTGTCAATTTTTAAAACAATATTAGATCTGGACTCATTATAATTTGTGAGTTTTTTGTTTGATAATTTTAAGAATTTTGATCTTTCATTGACCAAATCAATATCTTTCACAAAATCAAAGTTATTAATGGTATCCACTCTTTTTTCATCAATATAATCTCTTACGATTGACGTATTGTCTGAGAAACTAGAGATTCCAATCTTATCATCTTCATCGGATATTACTTCTGTATCTGAGAAATTTTTAGTTCCAACTGAGTGAACCAAACTATTAACTGGTGTCCTAATGTCTTTCCATTGTTGATTACTCTTAATGGAGTAAGAAAGATTTTGATAATAATCATTATCTGCAAGAACCTGATAATCTTCACTCAATTTTCCAGTTTCAGTATCCCAACCTTCATTTTTTCTATTGGAGAACTGAATCTCATACATTCCATTATATTTGACCAAAGATTCGATAGTTGCAATATTTCCAGATGTTTTTCCTTGAATAATCTCATCAACGGACAAATCATAGGATCCAAACACTTTTAAAGATCCAGTATCATCATATCCAGTGACTTCTAAATCTCTCTCTATACCATTACTAATAATCTTTTCTCCAACTTCAAACGCAGATGGTTTTAATGAAATTGTAAACGTTGGATAATTGTCTTTAGATATGATTGTACCAAAAGAATCTTGAATTGTTTTTGCAATTCCAGTATTAGTTCCTAAACCGGCAATACTAACGGTAACTTGATCATCAGTTAATCCAGGTGTAAATTTATTTTCATATTTTGTGACCGTAAAGAACTTATATCCATAGTCACTAGAATTGAATCCATCTCCAGAAGCACTATACTTTTGAATACCTTCAAGGAAGACTTCATCATTCACTGCAAATGGATCTGTAGAGAATCCTGCAGATGGTGTTGTGATAATGCAAGTAAAGATTCCAGTATTTGATGATTGGACCTGTTTTATACTAATGCCATTGGTATTATTGACAGTAAAGAGTTCTGCCGATTGATCTGAAATTCCTTTTGGTGGGACATCAATCTTCAAACCTGTAATTGAGTTGGCTGTCAATATTGGTTTTATCAATCCATTATCCAATACGGTTCTTGTGTTGTTGTTGACAACAACTACTTGAGGTTCTGAAATATATCCATATCCACCGGATGTTATGGTAACAATACCAATCGTATTTGAATCCTTTAACTTAATATTTGGAGATATGAAAGCTTCTGGTTGTAATGTTTTATCGGATGAATACTCAAATCCCTCATTTATAACTTTGGTTTCTATAATGTTTCCAATTTCATCAGAATTGAGGGAAACAAATAGATTTTCTCCATTTGCCGAAGTTACATTTGATAAAGAGGGTAGTTTTTTATATTCAGATCCACCAGATAAAAGTTTTACTCTGTTTACTGGTCCTGATGCTGATAAAGAGGTGGTTGTATATTCTAACTTATCACACTCTGTAGACGAATATGATAATCTTTCTGGTTTTTGTTGCAATGAAACTTGGAATGTAGTATTTCCTACACCTGAGATTGAATAAGTCTGATTGTAGAAACTATTAATAAATTCAATCTCAGAGAAATTATCAACATCTTTATCGGAAGTACTAATGTATCCAGATTTCTCTAAAGAATAATATAGTTTTTCTGGGAATCCAGAAGAATGGTTGAGTGTATATGATGCACCAGAAAGACCTGTAGTACCAACACCAATCGTACTAAAAGTAGATGTGGACCCAGTTGATACAAACTCATTTTTGAAATCTTGATCATAATAAACTCTAAATACATATCCAGACAAAGAAGAATCGGATAGATCAAATACAAGATTATTGTTTACTACAGATTCTATTCTTGGATTGATTAGAGAAATAGTTTGTGATGATCCACCAGTTCCAGCAATACTTACCACGACCGGTGGATTTTGCTTAGAATTGGTAAGGGTTTCACTTAACTTAATAGTATTAGAGTCTACTTTGTAAACAAAATAAGAACCAGTACTTAGACCAGAAGCAACAACATTTGCTTCATAATAAACTTTATCTCCTGTTTTTAAATCATGAGAACTAATGGTAATCTCATTGGTTGAAGTATTGACACCTATAGATGTAAACCCTATAGGATTAATTTGTAGGTTTCCTGTAAAAGAATTTCTTTTTACTACGACAGCAGTCGATGTTCCTATTCCAACAGAAAGATTTGGTTTCACATTTAATGTGATTGTGTCACCAGCAGTTAATCCATGTGCTGTTGATATTGAAACTGTTGATATAATCTTTTCAACTTTTGCAGTTTTCTGCTCAAAATTACTTTCAAAGTAGTAATCATCTTCATTATCACCATTTGTGATAAAAAATACTTCGTCAGATGTAAGGGAAGTTTTTATGCCAATGGTGCTTGATGACTTATTAACAGCATATACTGTAGATGGAAGATTAAAAGGTGTTCCTGTTGGAGAAGTAGAAATTGAAATGTGACCATTGCCGTTTCTACTGTATGTTAACTTTTGATTGGTTTGGAAAGGATGATCTTCTAAACTAATTCTCTGAGTAGGAATAGATCTCGTTATAGTTTCTTTTCCGAAAGAATAAGATACTTCATACCCAGTTCCCGCAGTGGTGCCTAATCCAACAGATTCTCTGGGGTTGAAGTAAATCTTATCATCAACTTTTGATTTAAAATGATCTAGTTGCTGATCAATAGTAAAAGTTTTTGCTTTAACCGTTATTGCCACACCAACATTATGTGCTGTTCCTGAAAGACCTCTCTTTACTCTAAGAACATTTTTGTTTTTATATACATTGAGAACTTCAAGAGTCTCTGTTCCAATCCCAATCGTACTGCCAACAGAAATCCCAGATGGGACTTGTGTTACATAGATTTCTGTTGTTGCAGCACCAGATGCCGCAATCTGTGTTGTTATTCCTATATTTGCAATACTTGGAACATCAATCTTAAAATATCCATTCAGTTTTGAGAGAATAGAAGTACTAAATCCAGATATTGAAACATAATCATTGTCTGAAAAAGTGTGGAAAGGTTCAATAGTTATGTTTACTTTTCCATCATTTCTCCAAGTAAATAATGCATTATTGTATGATACATATGATGTATCAACTCTACTAATAGTTTTTCCCTTCAACTCTGAAATTTCTGCAGAGATTCCACCACCATTTGTTCCAGTATTATTAAAGTTTAAAGAATCATTTACTTTAAAATTGTCACCAGGATTTATAATGTCTATAGATTTAATAGATCCTTCCTGAACAGACTCAATAGATATCTTTTGTCTTTTGATTTCATTACTTTCGATGATAAAATCATTATCAGCATTTGGTTCGGAAATCTTATATGGAAAAGTATTTCTTGAAAGTGTTGAGTTATTAAAATCAAATGTTTGGTTTAATGTTGGATTTTCACTTAAAGTATTTGATCTAAAAGTATCTCCAATAAAATACGGGAATTGTGGTTTTCCTGATACTGAATCTATTGATGCATAGTATGCATATACTCCATTTGGAAACTCTTCAGTCTTTGCAAATCTTCCATTATTTCTATCAAGATCTCCACTTCCATTTTCATATCTATAATCTTCAACAAAAAATCCTAGAGGGAAGTTAGTTGTTGATGGTCTATCATAAACATTCGATGCATTTCTAACATAACTGGAAGTCATCGTTTTGATACCAGAACTTATATTTTCTGGATCTGCAGATGAATATGAACCATATATTGGATTTCCATCATATGCCCACCCAATGATTCCGGAGAGTTCTGATCCATCGTCTTGGAAAGATGTTCTTAATGTATCAAAATAACCAGTTACCGAATAAGATAACTCATCATCAATATCTTTTAAAATCTCAGTTTGCTGTGTTGATAGTTTTTCAACTTGATTGACTGATAAAGATCTGATAGAAGAATCTAATATTTGATCTTTTCCACTTGCAATGACTTCAATAGTACTGGAAGTTGAATATCCAATACCAGCATTAACTATTTTTACTTCAGAAACTCTACCATTAGAAATTATTGCTCTCAATTTAGCTCCTGTTCCAGATCCAGTTGGATCATTAACAATGACATCGGGAACTGAAAAATACTCAAATCCACCGAACTGTAGATTGACTTGATTTACCGACCCATCAACTATGATTGGAGAAAAATGTGCATCTCTACCATTTTTTACTGTAAATGATGGTTTCTTTTGGAGGTTTAAAATATTAGATCCATATCTTGTTCCTGGTTCGTAAAGATAGATTTGTTTAAGCGACCCTTTAATAACAGGTGTTAGAATCACAGACTGTGTTTGGGTAGTTGTCCCAAGTCCAACTGTCGTAACCTCAGCTGATGCTTGAATATCAGGATACTTGAATTGTTGAAAACCTGTTCCCTTTGAAGACAACTTCACAAATTTTCTTTGTTCATAGTTAGTGATATTTGTGCCTCCAATACCAGCATCACATACTCTAAATGAATCATTATTATTCTTTAAGACGTAATATTGATTAGTTGTAGTCAATCCAGAAATATTTTGTGGTTGTGTCGATCCCAGTCCAACAACTGATGCATATTCTACAATTTCACCACTAGAAAATCCATGATTAGTAAAGTTGATCAAACTTTGTGAGGTAGATATTCCTGATGGTTTTACTAAAAGTTTTCTGTTTGTGAATGTTCCTCCATCAATAACTTTTATTTCCGAAATAGTTTTCTTTGGTGTTCCAGTTAAAAATTTATGAGTTCCACTCAAAGAAGTAGTTCCAAAAGAAATAACATTTGTATTGGATTGATAATCATCAAAAGTATTGAACAATTGAACAGTAGTATTATTGTCAATCTTCACAAAATAATTTTTATTATCAACTAATGCAGATACTCCTAAACCAATGCTGATATTTTCATTTCCATTATTTCTATAAGTAACTTCTTCACCATTTGTTAAGTTATGGCCACTTAAAAACGTAAGTTGTGATGTAGTAGTGCTTATTCCTCCACCTTCAGTAGTTGCTCTACCATCGAATAATATCTCTCTTCTCTTTACAACTGTTACTGGTTCAAAAGAGCCACCGGATCCATTTCCACCAGTAACATTGACTGACAATACTTCCTTGATATCAAAATCTTGCTTATCAACAAAAATTTCTTGTACAGAACCACTTATTACTGGTTGAACCAATGCAGTTGTTCCTAATCCTGCTGAAACTACTATTTGTGGAGGATTTATTACATCAAAATCAGATCCTCCATTCAAAATATTTACATTTTCAATAGGACCAGAATAAATCTTATCAAAAGTTTTATAGTTAGAAATTTCGACACCATTAATCAACATTCCAGTTGTTCCTGGAATTGTTTTTTCTCCAGTTCCGTTCTTAATATTTGGATTTAGAGTAAATTTCTTTAAAACTTTTTGTGGATTTATCGTCCTCGATTTTTGGGAATATAAAACAAAACTATGTGTTTCTAGTGGTGTTGTTGAGGACTCAAACTGAATGGCATTAGAATCAGAATCTAAAAATGAGTTGGAAGTGAAAAGTTTTATCTTTTTGGGGTTGGATAAAACTTTAACATAGTAAGGACCTTCAGGTAATCCATTGAGAGGGGTTCCAGATGCTCTGTATTGGATCCTTTCTCCACTAATGAAGGGAGCATTAGTATCAAATAATATAGAGGTATATAAACCAGTTGCAGGATCTAAATCCGATAGACTTCCGGAAGTTGCAGAAATCGATGCCGAATTCAAAGTTTTTGTTATTTTATAAGTAAATGTATTTCCAAATCCATTTCCCCAAGAGGGAAGAGAATTTGATGCAACATATGCATAATCATCATTATCATTATCTAAGTATAGATTTTGAACATCTGAAATAATACTATTATTTCCATATTTAAATGGGACAGAGGCACTGTTTGCCTTGTTGATCTTTCTTCTTATCTTGTAACTTTTACTTGAAACTGGACTGAATCCAGTTAAATTTCCTATAGATAATGATTTGGATTGTAGAGGTATATCGGCATCAATATATGGGTTAGTTGAAAATTCGGTTGGAAACACAACAGTGTTTGTTGTTTCATCTATAAACTCTACAAGATCTCCTCTTTTAAACTGAGATTTGTCTACAGTCGTTTTTAATATAACTGATGTCCCATCAAAAGAATCGATACTGACAGAAGAACTAGTGTTGTAGATCCAAGAATTTGCAAAAATTTCTTTATACGTTTTATTTTGTTCTGGATTTTTGACTAAAGTACCAACATTTTTAACAGTTATTATATCACCTTCATTGACAGAAATAGTTTTTGACTTTTGTACAAAATCAGATAAAACACCAGTAAGTCTCAAAACAACTTTCTTTGTGATATCACCATCTTCATAGGTAAAGTAAGTATCATCAGAATGAATATTATCAGTGGCAGTAATATCACTAGTAACTCCAGAACATCCTAAAAACTGATTAATACTTTTGTCAGAGTATGTGATAATATTTGATCCAGAATACAATATACCCGTTTGTCCAAATCCGATGGTGGAATCTACAGATATTACCGAAGATCCTATACTTATATTCTCTAAAACTTTTGAACTAGGTGTAACTGAAAAATTTCCTTGAACACTACTATTGTCATCATATCCAACGAATAATCCGATTTTAAAATATTGCTTTTGATTTCTTGTAAATGCTTCAACAGAAGATATCGATGCATTAGTAGCATCATCTGTCGTTTTTGTTAATGTTTGACCAACTATTTTTAATGGATTGCCGGAAATAACCTCAGCAACACATATTTCCCTTCTAATAAACTCTGCATCAGAAGGCTTAATCAAATACTCTTCAAGATTGATAATCCTTGGGTTCTCTCCATATAATACATTGAATAAAATCCTAAACGAATCATCTGTTCCTTTTGATTCGTAGAAAGACCTTGCTTCTTTAATAAAGTTTCCAACGTTTATTTTGGAATCAAAAACTCTATCCTCAAATCCTGGAGTATATGTAAATTTTAATTTCTTATAAAATTCTTTTAAAAATAGTGAACTTAAGTTCTGTATTTTTACACCACCACTATGGGATGCTGCGGTTGATGTAGAGAATACTAACTCTTCTTCATTTAAATCTGCATGATAACTGGTAATACCAGAAAAACCACGAACACAACCAGTAAAAGTATTTGATGTAGTACCAGTATAAGTTATAATCTCACTGTCTATTTTTAAAAGTCCGTACTGATTAGGAAATCCTTTTGTACTTGAAACAGTAATAGTAGTATCATCTACACCAATATTAGATGATAGTGTGGTAAAACCAACAACCACATCTGGGGTGAGGTTATCTACCTTTAAATATTCATCTAAATTTTCTACAATATCAACAGGTCCACCCTGATATTCTTGAGAAATATAATATTGCTTTAAAAAATCTACTGCCTTTGGACTTTCATCCAAGACAAATTCTGGCAACTGATTGGAAATTATATCCTGAATCTTTACTCTAGATTCAATCCCAGTCTGTATCATACTACTCTCTGATTAAACTTCCGTTTGAATAACTTGATGTGTAAAAATCTCTGTTGAAAACAGTTCCAGATATTTCATCACCAGATGAAATAACATCTTTAATCATATTTATTTTGGTTTTTGAAATATCAAAATTGATATAAAGATCTCTCAAACCAACTACATCATTAGATTCTGGGAAAGCTTGTATTTCAATGACATTGTTTGGTTTCACTGTAGAGACTATATTCACTGTTCCCAGATTTATTTCACCTTTTACATAATCAATTGTTCCTGCAGACTTAGCAATAACCCTTACAGTACCATCAGGTAAGTTCTTAATAATTGATAAAATTCCTGTTTTTTTATCTGCATTTGGAACATCAGTCAAATAAACAATATCAGGTTCTCCAGATACTCTGAATCCGGTCGATTTGATATTTTTGCCCTGATCAGAAACATGGAATTGATTACCAAAACATAACTCATATTGTGCAAACTGATTCAAAAGTGCTACCAAATTTCTTCTTATCTTAATTCTTGTAATATTTGATGTTACAGCAGTATCAGTACTATCGATAGTTCTGAGTACTTTACTGTATCTAAATCTACCACCAAACTTATTTAAATCTGTTGATTGAGAATAATTCGTAAGTGAGTTGGATATTTTTGTTTTCAGATCATTTGCAGTCGATACCATAGAATCATTATAATAAACAAATGAATCTGCTTCAACATACAATATTTTAAGATCAACTATTTTTTGATTAATACCAGAAATCGAATACTGTTTTAGTTTTGATAATATTCTTGACTTATTAAAATCGGATACAAAAAATCCATTTTTAGGTTTGATTGAGATTTGAACCGTTCCAAACTCTGGTGGATCAAGTTCTTCACCACCAACAACAGACACAGATTCCGTGTCTGAATAAATCGATTTAATAATCGTTTCATAATCACGCGCAGTAACTGCTCTATTCTGCGAGGAGTAAATTCTTGGTGCAAAATACTTGATAGAATCTATAGTTTCAATTTCTGAACCATTCTGAGATGATCGTGTCGTTGTAACAGTAAATGGTTGTGGTGAAACTGGATTACCATTACTATCGACTATTCTTCCAGAGAAAGAAAAGTTTGCGGCACCATTACCATCTTTTCCATCTGTAACCAAATAGTTTACTGTAATAATTTCACCCGTTTCTAATTTTCTACCAATCAGTCCATCACCAAACAAGAGTTGATACTTTTCATCCTGAATCTCTTGAATCAAATAGATGTACGAGGATCCAGTTGCATCAGTAATATTATCAATCAGATTATATTCTATACCTAATCCAGAATCATTTTCTTTCTTTACATATACTTTAATCGTTGATGTATCGATAAAAGAGTTGTCAAGAATAAATCTTTGATCAAGAGAAGAATCGACTACAAATTCTTTTGTAAGATATGTTCCTTGACTTACTTCAATATTTTCAAATGTGGCAGTTCTTTGAGTAGTGGGAACACCATCTATTGTAATATCTGTTATTGTAGTTGGTAACTGAATATCCTCTAAAATTGAAAATGTATATGACGTATCATTCGTATTTCCAACACAAGCAAGTCCTCTTTTCAATACAAATGTCGGTGTGGTTGTATTTCTTACATTAATCGTAAAGGTCACAGATGCCTTTGCAGCAGTCCTTGACTTTGGTACGTACCCAATGTTCCTTGCAAGTGATACAACGTTCTCACGGAGGGTTGCAGAGTCCAGAAAGGACTCATTCACAACCATGTTGGAGTTAAATGCCGTAATATAAGTATTATATGCGAGAGTATCGATCAATACAGAAAAGTTAGAGCCCTCGAAGTCAAATCCTGAAAAGTCAGAATTAGCACGAAGATAACTTCGAATGGACTCTTTTATTTGATCGAAATCGAGATCTGTAAATTTTGTAAAAGGCATATTATCTGGTTGCCTCTAATAGGAACGAATATTCTTGTGTCGGAAACTCTTGACCAATAATATCAAAAACTACGGTAACTTCGAATTCATTTTGATCTGGTCTTGGGAAGACTTCGACTTGTAAATTATCGACTCTTGGTTCAAAATTTTCAATCGATATTTGAATTTGATCACTGATTACTGATGCAGTACCAAAATCAATAAACTCAAAAAGACTTCCTCTTACGTCTGATCCAAATAATGGATTAAAAAACTTTTCGGTGGGTATCGTTTGAACAATATTTCTCACAGACCTACGAATTGCTGCCTCATTTTTGAGCACAGGTAAGTCTTTAGTAACAGGATGTGGATCAAATGATAAACTAATATCCTTAAATGTTCTAGATATCCTCCGATTTGCCATTTTGACTAGAGTTTTCTGACTTTATTTATACCCTCATTCGTAAATTGGTTCAGTTCCATACTCCCAATCATCATAATCCTCATCATTACGGATTTTCTCATGCAATTCTGCTTGTTTTTTGAAGTTATGACGTTTTGCCTTATCGTGCATGACCTCAGAAAGTACTTTTTCTTCAGGATCATTTGTTGCCTGTGGATTTTTCCAATAGTCTGTAATCAAATTTGTGGTTCCCCACATCTGATACATGTATTCCGAATCACGATCTACTGGTGAATTGCCCATTTTTGCTCCTGATTATTGAAAATCAGAACTTTTTGAGGGGTTACTATCCCTTAGGACTATTTATTTTCCTCTTCTTCACGCTCTTTGGCAGTTTTCCAATGATATTCGTCTTCTCTACCCATTCCAAGACGATCATATCCATTCTCAACCCGATAATATTGAGTCGAAACCTTAAAATCAGGCATTTTTGGTTCGACAGGAGTCAAACTATTGTCAAAAATACGCAATCTGTTGTTTGGATACAGTGCATATTGTCCATTTTCAAGTTCAATAAGGTTATGTGACTTGTGTTCGGCAGGATTTTCACTTGTGGCATAGTCAACATAGTCTGGATCATGATGATAGTTATCGATCGTACAGACATATGTTCCTTTTACGATGCCATGATCTCTCGTATAGCATTCAAAGTCCATTGAACCAATAAACTTTTTATCCACAGAAACAACACCATAATCCATACAGTTCCAAAACTGTAGATTTGGCAAACTCATATCTGGTGTTGGAATTTCGGGTTTCCAAACAAAGGCACTGATCGGCAGTTTATCGTACATTGCCGCATACTCTGGTAAATAGGTCTCAAAATAAAAAGCACGTCCAGGAATCGACTTAACCGAAACCCAGACGCCCTTTACAAATTCACCATGCCCACTTTGATGATCCGTGAGATATTCTTTACGAACCCATACCTCTACTGACGGAAGGTTTGCAATCAAACATGCCATGGTTACCTTATTTTACTACAAGTATGTATTAGTGACCTTGACCACGATACTTCTTGCGAGCCGAGTTACGCGACGTTGCCGCATACTTTGTATTTTTGCCCGTGCCCTGACGAGTTTTTTTCGGCTTACCGGGCATAAAATTACCCTTCTGAGCACCAATCTTTGAACGAACTGCCATAATACTCCTTAAATTTCAAACATTTTTGTTTCAAGATCTTGCGGTCTTGGAGAACCTTTCTGATAATACTCTATCGAAAGGTCCTCCATAATATCAAAATACTCATCCTCCGTCAAGTTCTTGTAAAGTACTTCCCCTTTATGGAGGATTGTATATTTTGTCTGTTTCATCAGATGACTCTTGTCTTCTCGTGACCAACTCTAATACGAGGATCACACCAGATTTTAAAACCTGCTTCGATAGCATCGAGACAGAATGATACATCTTCTCCACACATATCCTGTACCTCTCCAGACTCAAAGACTTGCATCTTCGGTGCAAACCATGGATACTTCATCTCAGAGTGCTCAAAGACTCCGTTCTTGATCAGTACCCATCCGAAACCTGTATAGTCCACAGTAAATGGTTTCTTACGTCTTGAAATACTCTCAAGTGTTTCATGATTCATTACACCACCATTGTTACGGAAATCATCTTCTTCCATCCAGTGTGCAACACTCGTGGTACGACCGTCTTCGGTACAATACCATCCACTTGCAATGTCCTGGTCCATCAAAACTAATTGCCAGAACTTGTCAGTGTTGAATACAATATCACTATCAATCCATAACTGATAATCATAGTGCAACTTCCCGTCCCAGGGAATTTGATCCGGTCCTCGCAGTACATTCGCACCTAAACACTTGCATCTTGCAAAGTTTACCATTGATGAATAATCTTGCGAGATCTGAATGCTTGCACCCGCTTGCACCAGATCAAAACAAAGTTGTACAAAGTTTTTGAGGTATACATAGGAGACTCCTCTACCAGGTAGGCAAAACACAACGGCCTTGCCTTTGATCATTTCTTTTGCCTTATCATAGTCCCATTCCTCCTGGTTGCTCTCGGATGGTTTGGGTGTCTTTGCTTTAACAGTAAATCCTTTAGCCATAACTGTAAGTA
>VMBT01000603.1_pt1 | contig 22286 bp, 17 predicted proteins | sample 4404301 | NCBI WGS metagenome assembly VMBT01 (sample SAMN12238535, study PRJNA552566) | marine metagenome | isolation source: Coastal seawater | place: USA: coastal Georgia, Sapelo Island | collected 2008-08/2009-08
AAGGCGTTCTATACAGATATCATCAAAAAGACTGTGGCAACGGGATCTGTGGTTCCTCGCAACGAGATCGAGATCAAACCACAACTCAGCGGGATCTTGGACAAGATCTATGTAGAACCCGGAGACAAGGTAAAAAAGGGTGACCTGATCGCGAAGATCAAGGTGATCCCGAATATGGCGACGTTGCAATCGGCAGAGAACAGAGTTCAGCGTGCCCGCCTGAATGTGAAGAATGCTCAGCAGGACTTCGATCGCAATAAGCCCCTACTCGATGACGGTGTGATTTCAGAACAAGAATTCCAACAGATCCAATTCAATCTCGAAAACGCACAGGAGGAAGAGCGATCCGCTCAGGAGAACTTACGTATTGTAAGAGATGGCGTGTCATCGAAGGAAGGTAGTTCAAATACCTTGATCCGCTCGACAATTACCGGGATGGTATTGGATGTCCCCGTTGAAGAAGGATTTTCAGTGATTGAAGCAAACACATTCAACGCCGGAACCACGATCGCGTCCGTTGCGGATATGAATGAGATGGTCTTTGAAGGCAACGTAGACGAATCCGAGGTCGGAAAGCTTGACTTGAACATGGAACTCGTACTGACTTTAGGTGCAGTGGAAGACCGAGAGCTTCAAGCCAGACTAGAGCATATTGCTCCTAAGGGTAAAGAAGTGCAGGGAGCGATCCAATTTGAGATCCGGGCTGCTATCCTGAACCCGGAAGACGTCTTCATCCGAGCAGGTTACAGTGCAAATGCGGACATCGTTCTCGAAAAACGCGAGGAGATCCTTGCTGTACCCGAATCACTGGTCAAATACGAGCGTGGGAAGGCATACATTGAAGTACAAGGTGATCCACAGAAATTTGAGAAAAAATTCGTCAACCTGGGACTATCGGATGGTATCAATGTGGAGGTATTGAAAGGTGTTGACACTACCATGTCCATCAAGTCGAAAGTAAAACTTGACAAAGCTCCTGAAGCTAAGAAAGGTGGTCGATGGGCCAGCTAATGAGGCTGTTGGCTATTGGCCACGAGCTTTTAGCCTTTGGCCATTGCGTTTGGAAAGCTTAGAGCTAAAAGCCAAGTGCTAAAAGCAAAAAAGAGTCGCAAAACGACTCTTTTTTTGTGCCCAGAACAGGATTTGAACCTGCACGACCAAAGGTCACTACCCCCTCAAGATAGCGTGTCTACCAATTCCACCACCTGGGCTAAAATGTCTGGCCCTGTGTCTACCATCCCGACATCTTGTCGGGACCACCACCTGGTCTAATTCTCCCCTTGTTTCCAAAAGGAGTGCAAAAATAACATCACAAGGTCTTTTCTTCTATCAAATCTCCGAAAAAACTATTGGGCTTTGCGGCTCTGACCGTGATACATCAGGAATGCTTTGAAAAAATCCTCCAAGTCCCCATCTAATACGGCCTGAACATTGCTGGTCTCGTGATTTGTTCTCAGGTCTTTGATCAACTTATAAGGCTGAAGCACATAGTTCCTGATCTGTGAACCCCATTCGATCTTCATCTTGCCTGCTTCGATCTCAGCTCTGGCTTCATTTCGCTTACGGATCTCAATTTCGTACAGCTGGGACTTAAGCATACGCATAGCTTGTTCCTTGTTGGCTAATTGAGAACGCTCCTTCTGACATTCGATCACCAGTCCGGAAGGCGCATGCCGCAAACGAACCGCTGTTTCGACTTTGTTCACGTTCTGTCCGCCTTTCCCACTGCTTCTATACGTTTCCCAAGTAATGTCGGCATCGCTCACTTCAATATCGATGCTGTCGTCCACTACCGGATAGCAATACACACTGGCAAATGACGTATGACGCCGTGCGTTGCTGTCGTAAGGTGAGATCCGCACCAAACGGTGCACACCATTCTCCCCTTTCAAATATCCATAAGCAAAATCTCCTGAGATCTCCAACGACACTGATTTGATGCCGGCCACATCGCCGGGAACTTCGTCAACCAGACTCACTTTGAACCCATTCTTCTCCGCCCACATCATGTACATGCGCATGAGCATACTTGCCCAGTCATTACTTTCTGTTCCCCCTGCACCGGCATTGATCTGAAGGATGGCATCGAGCTGATCCTCTTCCCCACTCATCATATTCTTGAATTCGAGGTCTTCGATGCGTTCAACAGCCTTATCGTATTGTTCGTCAAGCTCAGACTCCACGTCTTCTCCGGCTTGTTTGAATTCCCACAGCACTTCCAGGTCATCGACCATGGCAGTAATGCTGTCGTAGGCGTCAGTCCAGACTTTTTTACGCTTGATCCCTTTCAAATGCGCTTCGGCTTGTTTGGGATCGTTCCAGAAATCGGGATCTTGGGTCTGCTCTTCTTCGTGAGCGATCAGAGCTTTCTTTTTAGCGACGTCAAAGATACCTCCCCAGGGCCTTAGATCTACCCTTTAAATCTTCGAATTGTTCTGCGGTCATGGTTGTTAAAAGATTGAAAAACGATCTGGCGACGAAGGCTTAGTACAACGCGTCCCAAAGCAGATCACGCATATCAGCGATCTCCTTGCGGTTGGCCTCTTTGTCGGATTGAAGGATCAATTGCAGCAGATATTCCAGATCGGACATATCCTCGATTCCTTCTTCTTCCAGAAATCCTAATTCGAAATCGCCATTCTCCTCGATGTAGGTATAGCACAATCGGAGGATCTTTACCAGCGCAGGATCTTTTTCTTCCAATGCGATCTCGCGTACGGCTTTGAGTTGGTTGACGACATCCTCCAGAGAGACTTCACTCTCAAGACTCTTCAGGAGGTCTTCGATCATCTTATTTCCTTTGGCACTTTTCATGTATCCGAGGGATGTTTTTATGAATGCGCGAAATTAGTCCTTTTTCCTTGTTGAGCACCCCACAGCGAACAATTTCTTGATGCCGTGGTTGATTCCATGACCGGGTTGTATATTCGGCCGGGGCACATCGATCTAAACCAAACGAAGTCAATGCAAACCGAGATCATTACCATAGGCGATGAGATCCTCATCGGCCAGATCGTCGATACGAATTCCGCATGGATCGGACAGCAAATTGTGGAAGCCGGAGGCGAAGTCCGGTACATAACCACAATAGCCGATAAAAAGGAGGAGATCAAGCATGCGCTTGACATCGCTTCGAAGCGCAGCGATATAGTGTTGATCACCGGAGGATTGGGCCCTACTAAAGACGATGTCACCAAGGTTTCTATGGCCGAGCATTTTGGGGTTGAACTAGTCAATTACCCGAATGTGCTTGCTCACATTGAAAAACTATTCGCCAGAAAAGGAAGACCACTCAACGATGGGAATCGTTCCCAGGCTATGCTTCCGGAGAACTGCACCCCGTTGCAAAATGACTTGGGCACCGCACCTGGGATGCAATTCGATGAAGGCAATGTCCGATTTGTATCCATGCCTGGTGTGCCTTACGAAATGAAAGCGATCATGGAAGCACATGTGCTACCTTTCGTTCGTTCTAAGAATTCGAAAGTCCTGCGACATGTCACGACCATCTCGGCCAACGTTCCGGAGTCGGAACTCATGAAACGCTTAAGTGGGTTTGAGAGCGAACTGCCTGCTCATATCAAGCTCGCCTACTTGCCTCATATGAACCTGGTGCGACTCAGACTCACCGGTAGAGGTGATGATGAGATCGCTCTGGAAGCTGAATTGACGGGTCAGCAACGAAAATTGATGGAAGTCTTAGGAGACGTAGCCATCGCCACAGAAGACATAAAACTTGGACAGATACTTGGCCAGGAACTCCTTAAGCGCAATGCCACAATGTCTATTGCCGAAAGCTGCACGGGAGGCTTTGCTAGTCATCTCATTACTCAGAATTCAGGCAGTTCCGCCTATTACCCCGGTTCAGTGGTCACGTATTCGTACGATATCAAGACTTCTGTATTGGGTGTTCCATCCGAGCTACTTTGGCAACAAGGTGCGGTAAGTGAAGACGTGGTCAAGCATATGGCCAACAGAGTAAGAAGGCAGATGAATACTGACTTCGGACTGGCTATTTCCGGGATCGCCGGTCCGGGAGGTGCTACTAAGGACAAACCCGTTGGGACAGTTTGGATGGCAGTTTGCAGCAATAACGAGACGGTAACAAAATGCTACCATTTGAAAGGGAATCGCCAACAGAACATCGAGCGATCATCTCTCCTTGGTTTAGAATTGCTCCGAAAGCTGGTAGTTGCCTCAGATTCCTAGACTCTGATCATCAGAGGGGTTCCACTTTGTATACGAAATACCTGGTATCCCCGAGAAAGAAGATCTTGATGTATTTCTATTCGTAATACAATTTCACACGCTCTCCCCGATTGATCGCCTCATCAATTTGATCCCTGACATCTTCATTCCCCGGCTTAACTGAGAACATCCAGATGCTTGAAGTTATGTCACCGGCTGTCTCGCTGAATCCACCTGTATTCAATTGTCCTTCGTAGGTTTTGAAAAGCACTCCTTTCTTGCTCATCTTATTGATGAGTCCGGCTCTTTTGCCCGTGCTGTAATTGGCATAAACGGCGAAAATGCAGAAGGCTACCGCAAGCAGGGACAGTATACCCAAAAATCGGATGAAGAACTTTTTAAGATTGCTCATATAGGATAATGTCAAATATCGAATTGTATGACCAATATTGCTCGTCTTCCACTCGAGTTTTTAAACGCAATGCCTCAATAATTTGATATTCTTAATAATTTGCGGCTCAGTTTGAACGAACTGACCAATTAATCAATGCCCCGGTACCGCGTATCGGGGCTACTTGTATCTCAGGGAATGGATAACTCGCACAAGATAAGCGCTGTGGTGATCACGCTCAATGAAGCGGCCAATATAGAGCGTTGTCTGGTTTCACTGAAAAACGTGGCTGATGAGATACTCGTTCTTGATTCAGGGAGCACCGACGGCACGAAAGAAAAGGCCCAAGCGCTTGGAGCACAAGTGATCGACACAGAATGGAAAGGTTACAGCGCTACCAAGAACCATGGGCACGCTCTTGCCCGGTACGATCATATCATCTCCCTGGATGCTGATGAAGAACTGGACCCTGAATTGATCAAGGCCGTACTTGATGTTAAGCAAAAAGGCTTGATCGGAGCATGTCGAATGAATCGCAAGAATTTCCTTGGTCGGCAGTGGGTCAGACACTCCGGTTGGTATCCCGACCGAAAGGTGCGTCTTTTCCACAGGGATCAAGCGAGTTGGAAAGGTGACTTCGTGCACGAAGAGCTGCATGTGAACCAAGATGTCAGGATCGTTGATCTGAATGGTCATTTGAACCACTATACTGCTGCCACCGGAGAGCAACACATTTCTACTGTGAAAAAATATGCACGCCTCAATGCAGAGCGTTACATCCGTGAAGGCAGGTCATATACTTTGTTCAGAAGCCTGCTCCAGGCGATCGCATCCTGGGTTCGGAGTTATGTGTTGAGAATGGGATTTCTCGATGGAATGGCCGGGTGGTATATTGCCATACGTTCTGCCAGAGGACGGATCTGGCGTTATCAATATTTCAAAGAGTTGCAAAAGCATAATGGATAAGCTCAAGCAATACAATACGTTCGGTATTGACGTGTCCTGTCGATCGTTGATCGAGCTTCATTCTGTGGATCAGTTGACCGAATACCTCCAAAGCACCGACGGACAGTTCATGATACTTGGTGGTGGCAGCAACGTCCTTTTTACCGCAGACATAGAGAAGGACGTACTCCTTAATCGCACTTCGGGTATAGATATTATCCACGAAGATGAGCGTTCGGTTCAGCTGCGAGTTGCGTCCGGAGAGAACTGGCATGGATTTGTGAGTTGGTGTGTGGAACGGGATTATCGCGGCATAGAGAACATGGCGCTGATACCTGGAACAGTTGGTGCAGCGCCTATTCAAAACATTGGAGCCTATGGTGTAGAGATCAAGGATGTGCTCGACGAAGTGGAGTATCTTGACCTCAGCGACCGTTCATTGCACATACGCTCAAATAACGAATGCCAATTCGGCTACCGCAACTCCGTTTTTAAGGGTGAACTGAAGGGAAAGATCTTCGTGATCTCCATAACCATCACCTTGAGCAAGACCTCCACTCCTACTGTGGAGTACTGGGCACTCAAGGAATACATGCAAGGGCACGGAATAAATGAACCGGGCACCAAGGATGTTTTTGACGCCGTGGTATATATCCGACGCAGCAAACTGCCCGACCCGGCTGAACTCGGAAATGCCGGCAGTTTCTTCAAGAACCCGGTCATCCCTAATACACAGCTGGAACAGGTCCTGGAAAAACATCCCGAAGCCAAGCATTTCCCGGTTGACGATACGCATTCAAAGCTTGCTGCAGGTTGGATGATCGAGCAATGCGGTTGGAAGGGCAAGCGTGTGGGACATACCGGTTCTCACGCCAGACAGGCATTGGTTCTGGTAAACTATGGCAACGCACAGGGGCGACAGATCGCTGATCTTGCCCGGGAGATCATTGCCAGCTGCAAAAGCGAATTTGGCGTAGAACTTGAACCTGAGGTCAATATCCTGTAGTCTTGCACTCATGAAGAGTCTCACAAGACGTGACGTCATTTATGAGGACAACCACATCATTGCCGTAAACAAGCCGGCGGGAGTACTCGTGCAAGGCGATCATACCGGCGACAAGCCGCTGAGTGAGTATGCCAAAGAGTACATCAAGCACAAGTACAACAAACCGGGTAATGTATATCTGGGTACTGTTCATCGCATTGACCGTCCGGTAAGTGGGATCGTGCTGTTTGCTCGAACCAGCAAGGCGCTTACTCGTTTGAATAAACTCTTTCAGGATGATAAGATTCAGAAGACCTATCTGGCCTTGCTGGATCGAAAACCCAAGAGACTATCCGCTAATCTGGTTCACTACTTGACCAAAGACCCGAAGAAAAATGTAGCCAAAGCGAGTCCAAAACCTTTAAAGGGCGGGAAACGTTCAGAACTAACGTACGACTATGTGGCTACATCAAACCACAAATATCTGATCAGAGTGCGTCCGAAAACGGGTCGTCCGCATCAGATACGTGTGCAGTTGTCGAGAGAAGAAATGCCGATCAGCGGTGATCTGAAATATGGAGCGTCAAGTGGGCGAGGAAATTACATTTACCTGCATGCTGCTTCTTTGGAGTTCGTGCATCCGGTAAAGGGAGAAAAACTAATTTTGCACTGCCCTTTGCCGGACGAAATGAACTGGCAATTCTTCAAGGAATACGAAACCATAAACAATTAAAGATCAGATAAATATGAATGCTTTTTTTAAAGTACCTGTACCGAAGAATGAACCTGTAAAGTCCTACGCACCGGGATCTCCGGAACGCGAAGAACTGCAGGCGAAGCTCGCCGAGCTGCGCAGCACTCAAGTTGATGTGCCTATGTATATCGGTTCTGAAGAGGTCCGTACGGGCAATAAAGTGGAGATGCATCCCCCTCATGACAGAAACCATGTCCTGGGACATTTTCACAAAGGAGATGCATCCCATGTTCAACAGGCGATAGACGCGGCATTGGCCGCAAGAGAGAAATGGGCTGCTATGCCCTGGGAAGAAAGAGCGGCCATATTTTTAAGAGCAGCAGAATTGATCGCAGGTCCATACCGGGCAGAGATCAACGCAGCTACCATGCTGGCACAAAGTAAGAATGCTTTTCAAGCGGAGATCGACGCGGCTTGTGAGCTGATCGACTTCTTCCGCTTCAACGTACAATACATGACTGAGATCTATGCGGATCAACCACCGGAGAACAGTCCGGCGGTGTGGAACCGCCTGGAATACCGTCCGCTCGAAGGATTCGTATTCGCGATCACTCCCTTCAACTTCACTTCGATCGCAGCAAACCTGCCCGGTTCACCAGCATTGATGGGAAATACAGTGGTTTGGAAAGCAGCTGAGACTGAGATCTACTCGGCGAATGTGATCATGAAGATCTACAAAGCTGCCGGATTGCCTGATGGCGTGATCAACCTTGTTCACGTATCCGGTCCTACTGCAGGTGACGTCATATTCAAGCATCCGGATTTTGCTGGATTGCATTTTACCGGTTCTACCGGAGTATTCCAGAACCTCTGGAAAGAGATCGGGAACAATATTTCACGTTACAAGAGCTACCCACGGATCGTTGGAGAAACCGGTGGAAAGGATTTCGTCATGGTTCACAACAGTGCGGATGCCAAAGAGGTTGCAGTAGCACTGGCTCGTGGAGCTTTTGAATTCCAGGGACAGAAATGTTCTGCTGCCTCACGCGCTTATATCCCGAAAAGTATGTGGGCTGATGTGAAAGCCCACGTTCAGCAAATGCTTAGTGAATTCAAAATGGGGCCGGTGGAAGACTTCACCAACTTTATCAACGCTGTGATCGATGAACGTGCGTTCGACAAGATCTCAGGATTCATCGCTCAAGCAAAAGCTGACGGGCAAAAGATCGTTGCCGGCGGGAACTACAGCAAAGAGAAAGGTTACTTCATTGAGCCGACGATCATCAAAGCGAGTGATCCGAAATACACGACCATGTGCGAGGAGATCTTTGGTCCCGTGCTGACCTTGTACGTTTACGACGACGACAAGTTCGAAGAGACTCTTGACACACTCGATAAGACAAGCATGTATGCGTTGACAGGAAGCATCTTCGGGTATGATCGCTATGCTGTGAAATTTGCCTGCGACAAGCTGAAGAATGCGGCAGGTAACTTCTATATAAACGATAAACCTACGGGAGCAGTGGTTGGTCAGCAGCCATTTGGAGGAGCCAGAGGTTCAGGAACCAACGACAAAGCAGGAGCAAAACCGAACCTGCTGAGATGGGTATCCATGAGAACGATCAAGGAGAACTTCCTGCCCCCATCCGACTACAAGTATCCATTCCAACAGGAATAGAAATAGAATTGCGGAGATAAAAAAAGAGGGGCGTTACGAACGTCCCTCTTTTAATTTGGTGGAATATCGTCTAATCGGAAATGCGGTATTTGCCTCGTGGGGCATTCAGTGCATCCATATTGAGATGTAGCTTTTGGATATAGGATTCAACTTCTTTCTTGTCCTTCGGTTTCTCATAGGCTTTGAGCATCAGATCCCGGCTCTGGTTGATGATCTCCCAAACACCCATGCAGCGATCCAGCATTTCTTTCCTTCCCTCCTCGCCTTCAGGCATCGCTTCCAACTTGCCGATCACCTCTTCAATAGCAAGACGCGTATCTCCATATTTACGAAGAAGCTGCATTCCCAGAGTTTTGCTTTCCTCTGATTCCAAGCCGCCTTTTTTACGACCCTTTTTAGAGTTTTGGGTTTTGAGCTGCTCGACGGTCTCTTCCAGGAGACTGCTGCATTGAACCAGTGCTTTGGTGTATGCTGCGGCATGTGGTAATTCTTTGGCCAGAACATTCGGACTCCAAACGAGGAGTAAACTCAAGCCTGTCAGTGCAATTGATCGATAGATTGTTGATTTCATTGATGCAAAAGTAGAAATAGATAGTCTAGGTTTAACCCCTGCTCCCGTCTCTTTATGAACAGGTTATCACAATAGCGCAGATCTTCGTGGTTTATTGCTTTCAGGCCGGAAAATAAACCCTCAGGGAGCGTCTGAGTCATTGGTAATTGATTCAAAGTGTTGTCTAAAAAGGACTGAGTTTCTCCGAAACGTGGATTGGTTCATTTTTTTCAACAGATGATTGAGTTTTGAATTACAATTATGGTATCTTTGCAGCCCTAAAATTCGAGATGATGGATCTTTTGAAGAAAGTAGAGTCAGAATACCTCACGCAGGATCTTCCTGAATTTGCAGCGGGTGACAACGTCACTGTATACTACAAGATCAAGGAAGGAAATAAAGAGCGTTTGCAGCCTTTCCAAGGGACTGTGATCCAACGACGCAATAGCGGAACTGCAGAAACATTCACAGTTCGCAAGATGTCGGGTGGTATCGGAGTAGAGCGTATCTTCCCGGTCAACAGCCCGTTGATCGATCACATCAAAGTGAATCGTCGTGGTAAAGTGCGTCGTGCACGCATCTTCTATCTGCGGGAAAGAACAGGTAAAAAGGCTCGTATCAAAGAGAAAAGAAATTAATACGAGATACTTCGTACAGAAAGCCTTCCCGCAACGGAAGGCTTTTTTATTTTTGTCGCATTCGAAATCAGTAATGAGCAAGGCCAGTCAGTACTCCCCCGGTGATATAGAATCACATTGGTATGATCAATGGATGAACCACAAGATCTTTCACTCCGAACCGGATGAAAGAACACCGTATACCATCGTCATTCCTCCACCGAACGTCACGGGTATGCTGCACATGGGGCATATGCTCAACAACACCATTCAAGATGTACTGATACGTCGTGCACGGATGCTGGGTTTCAACGCATGCTGGGTTCCCGGAACCGATCACGCTTCCATCGCCACTGAGGCAAAGGTGGTTGGCATGCTCGCTGAGCGCGGGATCAAGAAAGCCGACGTCACCAGAGAGGAGTTCCTGGAACACGCCCACGAATGGAAAGAGAAATACGGTGGGATCATTCTCAAGCAGCTTCGCCGACTGGGCTGCAGCTGTGATTGGGATCGCACACGATTCACCATGGAGGACGACCTCTACAAATCGGTGATCAAAGTCTTTGTGGATCTGCACCAAAAGGGGCTCATCTATCGCGGTGCGCGAATAGTCAACTGGGATCCTGTTGGCAAAACGGCACTGAGCGATGAAGAAGTGATATATACCGAAGAGAACTCACGTCTCTTCTATCTCAAATACAAAGTCGTAGGTTCTGACAACGAGTTCTTGACCGTAGCAACTACGCGCCCGGAAACCATATTGGGTGACACCGGTGTTTGTGTGAACCCGAACGATGAACGCTTTAGCCATCTCAAAGGTGCCAAGGTGATCGTACCGCTATTGAATCGAGAAGTCCCAGTGATCTTCGATGATTACGTCGACATGGAATTTGGTACGGGTGCACTGAAGGTCACCCCTGCTCACGACCCGAATGACCACGAACTTGGGCGCAAGTACAAATTGGAATCGGTAGACATCTTCGAAGAGGATGCAACCATATCGGAGAGTGCAGGGATGTATGTCGGCATCGATCGCTTCGATCTGCGCAAACAGATCGCCAAGGACCTGGAAGAAGCAGAGCTACTTGATAAAACCGAAGACTACCGCAACAAGGTCGGCCGATCCGAACGGACCCGCGCTATAATAGAGCCACGCATGAGCCAGCAGTGGTTCATGAATATGGAGCAGTTCATTGGTGATACACCGGAAGTGCTCGAAAGCGTAATGAGTGATGAGGTCAAGTTCTACCCACCCAAACTAAAGAACACCTACCGCCATTGGATCGAAGGTATCCGCGACTGGTGTATCTCACGTCAGTTGTGGTGGGGACATCGAATTCCGGCCTACTACCTTCCAAACGGTGAATTCGTGGTAGCCGAAACAGAGGAAGATGCCTTGAAGCTGGCACAGGATAAGGATGCAAGCATCCAAATGTCCGACCTGAAACAGGATGAAGACGTTCTCGACACTTGGTTCTCCTCCTGGCTTTGGCCCATCAGCGTTTTCAACGGCATCATGGAGCCCGAAAATGAGGAAGTGAACTACTACTACCCGACCAACACGCTGGTAACCGCACCGGATATCATCTTCTTCTGGGTGGCTCGTATGATCATGGCCGGCTTTGAATATCGAGGTGTTAAACCATTTGATCAGGTATACTTCACCGGTATCGTACGCGACAAACAGCGACGCAAGATGTCGAAGCAACTCGGTAACTCTCCTGACCCTATAGATCTGATGGATCAATACGGTACGGATGGCGTTCGCATGGGATTGCTCTTGAGTGCCCCTGCGGGAAATGACCTTCTGTTCGACGAAGCTCTTTGCGAGCAAGGAAGGAATTTCTGTAACAAGATCTGGAATGCCTACCGCCTGGTAGATGGATGGGAAAACAAAGGTGATGAGGATACGTGGTTCAGCAGTAACGCAGAACTGGCAAATAATTGGATGCGTCAGCGGATCGACCGTGCACTAGAGCAAGTGGAAGAATCATATGCTCAGTTTAGGATCTCAGAAGCCATGATGACGCTGTACAAGCTCGTGTGGAATGACTTCTGTTCCTGGTATCTCGAAATGATGAAACCGGAATACGGCAAGAGTCTTCGTCCACAAGATCTTAAGCAAGTGAAGGCCTATTTCGAAGAATTGATGCGCATTTTGCATCCATTCATGCCTTTCATTACTGAAGAGTTGTGGCAAGGTCTGAAGAGCGAAGGTGATTTCATCAACCTGATGGATCATCCGGTGAGCACCGGCTCTCCGGCGGATAGTTCTGAGATGGATCTGGCGATGTCAGTGATCAGTACAGTTCGCGCACTGCGAAATGAGAACGGGATCTCGCCGAAGACCGTTGCGACCATACACAACTGCACCAAGGCTCAGATAGAACTCAGTAAATACGAAGGACTGATCAGTAAACTGGCGAACGTCAGCACTTTCGACGCGAATGCGGCAAGTGACAATGCCATAGATAAACTGGTTGGCACTTCTGAGCTGCAATTCAGCTTTGATGGAGTAGAACTCGGAGAGGTAGATCCGGAAAAAGTGGAAGCGGAACTAAAGCGATTGCGTGGATTCCTCATCGGGATCGAAAAGAAACTGGGCAATGAGAAATTCGTTGCCAACGCCAAACCTGAGATCGTCGATCGGGAACGGCAGAAAAAAGAAGATACTTTATCGAAGATCGACGCTCTCGAGCGCGAATTGAGCAAAGCATCTCGTTGATGGAATGTCAACAGGCCCATTAAGGCACCCAACATGAGCGGAGTACCGATCAAAAAAGTCAACTGGCTCTTAGTCAAATCGTACATAGGCCCATTCATAGGAACCTTTGTTGTTTCGATTTTCCTCATGCTCATGGAGTTTCTGTGGCGCTATATCGGCGACCTTATCGGAAAAGGGCTCGAATGGTACGTGATCTTTGAGTTCATCTTCTACTCCATCCCCTATCTCATTCCCAATGCCTTGCCACTGGCTGTTCTCCTGTCAACCATTATGACCTTTGGGAACCTAGGTGAACGATTCGAACTGGCAGCACTAAAATCTTCAGGAGCAAGTCTTCTGCGAATCATGCGACCTCTCCTGGTCGTTATGTTGCTCATCTCCGGAATGGCTTTCTACGCCGCCAATATCCTGATCCCAAGAGCCAATCTGAGCTGGGGTGCCCTATTCTATGATGTGACGCATAAGAAGCCTGCGATGAACATCCAGGATGGGATCTTCTACAACGAACTGGAAGGTATCTCAATCCGTGTGGGTAAGAAACACGACGATAACAAGACGATCGAAGACGTGCTCATCTATGTAAAGAACGGGAGTCGCGACGGAGTGGATGTGCTGATCGCTGAGCGTGGTAAAATGGAGTTCTCGGATGACAAACGCTTTCTGACCATGACCCTGGAACACGGGAAGCGATATCAGGAAATGACCGAAAGTCCGGAGTACAATAAGACATTCCCGCATAATCAGATGTCGTTCGATACGTACAACCTAACACTTGACCTGGGAGAGTTAGAATTGAAGCGCAGCAACCCGGAGCTATTCAAGGACAACTACAAGATGCTCAATCAGGCAGAACTCACGGAGCGTATGGACAGTATGCAACGACTGATCGATCGCAAGGGAGTGTTCCTACTCAACTACCTGGAAGCGTATTACCATTTCCCGGAGAATAGCGAACGTGATACATTTAGGTATCGTCCCGACCAGTTGAATACAACCTATGTGGATCAGATCGGAGAATTCATACACCTCGACGATACCACCAATTGGAAAGATTCCGCAGCTACCGTATATCCGGAGAAGCAAAACCGACTGGAACGAATACTTAGACGACCCGGTAAGCATCCACAGGAAGAGCAGGCCACATTTAACCCACCCGAAGTGACCAAGATCGAGAAGAAAGAGTTGATCGATGAAAGCAAGCAATCAATGCGTAATCTCGACCGGATCGTTAAAAGCACTCAGGAGGACATGCGCAAGCTCAAACAACGTCAGGTGCGATACAACGTGCAATGGCATAAGAAAATATCACTTGCTTTGAGCTGCATTCTACTCTTTTTCGTAGGTGCACCGCTGGGAGCCATCATCAAAAAGGGCGGTTTCGGAACTCCGATGATCGCCGCCATTTTGCTTTTCATTCTCTACTTTATCTTGCAGACCGTAGGAGAAAAACTGGCTCGTGAAATGGTTATTGAAGCTTGGCAAGGGGTATGGCTCAGTTCATTGGTCTTTTTACCGTTGGCAATATTTCTGACCACAAAAGCCAATTCGGATTCTAAATTATTCGATGCTGATTTCTATAATCGTATCATTAGAAATATCGGTCAGCTGTTTTCGAAACAGGCCAAGAGCTGACAACTATGAAGATTTTACAAGTGTCACATCGCGTTCCCTACCCGCTCAACGAAGGCGGCACCATTGGGATCTACAACTTTACTCGTGGTTACCACGAGGCCAATTGCGAAGTGACCTTGTTCACTCTTTCCGCCAACAGATTCAATCTCGACGAGACGGAAGTTCGCAAAGCACTGGAGCCCTATTGCACCTTGCACATGTTCCCGATCGACACATCCATACGCACGAAAGATGCCTTAAAGAGTCTGCTCGGAAAGGGATCCTATAATACGGAGCGCTTCTATAACGCCGAATTCGAGAAAGCATTGAATGACCATCTCCGGGAGTTTGGAGAAGACTACGATCTGGTTCAGGTGGAAGGCACGTATGTGACGATGTACGCGGATTCGATCCTTCCTCATGTGGAATGCCCTGTGGTACTCAGACAACACAATGTAGAATATCAGATCTGGGAAAGACGGGCAAAGAATACGAGAAATCCCTTGAAGCGTTGGTATCTCAATACACTGGCAAAAAGACTCAAACAGTTTGAGGCAGCTCACTTGAATCAGTTCCATGCAATTGTACCGGTTACGGAAGATGACGGCCATTTATTCAAGGAATTAGGCTGCACCAAGCCTATCTATGCCGCACCTGCCGGGATCGATATGGAAATGTGGAAACCGCGAGAGGTAGATGTGATCCCGTTCTCCGTATATCATTTGGGATCACTGGAATGGGAACCGAATCTCGATGCGGTGAATTGGTTCATCAAAGAAGTTTGGCCACTGGTACTAGAGAAAGCACCCAAGGCCCAATTCTTTGTCGGCGGTAAGGGAATGCCCGAGTCCATGAAACAGATGAATATTCCGGGAGTGGTGATGGTTGGAGAAGTTAAAAGCGCTCCCAAATTTGTCTCAGACAAATCGCTTTCGGTCGTCCCATTGCGATCAGGGAGCGGAATACGCCTGAAGATCCTTGAAGCTATGGCCGCAGGAAAAGCAAATGTTAGCACGACGATTGGTGCTCAGGGGATAGCTGTCGAACCAGACTTCCATATGTCTATTGCAGACACTACGGAGGAAATGGCTAGCAAGATCTCAGAATTGCTGCTGGATGATGAGATGAGAGAGACCATGGCGGAGAAAGGACGAAAGATGGTCATGGAATTTTATTCCAAAGAATCTGTCATCAAACGGGTCTTGAAATTCTATAATGGGCTGATCCAGAAAATGATGATCATGGCCACACTTGAATCACTCGGAGATCTGGACATCCTTGACGAGAACGCTACAAACTGATATTCAGTCACTTGCGTTTCGAACCTGCTGACTAGTTGAATCTGAAATTATTTCTCTTTTTACGCGAGTTTCACTTAATTTCGCCTTTTAAAACAATAGATACTTGTCAATGAAATTCATCGTCAATACAAGTCAACTGCTCGACCGCCTTCAGACAGTGATGGGTACTATCACCACGAAGCCTATTCTACCTATCCTCGATCATTTCCTTTTCGATATCAATGATGGTAAGCTTACTATTACTTCGACCGATCTGGAAACTTCCATGTCAACCTCTCTTGAAGTAGAGGCTGATGAGAATATCAAGATAGCAGTGCCTAGCAGAATGACCATGGACACGCTGAAGTCGATGCCGGCGCAACCGGTTACGTTCAATATTGACGAAGGATCCAATACGATCGAGATGCGTTCAGAAATGGGACGTTACAAATTAATCGGACAACCCGGTTCGGATTTTCCTCGCATTCCTGAAGTGGAGTCTGAGCAGAGTATCGACATGTCACAAGGTGTCCTTTTGAGTAGCATCTCAAAAACCATCTTCGCTACAGGTAACGACGAGCTTCGATTGAACCTTACCGGTGTTTATTTTGAATTGCACGATGACCACACCACACTTGTTGCTACCGATGCCAACCGATTGGTCCGCTGCACAAGGAATGATATCAAAGCGGGTGTAGAGCACTCCTTCATCCTGCCTAAGAAGGCGCTCAATATGCTGAAGTCGAGCTTGGGTTCAACTGACGAACCTGTACGTATGGACTACAATGCATCCAACGCATTCTTCACCTATGGAGATATCCAGTTGATCTGTCGCATCATCGACGAGAAGTACCCGGATTACAACGCTGTAATACCTGACGACAATCCGAATCGATTGACGATTCGTCGCGATGATCTTCTCAACTCCGTGAAGCGCATCAACATCTTTGCCAACAAGTCAACGCACCAGATCAGGCTGAAGATCTCGGGAAGCGAAATGACGATCTCCGCTGAAGATATCGATCTGTCCAATGAAGCGAATGAGAAGCTGAACTGTGAATACACAGGTGAAGATATAGAGATCGGCTTCAACGCACGTCTCCTCATCGAGATGCTGAATGGAATGGATTCGGACGACATCGAATTGCGCATGTCCTCTCCTAACAGAGCCGGAATTATTGTTCCCGCAGAGAACGACTCCGACGAGGATCTGTTGATGCTCATCATGCCGATGATGCTCAACCAGACTTCGTAATAGAAATCTTACTGATCATCTCCATGATCAGATTAATGTCAACTTCAGACGAAGCCAATCAATGTCAGGATTCTTGAAAATTCTGTGACAAAACCTCCAGAATTATTCCCGTTCCTTTGAAGAAGACTTAAGAAAAAGTCTGAAAGCCAACAGCACAACCCCGGTACCAGGTACTGGGGTTTTTTTTTCCTCTTTTTTCATATCTCTCCTGGCCTAACTATACTTGTAAAATCCTTAGGGATCACGCGTATTTAACTATCTTGCTGATATGAAAGGGCTTGCCTCATTTATAATCCTAGTATTATCCGTTCAACTCGCGACAGCTCAATCCATATCAGGACGCATTACTGATGCTACTACGGGAGAAGGCCTCCCTGGTTCGGCTGTTGTTCTACTCGATCAAAGCAATGGAACGATCACCGATGACGATGGTCGATTCGAACTCAGTGTAAAATCTTTCCCGGTGACGGTCACTGTTTCCCATGTGGGTTACATCGATAAAGAAGTCACCTGGCAAACCGCAGGAAGCAAGACCATCTCCATTAGCGAGGATGCTGAAGCGTTGAAGGAGGTTGTCGTCAAACAGATCCGTGTCACAGAAAAGCGAAAGGAAAGTGCTCTTACCGTGGAGTCGATGGGGCCGCGTGAGATCGAAGAAGCCCTCACTCCTACATTTTATGAAAGTCTTGGTAACTTGAAGGGTGTTGACCTGATCACAGCCAGTCTGGGCTTCCGGGTCGTGAATACGAGAGGATTCAATAGCACGAGTCCGGTGCGCAGTTTGCAGCTCATAGACGGAGTGGACAACCAAAGTCCGGGGTTGAATTTCTCCCTTGGAAACTTCCTTGGAGCTTCCGACCTGGACGTCCGTCAGGTGGACATCATTGCAGGAGCGAGTTCATCATTCTATGGACCGAATGCCTTCAATGGCGTGATCCTGATGGAGACCAAAGATCCTTTCAAGGATCAAGGATTCACGGCTCAGGGTAAGTTCGGAGAACGAAACCTTGGAGAACTTTCTTTCCGGTTTGCAGATGTGATCAAGAATAAAAAAGGGGAAGAGAAATTCGCCTATAAGATCAATGTGTTTGGCCTGAGAGCAAATGACTGGGAAGCGACCAATTACTCTCCTACTTCAAATTCCAATCAGGACGAGAACAATCCCGGACGCTATGACGCGATCAATGTCTACGGAGATGAAGTTACCAGTGCTAATAACAATTTCGACAACGGACCGGGTAAATATAGCAGCCCGGGATTAGGTGAATACTATCGAAGTGGCTACAGAGAAAACGAGCTTACGAATTATAGAACAGAGAACTTTAAGCTGAACACTGCCGTACATTACAAAACTGGGAAAGAAGCTCAGCTCATCTATGCTTTCAATGTAGGTGGAGGAAACACCGTTTATCAAGGTGACAATAGGTATGCCCTTCGCGACATCCGCTTTTGGCAAAACCGGCTGGAGTGGAGAAAAGACGACAAGTTCTTTATCCGCGCCTACATGACGAAAGAAGATGCAGGAAACTCCTACGATCTGGTGAGTACAGCCATTGCATTGAACGACTCTGCATATTCCAACAGCCAATGGAATTCGAACTACAGTGGACTTTGGGACTTGTTATATAAGAGCACCATTGAGAACTGGGAAGGATTCCCCAGATATGATTTTTCCATTCCGGTTGATCAATGGGCTGCTCAATTTTACGATCCCTTCATTTCACAACAGGTCTGGCAGGATAGTCTAACGGTCATACATCAGCAACTCCTTGCCATTGTTGACGAAAGTGCAGGAGGTGGGAAAGCAGCGCGTTTTGTTCCGGGTACGCAGCGATTTGACTCCATGGTGAGTGTGATCACGGCTCAAAAGTTCAACCAAGGAGGTACGCGCTTCTTTGATCGTAGTGCATTATACCATGCACATGCAGAATACATTTTCGACGAAGGATTCTTGAAAAAGAATCACATGCGCATAGTGACCGGTGCGAACATCCGGCAATATCGACCCGATAGCGATGGAACCATCTTCAGGGATACCGGTGATGTAAGGATCACCAACCGTGAGTTCGGATTTTACGGAGGAGTGGAGAAAAAAGCATTCGGAGAACGCTTGAAACTGAATCTTACTACGAGAGTGGATAAGAACCAAAATTTCGACTACCTCTTCTCTCCTGCTCTCAGCGCCGTCTTCAAATACGACCAAAAGAATATCTTCCGTTTGTCGTTCTCTTCGGCTATCAGGAATCCAACCCTCTCCGATCAATATCTCTACTACAACGTGGGGCGAGCGCTGCTGATAGGAAATCTTGATGGATATGATAGTTTGGTTACTCTGGAGAGTTTCTCTGATTACCGCAATACTCCATCTCTACCGAGAGACACGTTAGACTATTTTAGCCTGAGTCCGATACAACCGGAACAGGTCAAGACCATAGAGGTTGGATATAAGGGATTCCTTATGGACAACAGCATGTTCGTTGATGTGAACTACTATTACAGCCTGTATACGAATTTCATTGGATATGTGATCGGTTTGGATATCAATTTCGAAGGAGCGTCTAAATATCCTTCCACGTTGCAAGCACTGCGATTAGCTTCCAATGCCGAGAGTCAGGTTACCACCCAAGGTTTCAGTGCCGCCATTTCATACTATCATAAGAAATTCGCCTATACCGGTAATTACTCCTGGAATCGCTTGAACAAGAAAGGCGCAGATGATCCGATCATACCGGCTTTCAACACACCCGAACACAAATTCAATCTGGGAATAAACGGTCGGGAGCTAAAATTCCCGGGCACCAAAGAGGAAAAATTTGGATTTGGCATCAACTACAAATGGATCGAAGGGTTCCTCTTTGAAGGTTCTCCGCAGTTCACAGGATTTGTGAGCAGCTACGACATGGTCGACATGCAAATGAATTACAAACTGGATAAGTGGAATAGTGTTATCAAGTTGGGAGTATCCAATCTGTTCGGCATCTATCCCCTATTCAATTCTGAAGTAGCTTCTGAAGACAAATTGGATCGCATGTGGAACAATAACAATTATCAGGTCTATGGTGGCCCGAGTATTGGTCGTCTTGCCTATATCAGTTGGACCTATGATATCGATAAAATCGGCAAAAATCAGTCATCCAACTAAATCATTATATTTGTATACGTTCACTTAACATTTACATAAGACAACCATCATGAAAAACATTTACTCACTGCTCGTGGCACTTCTATTCATGGGAACCGCGGCACAAGCTCAGAACTTCAGATATGTGAAGGACATGTTCACGGATGCTCAGATCACTGTGGAATCTGATATCACGTACGGGACTAACATTGATTTCCTCACTAGTGATCTAGACAATCCTGCCAATATAGGTCGAGACATCATAGAGATCAAAACAGCTCTGGCAACAGGTCAGCCGATCCCTTCTAAATATTACAATCCTAAAGACTCAACTACTGATCTCAAAGTAACGGATATCAAGTATGACATCTATTATCCGGATGGTGCTGCTGACAGCGAGACGAATCGCCCGGTCATGGTCTATCTGCACACAGGCAACTTCCTTCCTCCTTGTCTCAACGGAAGTCCACTCGGACTAAAGACCGACGAGGTCGCCAAGGCTCTATGCATGGCTATGGCACGCAAGGGGTATGTAGCAGTTTCTGCTGACTACCGCCTCGGATGGAACCCGATCTCAGATTTCGAGCCGGTAAGAAAAGGCACCTTACTCAACGCAGTTTATCGTGCTGTTCAGGATGCTAAGCAATGTATCCGCGTTGTAAAGAAAGAAGGAAAAGGAACCAACAAATATGGTATCGATCCAAATCGTATTTTCATAGCAGGGGAAGGAACCGGAGCATATGTCGCTCTTGCAGTGAATGCCCTGGATAAATACGAAGAGATCACCTACGATCGTTTCCTGAATCCGGTGAACGGAAAGCCATATATCGACACTCTAAACGTTGGTAATGTTGAAGGATTTGGTGGTACTTTGAACCTATACGCACCGAATGGAGAAACAGCAGACATCTCTGCTTGCATCAACTTAGGTGGGGCTATGCCAGACACGAACTGGATGGAATCAGATGACGCGCCGTACATTGCATTTCAGTGTGTTCGTGACCCATTCGCACCGTTTGACGTTGGGATAGTCATTGTACCTACCAATGGTCAGTCTGTTTTAGAGGTTCATGGAGCCAATCGTTTCATCGACCGGGCAAACCGCATGGGTATCAACGATGCTTTGTATTCTGACACGATCAATGACGCTGTGAGCAACGTCGCAAGATCGAGATATGGCCAGACCTACGTCTACATCTATCCAGCTCCTCGAAACAAAATGACGGTCAATACCAATAGCGAGAACTTGTTCCCTGTAGTCATCCCATTGGGTGCTTCGATCTTCAATAACACGGCTCAGCCGTGGCAATTCTGGGATACAGCTAGTCCACTCGCTAAGTGTCTCGTGCCGCCAACAAATGTCACATCGGATATGGCGGCACGTCAGAGCAACCCGAATGCCAGCCCTGAAGTTGGAGCCCTGTGGGTCGATACCATCACGAGCTATGTTTGCCCTCGTTTGGCAAACCTATATGGTTTTGTAGGTGTAGAAGATACCCAGCTCAATGAGCGTGCGCGCATCTTCCCTAACCCAACGGAAGGCAAGGTGAACGTGGAATTGGCAGGTACGGTGATCGAAAGCATCAACGTGCTTGATATCAACGGACGAGTTGTGCATTCGACTTCATCGAACAGAACATCTAGCTTGGAATTAGACCTATCAACTCTTCGAACCGGAATCTACATCCTGGAGATCCGTTCAGAAGATGGAACTGCCTTCAAGAAGCTGAGCTTAAAATAGCTCACATACAGATAATGAAAAAGCCCGTTGGTCGGTCAACGGGCTTTTTTTATTCGAAAATCCGGAAGTCATACTTGGGACTTCCCGACCTTGTCATCGGTTTTTGTTTACCCTTGGTGAGTTTTGCGACCCTTTGGCTTACATCCGATCTCAGTTCCGAGATCAGTGGTCCGTCTTCATTTCCGGAACTTCCCAGTGCGTGAATGACGGAACTTGTAAAAACCCCATTCCCCCATTCGTCGCTCTCCAAAGCATGACTGTCACCTGAAGCCGCTGCGATCACATACACACCCGTACCGGCATTCATGTCCAGGAAATACTCTTTCATGAGATCGTAACTATTCTCCAACCCTACATTCACCGAACGTTTGGCTCGTGCACCTCTTGTCCCCAAGCGCACCACTCCTTCGTTCATACTTTCATTTCTTGTATCTGTAGCCTTATCACTTTTGAAGCCCTATCACTTTTCCGACAGGTCTAAAGTAGAGATTTTATTCTAATTGTT
>VMBT01000604.1_pt1 | contig 22277 bp, 17 predicted proteins | sample 4404301 | NCBI WGS metagenome assembly VMBT01 (sample SAMN12238535, study PRJNA552566) | marine metagenome | isolation source: Coastal seawater | place: USA: coastal Georgia, Sapelo Island | collected 2008-08/2009-08
CCCTGGAGCTCGGTCCCTATCGCGGATTGCGGCCCCTCGGTCTGGCGGCCGGCGCTAGTCGCTTCCTGCCGGGGGTCGACAACCCTTCCACCATCGATGCCCAGGCGGTTTCGGTGTCCCTGGATCCCCTGCGCAGCCTGCTGACCCGCAGCTGGGTACTGCAGTTTCAAATTCATCGTGCCCGCGTTGATCTGCGGCGCAACAGCCAAGGCTCTTTCTGGCAACTGGGGCGTGTGCCTCCAGGGGGCGAACCGCCTCCGTTGACCTTGCGTTATGGATTGAGCGGTGGCCCCGCCCAGCTGCGCATTCATGGGCTGAAGGGGGCGCCGGCGTCCCTGGAGATGGCTGGATCGCTGTCGGTCGATTTGCGCCGGCGTCGCCTTGAGACGAACACCCAGCTGCGCAACAGCGAGGGTGGCCAACTCCGCGTTGAGGCTCGCAATGACTGGCAACGCCAACGGCTGCAGTTGCAGCTCCAGCCCCAGGCGCTGCAGCTCGCGACTCTCTTGCCCTTCCTGCCGGGCGAGGTCAAAGCGGATGTCAGGGGCGCCCTCAATGGCCGCTTGCGCCTGGAGCGCACCGCTTCAACGAATCGCTGTCAGGGAAAGCTGGATCTAAGCGATCTGCGCTGGGTGCCAGGGGGGGCAGTTGAGCCCTTGACCTCCGCTCGCTTGGACCTGCGCTGCAGTCCGCAAGGACTGCGCCTGGCCTCTTCCCCCCTGCGCTGGAGTGGTTGGCGCGGCCAGCTCCAGGGCGAGCTGCCCCTGGTGGGGGCCCGCTCGAACCAGCTTCAGCTGAAACTCCAGGCCCGTGAGCGCAAGGAGGGCCATCGCTTCAGTGCCGTGCTCGCCGGGCCGCTGGCTCAGCTCCAACTCCAGCTCGATGGTCAGTTGGCCGGTGTTGCCCTAGCCAAGCAACCGCCTCAGCCGTTGGCGTTCCAGGCCCAGGTGCTCCTGCGCAACCAAGCAGGCCTGAGGGCTGAGTTGAAGCGTTTGCTGCTGCGCCAGGGTGGCGGTGAGCTGGCGGCGAGCGGTCAGCTTTGGCCGAATCTCCAGATCCGCAGCCAGTCACTTCGCCTGGGCCCCCGCCAGCAGCAGGCCTGGGGCCCTGTCCTTGGCTTGCGTCCGGACCTGCAGCTTGTGCTCAAGCAACTGGGCCCCTGGAGCAAGCCCCAACTGAGCCTTGAGCTCGAGCAACAGCGCAATCCGCTGCTGGGTTCGGTTCGCTCCCAGCTGATCTGGCGCCCCTCGCTGCTGCGTTTGGAGCGCTTCGAGTCGCCCTATCTGACGGCCCAGGGGCCGCTGCCGCTTGGGCGCACGCCGATGGGCCTGGAGATTGACCTTCGGCGCTTTCCCCTGGAGCGCCTCTCTGCGTTGCTGGGGACAGAGCTGCGGGGACAACTCAGTGCCTCAGGGGCACTCCGCGGTTCCCTGCAACGCCTTAGACCCGACCTCACTCTTCAGGCGGAGGCGCCTGGGCTCGGTCCGCTTGGTCTTGATGAGAACTGGGTTGGGACCTTCCAGGGCTTATCCCTGCGGCTGCAAGTCGAAAACAGCGCCGTTCCTGGAGTGTTGCAGGCGCGGCTGACCCCTGGCTGGCAGCTCAGCTCCCTCAGCCTCAAGAGGGCGGGCGGGGCGTTCGCCCTGACGGCGGGCAACCAGCGCTACCGCTGGAGTGCCGAGCGTTTCCCCCTCTCTGGCTTTGACCTGGCCCTTTGGCCAGCGGCCGCCCCCCAACCGTTGTCCGGTTATTTGAGCGGGCAAGGGGCCCTCGCCATGAAGCCCCTGTCCCTCGATGGTCAGCTCCGGGTTGATCAACCGCAGCTGCTTGGACTGTTCGGTCGCTCCCTGCAAGCCAAGGCTGCGCTTCGCCAGGGTCGCTTCAGCCTGGATGGCCAATGGACGGCCCTTGGCTACGGAACGGTTGGCATTCAGCTCAAAGGCCAACAGGCCGGCCCCCTCTGGCTGCGGTTGGAGGCTCGCCAACTCCAATCGCAAACCCTGCAGGAGCTGCTGGCCGCTGTCCCCCATTGGGGGGGACTCCCTCCGACGCCAAGTGGTCGTGCCTTTGATTTGGGCACGCTGGTGTTCAACACCCAGGGCCTGTCCCTGGCGGATCAGCTCACGGCCCTGGCCCAAGCCCAGCGTCAGCGCCAGCGGGCCCAATCGGCGCAAACCAAAGCCGCACTGCAGGACCTGCGGGGGGTGTTGGATGCCGACTTCACCTTGAGGGGGCCATCCGCTGACCGTTTGTTTGTCGACCTCGCGGCCCAAGGACACCTGTGGCTTCAGGGGACGGATCGCGATCTAGCGCTTACGGATCAGCCGACGGTTGTGCGTCTCCATGGGCCCCTCAACCAAGGGGGGGAGTTTGAGCTGGCCCATCTGCCACTGGCACTGCTGGCATTGGTCGCGCCGGTTCCAGAGGGTCTCCGGGGATCGCTTTCCAGTCGCGGTTCCTATCGCCTCGGAGGCCCCAAGCAGCGTCCAGCTTTTGAACTGAATTTGGCCCTGCAGAACGCCTCCCTCAATGGAGAGCGCTTGGCCCTCGAGCGCGGCGAGGTGACGTTGCAGAACAACCAACTCGCCCTCGATTGGGTCTTGCGCGGTGGTGGTTCCTCTGAGGTCGTGGATGTGCGCGGCACGGTTCCACTCTCGGCGTCATCGGATGCCCTCGAATTGCGGATTGGTAGCCGCGGTGATGGTCTGCGCTTTCTCACGGCCCTCTCGGGTTCGGCGGTGCAGTGGAAGCAGGGCAGCGCCGACCTGGAACTCCTGGTGCGTGGCTCCTTGCTCCAGCCTGTGGCGAACGGCTTTTTGCGCTTCAGCAATGGGGTGATGCAGCTGGCCGATCAGACGGTCCGCGATCTCGATGCGGTCCTGCTGTTCGACTTCAGTTCCCTGGAGATGCAAAGCCTGAGCGCTCGCGTCGGCGACAAGGGGCAGCTCAGTGGCAGCGGAGATCTCAACCTCTTTGCCTCGGGTGAGGGTGCGCCAGCACGCCGTCTGAATCTCACTGTTAAGCAAGCCCCGTTCAAGCTGGCGCGGATGGCCGCCGTCGCCGACGGAACCGTCGAGATCGGCGGCAGCCTGCTGCGCCCCGTTCTGGGCGGTGAGCTCGCCCTGAGCCGCGGGGCGATCAACGTTCAGCCCGGTGAGCTCGCCACGGAAGACGCCCCCAGTAAGCCCACCAACGTTCCTGCCCTGCTGGAGTCCAAGTGGGACTTCAACAAACCCCTGCTCGTCATGGGGCGTCAGTTGGAGAGCTCCAGCAGCCAAGACCTGCGGGCCGCCCTGCCCAACTTGGGCTCCGTCAGCTTTGAGCGCTTCCGCTTGCGCTTTGGCCGCGATCTGCGGGTGGAAGTCCCCAACGTCCTGAACTTCGGTGTGGGTGGTTTGTTGACCCTCAATGGCCCCCTGGACCCCAAGATTCAGATCAGTGGCGTCGTACGGCTGCTGCGGGGTCGCCTGGGGCTGTTCACCACCACCTTCAGCCTCGATCCCGACGCCCCCAACGTGGCGGTCTTCACCCCCAGCCTGGGCCTGATTCCCTACGTGGACATCGTCTTGCGCACGCGGGTGTCCGACACCCTCTCGGCCTTCGGCGATGGCAGCAATCGCTCCACCATCTACGACTGGAGCACCAATGGCTCCTTCAACAACGCCTCCTTGACCCCCAACAGCTTTGATCAGCTGCAACTGGTGCGGGTGCGGCTCGAAGTCACGGGGCCTGCGGACCAGTTGGTCGACAACATTCGCCTCTCCAGTACCCCGCCATTGCCTGAGGATCGATTGCTGGCCTTGATTGGCGGCAATTCCCTGGTGGGTCTGGTCGGTGGCAACGCTGGAGCAGCCGTCGCCACCGTGGTTGGACAGTCCTTGCTCTCCCCTTTGGTGGGCAGCCTGACGGAATTGCTGGGCCAGCGGCTCACCTTCGCGATCTATCCGGCCTACGTCTTACCGACGAACTACGACGCCGAATCCAACCGCTCCGGTCAGGTGCCATCGCAGCTGGTTCCCGTCACCGACATCGGCTTGGATGTGAGTGAGCGTTTCAACGCCTCTGTGCTGGCTGCTCCCAACCGCAGCGACATCCCGCCCCAGGTCACCCTCGGCTACCAGGCCAAGCCCTGGTTGGGACTGCAGACCTCCATCGATGCGGAGGCCCGTTGGCAGACCCAGATGCAGGTCTTCTTCCGTTTCTAGCGGCCATCCCAATGAGCGAACTGATCGGAGTGGATGTGGGAGGGACGGCCATCAAGCTGGGCCGCTTCTCCACCGGCGGTGAGCTCCTGGCGGAGTTGGAATGCCCCACGCCGCAGCCGGCCATGCCCGGCGGAGTGGTGACGGCAATCGTCGATGCGGTCGCTGCCCTCGATCCCGATCGACGGGCCTCGAGGGTGGGCATTGGTTTGCCTGGACCGATGGATGCGGCGGCCCGGGTGGCTCGGGTCTGCATCAACCTGCCGGGTTGGCAGCAGGTGCCCTTGGCGGAATGGCTTGAGCCGCAACTCGGCCGGCGGGTGACCCTCGCCAACGATGGGAACTGCGCCCTGATGGGTGAGGCCTGGCGGGGTGCTGCGGTCGGCTACCGCGATGTCTTGCTGCTCACCTTGGGGACCGGCGTGGGTGGAGGAGTGCTGCTCAATGGTCAGCTCTTCACGGGTCAAGGCGGAGCCGCCGCTGAACCGGGACTGATCAGCGTCAACCCCGATGGCCCCGCCTGCAACAGCGGCAACCGTGGCTCCCTGGAGCAGTACTGCAGCATTGCCGGCCTGCGCCGGCTGTTGGATCAGGACCCCCAAACCCTGGATCGGCTGGCCCGCGCGGGCGACCTGCAGGCCTTGGAGGCCTGGCGGGAGTACGGCCGTTGGCTTGGGGTCGGCTTGAGTTCCTTGATCTATGTCCTCACGCCCCAGTTGGTGCTGATCGGAGGTGGTTTGAGTGCCGCCAGCGCCCATTTTTTGCCCCATGCCCTGGCGGAGGTGGAGCAGCGGGTCCAGGCCGAAAGCCGCCTGGGCCTGGAGATCCGCTGTGCTGCCCTTGGCAACGGGGCCGGGCGACTGGGGGCCGCGCGCTTGGCTCTGGAACGGCTGAATGATTGAGCCCGGCTGGGATGATGCTCACTCGAGCCCCAGAAGTGTGTGAACGTTCCCGATCCATCGCCTGAACTGCTGCAGCGCGCTGGTGGCGTTCGAACCGCTGCGATGGCCCTGGGGCGTTGCAGTGATCAAGAGCGACGGCAGGCCGTCCTGGCGATGGCCGATGCCCTCGAGGCTGAGGCCAGCGCGATCGTCGCGGCCAATGCCGCTGATCTCGAGGCCGCGGCAGCCGCTGACCTGGCGCCCTCCCTGGTGGCCAGGCTGAAGCTGGATGCGAACAAGCTGGCCGGCGCGATCGAAGGGGTGCGTCAGGTGGCCCAGCTGCCGGATCCCGTCGGCGTGCGCCAGATGCATCGGGAGCTCGATTCCGGCTTGGTGCTCGAGCGCCTCAGTGTTCCCCTGGGGGTCCTGGGGGTGATCTTTGAAGCCCGCCCCGATGCGGTGATGCAGATCGCCTCGTTGGCCATTCGCTCCGGCAATGGCGCCATCCTCAAGGGCGGCAGGGAAGCCAACCGCAGTTGCACGGCGATCCTCTCCGCCCTTCGCAGCGGATTGGCGGCCTCGGCGGTCTCCCCTCAGGCCCTGGAGCTGCTGACGTCCCGTGAGGAAAGCTTGGCCTTGCTCAAGCTCGATGGCCTGGTGGATCTGATCATTCCCCGGGGTTCCAACGAACTGGTGCGCTTCATTCAGGACAACACCCGCATTCCTGTCCTGGGCCATGCCGATGGGGTCTGTCACTTGTATGTCGACCAGGAGGTTGATGTTCCCCAGGCGATTCGAATTGCCCTGGACGCCAAAACCCAGTACCCGGCCGCCTGCAATGCGATCGAGACCCTGCTGATTCACCGCAGCAGCGCCGCGGCGTTCCTCGAGCAGGCCCTGCCGGCCTTTGCCGAGGCTGGTGTGGAGTTGCGCGGAGATGCCGCCAGCCAGGCTTTGGGGGTTTCAACAGCAGCCGAGGAGTCGGACTGGCGGACGGAGTACTCCGATTTGATCCTCTCGGTCCGCGTCGTGGATGACCTGCAGCAGGCCCTGGATCACATCGCCCGCCACGGCTCACGGCACACCGAGTGCATTTGCACCACCAATGGCGCAACGGCGGAGACGTTCCTGCGCAGTGTGGATAGCGCTGGGGTCTATCACAACTGCTCCACGCGCTTTGCCGATGGCTTCCGCTACGGCTTTGGCGCCGAGGTCGGCATCAGTACCCAAACCCTGCCGCCCCGTGGCCCCGTTGGCTTGGAGGGGCTGGTGACCTATCGCTACCTGTTGCGTGGTGACGGGCACATCGCCGCTGACTACGCCTCCGGCGCCCGCAGTTTCAGCCATCGCGATTGCCCCCTGTGAGCGGTAGCGATCGGATCGTGGTGCGGGACCTGCGCCTTTGGGCCCACGTGGGCGTGCTGCCCCATGAGCGGGAATTCGGTCAGTGGTTTGAACTCGACATCGAGCTCCGTTGGGATCTCAGTGACGCCGCCGCCCGTGACGATGTGACCGCGACCCTGGATTACAGCCGTGCCATTCAGGCCCTGCAGCGCCAGGCCAGGCAGCTGCGTTGTCAGACCTTGGAGCATTGGAGCGGCCTGATCCTGGATCTGCTCGAGGACCTCTACGGCCCGGTGCCGATGGCGATCGAACTGCGCAAATGCCAGGCACCTGTCCCTGGATTTGGTGGCACGGTTGGCGTGCAGCGCAGCCGGCACCAGTCCGCCTGACCGATGACCAAGCGTCCTCTGGTGCTGCTGCATGGGTTGTGGGACACCCCCCGTTTGTTTCGCCGGCTCGAGCAGGCGCTGCTGGAGCGTCAGCCAGACCTGGAGCTCTTTGCACCCCACTTGCCCCATCGCCTGGGCGCCACGCCCATTCGTCAGCTCGCCGCGCAATTGGATCGCTTGATTCAAGGGCGCTTTGGCGCTGAGAGAGAGCTGGATCTCTTCGGGTTCTCCATGGGTGGTGTGATTGCGCGCACCTGGCTGCAGGAGTGGGACGGGGTTCGGCGAACGCGCCGTCTGGTCTGTTTAGGCAGTCCACAGCAGGGAACATTGACGGCGCAGTTGGTTCCTCGCTGGCCCTTGGCAGGCATTGCTGACATGAAGATCGGCAGCGCACTCCTGCGGGATCTCGATGCGGGGAAGCATCACTTGGATGGCTTGCAGTGCGTCAGTTTGTACAGCCGCACGGACATCACGGTGTTTCCTGGTTGGCGGGCGGTTCTGCCCCAGGGGCCGCGGCAGGCCCTGCCCGTTTGGACCCACCGGCAACTCATCGTGAATCCACGGGCGATCGCAACATTGGCTGAGGAATTGCTGGCGCCTTAGCCACAACATTTCCCATCACGGCCGTTGTCGCTCGAGGGAAGCGTGTCTATGGGTAGGCAAAGTTTGAAGGCCCCCTATGTGCTTTTCAGCCTCCGCCAGTTTCACGGCATCGGCGGTTTTGATGCCGTTGGGGCTCTACAGCACCCACGTTGCACAGAAGACAGGAAAACGGGATTACATCCCACTGGCGCTGGTGCCCTTTTTCTTTGGGGTCCAACAGTTTGTTGAGGGTCTGGAGTGGACCGCGATTGACCAAGGCGGAGTGGAGCCGCTGAGCACCCTGGCGGGGCTGGGCTTCCTCTTTTTCGCCTACTGCTTCTGGATGATCTGGATTCCCTGGAGCGCCTGGTCCATCAGTCGATCGACGGATTCCAAGGGGCTGCAACAACGGCTGCGCTGGGTCGCGATTGTGGCAACGGTCTTGGGCATTGCCTTCTACTTGCCCGTTTTGTTTAACCCTCCCGCTCTGCAGCCTGCGGTCCACAGCAACGGTCGTCTGCTCTATGACGTCTCCAATCTGCACAGCATTATCCATAACTTCGTCAACACGGAGCCCGTGGGTGAGCTGGCGTATTGGGGCTTCATTGTTCTCCCCTTGATTGCCCTCTCTGATAAGGCTGTCAAATTGTTTGGGGTCCTGATCTTTGTCTCGATCTTCCTGACCTGGTTGACCTATAGCGCCACGTTTAATTCGGTCTGGTGCTTCTATTGCGCTGTTCTTTCCATCTACGTCATCTGGATTGTGAACCGGCCGGCCTTGCGTGCTGCATCCGGCCGCTAGTTGACGGGGGAGTTGAAGCATGGGAGTCCAAGCAGTACTCGACGCTCTCGGTACTTGGCTCGTTCAAACCGATGTGGGCCTTGGTTTGTTGCTCGTGGTGGGACTGTCGATGTCCCTCTCCCATGTCTTTTCTCTCCTGGCCAATCGCCTCAATCGCCGCCAAATCATCATCCATCTGATTCTTGATGGCCTGATGCTTTCGGTGGCTTTCCTCTTAAGCAGCACCATTGACATGGTTCTGCTGGCCACAAGAGCCAGTGTTCCAGTCCACCCCAGTGCCTTTATTGATGGGGTGGCTGTGTGTTTGCTGCCGGCGGTCTTTTATTTGCTGGTTGCTGCGCCCTATGTCGGTGAAACCATCGGCTTTGCGATTTGGGTGCTGATGCACCTCAACGTGGTGTCGTTGTTGCATGTGCGCTTCGCTCTGCCCTACGGCGAGGCCTTGCTGCTGGCGACTCCTGGCTATGCCGTTGCCGTGTTGCTTGTCTGGTTGTTGTTCCGCCAGAGCTGGCAGGCGGGATACAGCACCCTGGCCTCCCAACTGTCCGATGCCCATGGGGCTTGAGTGATGAACCGGTCATCCCCCGCTCAGCAGGCGGCGATCCAAGCCCAGCAACACAGCACTCGCTCGAGGCTCGGTTTCATTGTGCTGGTGCTCGCCTTGGGGCTGGGGGTGAGTTGGTTTGGTGTGGGCCATGTGCTTTTGGCCCTGCGCTCGGTCTTGGATTGGGCCGACATCAACCTGCTCTTGCGTTGGTCTGGCTTGCTGCTGTTGGTCTTGATTCCGACGGCTGGCATCTATTCCCTGGTCACGCAATTTGCCTTTTGGGAGGGCTGGTTGGAGGGGCTCCCGGATCCCACCGCCCTGTTCCCCACGTCCCCTGCGGCGGCTGAGCATCGCTGTTTTGTGGTGTATCTCGATGGGATTCACCAACTGGAGCGCGATCATCCGCCGCGGGTCTCGGCCTTTCTGCAATTGCTGGATCAGCAGCTCAACCACTCCACCCGGTTGGTGAAGGGCTTGGAGGCCTACACCGTTCTGCCCGTGGCCCTGGCTCAAGACCTGGGTAGTGCCTGGTTTTGGCGTCGCTTGTTTGCCCTGCAAGAGGAGCATCCCAACGGCTGGATCCAGCTGTTGGCTGCCGTTTTGGTTCAAGCCAACAACGTGATCAAGGTGGGGATTTCCTCGGACCACCGCTACGGCCCGATCATGAATTACGAGCTGTCCCTCAAGATCGCGTTGCGGTTGGGGGAGGTCGGGTTTCGGCCTGATCAGGGCCAGCGCATCGTTTTGGTGGGCTACAGCGGTGGTGCTGAGATGGCGATGGGCGTCGCCGAATATCTCCGCCGCATTTGCCGTGCGCCAGTGAGCATCGTCAGCTTCTGCGGCGTGTTTAGCGGCAATCAACTGCTGAGCCAGCTCTCCAAAATCACGATGATCATTGGGAGCCGTGACCCGGTGGCGGCCTTTGGCCGCATTGCCTATCCGGGGCGATCACCGTTGCTCCCCCTGTCGAATTGGAATCGAGCCCTGAAGCACTCCCGCATCGAACGGCGGGAGATTGAGGGCATGAACCACAACGGTTTGAGTGGCCCGTTTGCTGAATTGCACCGCGAGGCCGTCGTTGAGCAGATCGTCCAGGCGATTGAGTCAGAGGACTAGGGCCTGCTGGGTCAACCGGAATGGGCTGCTTTGGGGTTGTGAGGCTTTGAGGCGCCGTTTGGCATCGCGGCTGCCCTCCGCAAAGCAAAAGCCATCGTGGGGCAGCTCTGTGAGGGCGCGGCAATAGCGCTCACGGGCCCTGTGCTGTGACTCCTGCTGTAGCTGCAGTCCACGGGCTCGCTGCAGGAGTCGTTCTCGCCAGATGGCCCCGAGCAGGCAGGGGAAGAGGTCGCAGCGTCCGTCCATGGCCTGTTGCAACACCGCAGAGCTATCGATGCAAAATCCCAAGGCCCCATATCCCCCAAGCCAGAGCGCATCGGCATCGCTCTGCTGGTTGTGTATCAAGGCCATGAGGTCGCAGAGATCCATCACCTCGAGGAGACGTTCAGCGCAGAACGGCTCCCCCAAGTAGCGGATCGTTCCATTCTCTCGGTCGTTCTGCCAGGGACGATGGAGATCGTTGAGGGCTTCCCAACCGCAGAGCCCCTCGGTGCCCTGGTAGTACTGCAGGCGGATGAGATCGTTGCCCCGTCGCCATTCCAGCTCCAGACAGCTGTGGGGAAGCAAGCTCTGGATGTCCTGCTCCCCCTCCCCAAGCAGTCCAGTGCGGATGGGGAGGGCCAAGGGCACCTGGCTGCACCCCTCTGGATTGGGCAGGCTTGCCCCAAGTCCAAAGCTGGCCACACTGGCGCGCAGCTGGGCCTGAAGGCTCCAGCCCTCCTGCTGCAACCGGCTGAACCAGGCCCTGCAGCTGCTGGCTCCATCGATTTGCCACTGATCCTGCTCCAGCGCGTTGGCTGCGAGGCGATTGAGCACGCGGGCGGCCAGTGCGTTGCGCTCTCGCTCGCTGGCGGACTGTTCATGGTGCAGTCCGGCGTTATGCCAGATGAGCCCGCCGCTGAGGCGCTCGGCCTCTGTGTTGCCTACTTGAGGGTCTGTTGGATCCGTGCTTGATGGATTGAGCCGAAGGAGCTGCTCCAAGCTGCTGGGCAGGTCGGCGTCCTGTTGCCCGCGCCAACGGCCCATGGCAGCGGCGTGTTCCCCATTGAGGAAGTGGGGAAGCGCATCGGCCACCGCCCCAAGCAGGGCCGGAGTGAGCAGTTCGCGCTCTACGAGTCCGCCCAGGGTCTGCAAGCGCTGGGGCAAATCCGCCGGAGCCAATTTCCAGCCCTTGGGCAACAGCCAGAGCAGCGGCAGCAACTGTGGCTTGTGGAGCTGGTGGGCGAGGCGTTTGAGCCAATCCGATCGGGTTAAGCCTGAGCGAAAGACGCTCTGATCGAGGGCGTCTTCAAAGGCGAGCAGCGGAACGCCGCAGGACCAGTCCGGATCCAGCTGCAAGGGATCGGCAATAGAGGCGAGGGGGGAGCCTGAAGCCATGGGGCGGCCCATCTCCCCCCATCCTGTAGGCCCTGGACTTAGACGGCTACCAGGCCGGAGTGGCGAATCAGAGCATCGCTACTGGGTTGACGCCCCCGGAAGGCCTCAAACACCTGCTTGGGGTCCAGGCTGCCGCCAAGGCTCAGGACCGTGTTGCGGAAGCGGCGACCGGTCTCGCGAATTTGGTCTTCGTTCTCCAGGCCGACGTCCTCAAAGGCTGCGAAGGCATCGGCACTGAGCACCTCGGCCCACTTGTAGGAGTAGTACCCCGCCGCATAGCCGCCGGCGAAGATGTGTCCGAAGGAGCAGAGGAAGGCGTCCTCGTCGATGGGGGCCAGCACTGAGGTGGTGGTAGCGATCTCCCTTCGGAGGGCCTCCGGCGTCACACCGGACTCCGGCGTCCACTGGCTGTGCAGGCGCAGGTCCACCAGGGCGAAGTGCACCTGACGCAGGGTCGCTGAACCGCCCATGAAGGTTCGTGCGGCCAGCAGTTTGGAGAATTCGCTCTCGGGTAGGGCCTCACCCGTTTGCCAGTGACGGGCCATCCCCATCAGGGTGGCGCGGTCGTAGCACCAGTTCTCCATGAACTGGCTGGGCAGTTCAACGGCATCCCACTCGACGCCATTGATGCCGGCCGCCTGGGGGTGCTCCACGCTCGTGAGCATGTGCTGCAGACCATGGCCGAACTCATGGAAGAGGGTCTCGACCTCGTCAAAGGTCATCAGGCTCGGCGTCTCTCCGACCGGCGCACTCTGGTTGCAGATCAAGTAGGCCACCGGCAGGACCACGCTGCCGTCAGTGCCCTTGGAGCGCACCAGGCATTCATCCATCCAGGCGCCACCACGCTTGCTGCCCGGACGGCTGTAGGGATCGAGGTAGAAGCCAGCCACGGGTTGGCCTTGCTCGAGGATGCGGAAGAAACGCACATCCGGATGCCAGATCGGCGCCTCCCCATCGGCCGCCTCGATCCGGATTCCAAACAGTCGCTCGCTCAGGGCAAACAGCCCATCGAGCACCTGCGGTAGGGGGAACCAGGGCCGTAGGGCTTCGCTGTCGAGTTCAAAACTCTCTTGGCGAAGGATCTCAGCCCAGTAGCTGATGTCCCAGGGCTGCAACTCAGTCGCTTCTGGGGCGCCGTGGGCTTGGGCGCAGCTGGCAAGCGCCTGCAGTTCCTGCTGGGCAATCGGGTAGGCGGCGCCGCGCAGGTCCTCCAGCAGCGACTCCACGGCCTGCTCTGAGTCGGCCATCTTCGAGGCAATGCTCAACTCCGCCCAGTTGGCAAACCCCAGCCGCTCCGCCTGTTGTCTGCGCAGCGTCAGGATCTCTTCGATCAGCGGCCAGTTGTTGAGGTCACTGCCGTCTTGACCTGAGGCACGGCTGACGTGGGCCTTGTAGACCTTCTCGCGCAGATCACGCCTGCGGCTGTACTTCATGAAGGGGACGTAGCGGGGCATGTCCAGCCCCATCAGCCACGGCCCTTGCTCAGCACTGGCGTCCTCGTCGCCGGCCTGGCGTGCCGCTTGGGCCAACTGCCCCAGCAGGCTTGCCGGTAGACCTTCGACCTCGGCGGCGTGCGTCAGTCGCAGGGTCCAGTGGTTCGTGGCATCGAGCACATGGTTGCCGAAGCGGGTCGAGAGTTCCGCCAAGCTCTGACTGGCACTGTTGAAGGCCTCTTTGCTGGCGCCACTGAGGCCGACCCCGCGCAGCTTCATGTCCCGAAGTTCGGCATCGAGAATCCGTTGTTGGGTGCCATCCAGGCCAGAGCGACCCGCCTCGAGTTGCTGCAGGGCGCGATAGATCACCTGGCTCTGGCCAGCACGGTTGCCGAATTGGACAACCGAGGCCTGTTGGCTGGCATGGGCATCCCGCAGCTCTGGGCTGTTGCAGACCCCGTTGAGGTGACTGACGACACCCCAGCTCCAGCGCAGCCGCTCACCCAGCCGCTGCAGTGGAGCCATCACGTCGTTCCAGCTCAGCGTCTGGTTTTGCTCGAGTCTCTGGCCTAAGGACTGCTCGAGGTCCCCCAGTTCGCTCTCCAGGGCCTGCATCAACGCCGGGATGTGCTCGCTGACGGCCTCGGGGGTGATCGCCTCAAAGTTCGGCAGGCCCTCGCCCCGCAGGATCTCCGCTTGAGCGTTGGCAGCGCTGCTGACAGTCATCGTGGCTGAGGCAAGGGGCCTTGTTCGGCCCATTCCAGCTCAGGGACTGACGCTGCGGGGAATTAGCCGAGGGCGGGTAGCCGAAGGGCCACGACGGCGTGCTGCGCCAGGTCGTTGGCAAGGGCCGTGGTGGTCGCCTCATAGAGATCAATCGCCACTCGAGGCCAGAAGCCAATCACGAGGGTTGGGACGAGCAGGGTGAGTCCAATGACCAGTTCCCTTGGCTTCATGTCGCCCAGGACCGCCAGCGCCGGGATCCGGGGTCCAAAGAACACCCGGCGGCAGAGGCTCAACAGGTAGATCGGGGTCAACACCACACCGATGGCCGCCAGGACAACGGCGATCACCCGGAAGCCCACGGTGAAGCCGTCATTGCTCGTCACGCCAAGGAACACGGTGATTTCACTGACGAATCCACTCATGCCAGGCAGGGCAAGGGAGGCCAGGGAGCTGGCGACAAAAAAGGCGAAGGTGATCGGCAGAACCTTGGCCAATCCCCCCATGTTGGGGATGGAGAGGGTTTTGGTCCGCTCGTAAAACACGCCGGTCACGAAGAACATCGCGGCCGCGATTAGTCCGTGGCTGATCATCTGCAGCATTGCCCCGCTCATCCCCAGGCTGTCGATGGCACCGATGCCGAGCAGCACGAAGCCCATGTGGCTGACGGAGCTACAGGCGATACGCCGTTTGACGTTGTCCTGGGCCAGGGCGTTGAGGGCGCCGTAGACGATGTTGACGATGCCCAGAACGATCAGAGCGGGGGCCAGCTGCAGGTGGGCCTCCGGCAACATCTGCACGTTGAAGCGCAGCAGGGCGTAGCCCCCCATCTTCAGCAGCACCCCAGCCAGCAGCATCGAGACCGGTGCATTGGCTTCTCCGTGGGCATCGGGAAGCCAGGTGTGGAGCGGGAACATCGGCAGTTTCACGCCGAATCCCACCAGGAATCCCAGGTAACAGAGCAGGCCGAAAAGGCCGCCTGGGGAGCGGGCAATCAGTTCGCTCAGGTTCAGGGTGAAGGGACCGTTCAGGGCCAGGGCCAGGCCGCTCAACAGGATCAACAGCGAGGCCGTCGCCGTGTAGAGGATGAACTTGGTGGCCGCGTATTGACGCTGCTGGCCGCCCCAGATGGCGATCAGCAGATAGACGGGAACCAATTCGAGCTCCCAGGCCAGGAAGAAGAGCAGGAAGTCCTGGGAGAGGAAGACCAAGGCCTGGGCAGAGGCCTGCACCAGGAGCAAAGCAAAGTAGAGCCGGGTTTTGGTCTTGATGTTCCAGCTGGCGGCCACCGACAGCAGGGTGACCAAGCCAGAGAGCACCACCAGCGGGGCTGAGAGTCCATCGGTGGCGAGGGACCACTCCAGGCCGATGGCGGGAACCCAGGCGAAACGCTCAACCAGTTGCAGCCCCGCGATCGAGCCGTCGTAGTGCTGGCTGTAGACGTAGAGCATCAGCCCTAGGTCAGCCAACAGGGTCGTCAGCGCAACCGTTCGCGGGAGCTTGGGGTCCGTGCCATCACCGGGCAGGAGCATCACCAGCGGCGCGATCGCGATCGGAAGCAGAGCGATCAGGCTGAGCCAGGGAAAGGTTGTTGGCGCCGCCAGCATTCCCTGGGCGAGAGCGGAGTCACCAAACGCGGAGCCGGGAATCGCAGCGGACGCGGCCATCAGGGGCAGGTTGGCGTCCATCGCGTGCACGGCTTTTGGGTATCGAGGGCGATGTCCCGTATCTGGGTTCAGCCCTCAAGGGACTCAACCCTCCTCCTACGGGAGGTGCCTATCAAGGAAGAAATCTACCAGTGAGACCGATCTGGTCTAGGCATTTCTACCCAGGGCGAGTGGCCTAGGAGGGCAGGTGCTCCCAGCGGCTTCCGGCCTGGTGGAGCTGCAGCACCTGGGAGCGGGAGGCCACCCCAGCACCCTCCCAGGCCCGAACCATGGTTTTGCTGACGGCCACCGCCGAGTCTTCAGGGCAGAGGGCCAGGATGCTCGGCCCGGCGCCGCTGATGACGCAGCCCCAGGCCCCCGCGGCCATGGCGGCCTCGCGCACCTCCTGGCCCCCTTGGATCAAGCCCCAGCGATAGGGCTCGTGGATTCGGTCGTGCATCCCATCGGCGATCAGGTCGCCATTCCCGGTGCGTAGTCCCTGCAGCAGCAAGGTCAGGCATCCGAGGTTGGTCACGGCATCGGGAATGGAGATGGCCTTCGGCATGACCCGTCTGGCTTCGCTGGTGGACAGACGAATGGCCGGGATGGCCACCACCACCATCACCTTCGGGTCCCATTCGCAACGCACCACGCGCCAGCGATGGGAGGCGGCTCGAGCGGTCAGGCAGAGGCCACCGAGCAGTGAAGGAACCACGTTGTCCGGGTGCCCCTCAATGTCGATCGCCAGCTCCAGCAGCTTCTCGCGACTGAGCTTCTCGCCGATCAGCGCGTTGGCCCCCATCAGGCCGGCCACGATGGCTGTGGCGCTGCTTCCCAGTCCCCGTGCTGGTGGAACCGCCAGGCGGACCCGCGCTTCGACAGCAATCGGCTCTTCCCCTGCTTCTTTCCAGACCCGCTGGGCTGCGCGGTAGACGAGGTTGTCCGGGCCGCCCCGCAGGTGCGATCCCTCGCTGCCTTCGATCACCAGTTCAAACCGCTCGCCACTGCCTTCGATGCAGCGCATCTCGAAGCGGTTGTTCAGATCCAGGGCCGCTCCGAGGCAATCAAAGCCGGGACCCAAGTTGGCTGTTGTGGCGGGGACATCCACCACAACCCCCTGTCCAATGCGGGGGCGGGCCATGCGCTCTGTTCTGCTGGGGTCAGTGTCCCACTCAGGCGTTCAACAGCCGAGCCCGGCAAGCGGCACTGAAGAGTCCAGTCTCGCCGTCGATCAAGGCGTGGACAGGGATTTGTTCCACCACGGCGTTGAGCCGTCCTTTGTTCAAGAAGGCCCCAAGGAAGCGCTCTGAGCGCAACTCATCGAGCAGCTTGCCCGCTGTGCCACCTCCCAGCCAAAGCCCGCCATAGCAAAGGCTTTGCAGGGCAAGATCCCCTGCGCAGCTTCCGTAGGCCTCCAGCCAGAGATCCAGGGCTTTGCGGGCGAGGGGATCGCCAGCCGCTGCGGCCGCAGCGGTCGCCGCAGGCAACTCGGTGTCGGCCGTCTTCATCAGGGCATGGTTGCGTCCGTCGGGATGGGTGGCCAGGCGCCAGCGCATCACGTCGCCCAGTCCCGTGCCGCTCACCACCCGTTCAATCGAGAGGCGCGGCAGACCGAACTCGGCCATCAACCAGGTCTTCAGTTGCCACTGCTCCTCGTTGCAGGGGGCGAATTCGCCATGGGAGGCCTCGCTGGCCATGGCCTGCAAGCCCCCTGCCGTGGGCACTCCGATCGCGACCCCCAGACCGGTCCCGGCCCCAAGAATCGCGATCGGCGCCTTGGGGTCGCCGCCGCCCGCAGCCGGCTGCCGCAGGGTCGTCTGTTGCTCTGGCTGCAGGTGAGGCAGCCCATAGATCAGAACGGCAAAGTCGTTGACCAGCTCGAGCACCTCGAGCTGGCAGGCGCGGGCCAGTTCCACCTCATCCAGCAGCCAGGGCAGGTTCGTGAGTTTCACCCGGCCCTGGCGCACCGGACCCGCAATCGCGAAACAGGCCTGGCGAGGTCGCTCGAAGCAGGACGCCTCCCCGTCGAGGAAGTGATTCACCAGGGCCGAGAAATCAGCCCAATCGGCCGAGACGAAACGTTGACTGGCCTTCTGAATCAGTGCCGTTCCTTCGACGCTGTAGAGGCCCAGCAGGGTCTTCGTGCCGCCAATATCACCGGCTAGAAGCGTGGTCATCGGAGATCAGCGGGGGCTGATCTTGAGCCCCGCTTCCCGATCTTGATTCGCTTCCTTGGCAGCGGCCACAACGGTCTCCAGCTCGATGCTGCCCAGGTCGCCCTCCCGGCGGCTGCGCAGGCTGATGGTCCCGCCTTCGGCCTCCTTGGCGCCGATCACCCCCAGAACGGGGATCTTCATCTGTTCGCCATTGCGAATCAGCTTGCCCAGGCGGTCACCGGAGTGATCCACGCTGGCGCGTACGCCGGCCGCCTTCAGGGCCGCTGCGACGGATTCGGCGTAGCCGGCGACCTCATCGGTCACTGGCAGCAGGCGGATCTGCTCGGGTGCCAACCAGAAGGGGAAGTCACCGGCGTAGTTCTCGGTCATGATCCCGAAGAACCGCTCCAGTGAGCCAAAAATGGCGCGGTGGATCATGATCGGCCGCTGCCTGGATCCGTCCGCTGCCACGTACTCCAGGTCGAAGCGTTCAGGCAGGTTGAAGTCCAGCTGGATCGTGGAGCATTGCCACATCCGGCCGATGGCGTCCTCGATCTTGAGGTCGATCTTGGGGCCGTAGAAGGCACCACCGCCTTCGTCGATCTTGTAGGCCCATCCCTTGCGCTCCAGCGCTTCGATCAAGCCCTGGGTGGCGAGATCCCACACCGCGTCTTCGCCGATGGACTTCTCAGGCCGTGTGGAGAGGTTGATTTCGTAGTTGCGGAAATCAAACGTCGAGAGGATCTGTTCGGTGAGATCCAGGATCGCCAGGATTTCGTCGCTGATCTGCTCCGGCAGGCAGAACACGTGGGCGTCGTCCTGGGTGAAGCCCCGCACCCGCATCAGGCCGTGCATCACACCGGGGCGCTCGTAGCGATACACCGTCCCGAGCTCGGCCCAGCGGATCGGTAGCTCGCGGTAGCTGCGCAGGGTGCTGGCGTAGGTCAGCACGTGGAACGGGCAGTTCATCGGCTTGAGCTGGTACTCCCGCTCGTCCACCTGCATCGGGCCAAACATCGACTCGCTGTAGAAGTCGAGGTGGCCAGAGGTCTTCCAGAGGCTGATGTCAGCCACGTGGGGGGTGTAGAGCAGCTCGTAGCCGGCGTTGAAGTGGAGCTCCCGCCAGAGGTTCTCGATCAAGAGGCGCATGCGGGCGCCGCGGGGATGCCAGAAGACCAAGCCAGCGCCGGCTTCGTCCTCAATCGAGAACAGGTCGAGGTCGGTCCCGATCCGGCGGTGGTCCCGGCGCTTGGCTTCCTCTTGCCTGCGCTTGTATTCGCTCAGCTGTTCTGGGGTTTCCCAGGCGGTGCCGTAGATCCTCTGCAGCTGGGCGTTCTTCTCGTCGCCACGCCAGTAGGCGCCTGCGACGCTCTCAAGGTCAAAGGCCTTGGCGTTCAGTTCCTTGGTGTTGCTGACGTGGGGGCCTGCACAGAGGTCCCACCAGTCCTCGCCGAGGGTGTAGAGGCTGATGGGTTCTTGGATCCCGGCCAGAATTTCCAGCTTGTAGGGCTCGTTCTGGGCCTGGATCCGGCTTTCGGCCTCCGCTCGGCTCACCTCCAGACGCTCCAGCGGAAGCTTCTTGTTGATGAGTTTGATCATTTCCTTCTTGATGGCCTTGAGGTCGGCCTCCGTGAAGGGATCGGGGTTATCGAAGTCGTAGTAGAAGCCGTTCTCGGTCCAAGGTCCGATGGTCACCTGGGCCTTGGGGAAGAGGCGCTGGACCGCCATGGCCATCACGTGGCTCATGGAGTGGCGGATACGCAGCAGCTGCTCGCTCTCGCTGGTTTTGGGCAGGTGCACCGTGGCTGCAGGCTCGGCAGTACGGGTCGCGGTCACGGCAGCGGCATAGCAACCCCGATCCTACGCAGCGCAATTCAGACCATTACTAGGGTGTGGGGGTGAGCAACCCCCAAGAACCCCAGGCTGAGTCGGCCGAATTGCTCGACCACTTGCTCGAGTCACTCTTTGGTGACTTTCGCTATTGGTTCGAGCGCGGTTTGGTCCTGCTGGATCACGCTCCCGATCACCTGGTCCCGCCGGTGGAACAGCGGGAGTTTCGTTCCGCCCTGGAGGAGGCGCTTCAGGCGATCGCTGCCGCCAAAGCACTCCGGGCCGCCTGCTCGACCCCCATGGCCGTTGATATGGATGCCATGACCCCTTGGCATCGCCTGATGATGCGGGTCTGGAACCTCTCCGCGATGTTGCGGGTGGCGGGAGTGCCGCTTCCGGAGCAAGAGCGCCCCGATCCTCCTCAGGCCTGAGCCCAGCGGCTGCGCTTCAGTTGCTTGAGGTTGGATTCGTAGAAGTTGGCCAGTTCCGCAGCCTTCTTCACGGGTTGGCCGTAGGCGCTCAGTCCGTTGTGGCTAGGGAAGGAGGCCCACTCCTTGGACAGCACGGCCATCACCCCGCGGGTTAAGCCGCTGCGGTCGACTTGATCGAGTACACCGCGGCGATCCACCAGATACAGGGCCGCTTGGTCCTGGTTGTGGGGCTTGAAGCTGCGAAGGCTCAGTTTGTTTGCGGCTTCTTTCCAGGTGCCGGGCAGGAATTGATAGGCACCTGCGGCCGCGCTCGTGTAGCGCTTCACCACCACCACATCAGGGTGTTTGGCCAGGCTGCTGAAACGCCCGCCGCCATAGAGGGTGCGATAGCCCTCGGGGCCTTGTTTCCAGGTGCCCTCGGCGTAGCGAATGGTGTTGAGCAGGGCCCGGCGCTCCGGGGTGATTGCATACAGCTCTCCGTCCTCGGTCTCGCTGGCAGCCGCCACGATCTGCTCCAGTGACTGATCCACCTCGACTCCCTTGGAGGGAGCCACGAGGGGGCCAGCGGCCAGAAGCAGCAGACCCAGTGAGCAGGCCGGAGCGGCGGCACGACTGGGCTTGAGGGAATGCTGGAGCGAATGACGAATTGGCAAGCGGCACAACGTCGCAGTCCATTGAGACTGCTGGCTAGCCGAGTCTCAAGGTGAGACTTCCCGTCCGAACTGGACAAGTGCTGCCTCGATGTGCTGCAGGTTGATTTTTAGTTCTCCAGGGCGATTGGCGAGGTTTTTGGCTGGCCAATGCGCCGTAACGAATTAGCCACCTTTATCTTTCCTTCCGTTTTTGATTAGCGGCTTGGGGCCTCAGTTCGCCTTGAGGAAGCCCAGTGCCTCGCGGGTTCGCTCCAGAGTGGCCTGGGCCACAGCATTGGCGCGCTCGCTGCCTGCTTTGAGGACGCGGTCCAGTTCGGCGGGATCAGCGCTCAGGTCGTTGTAGCGCTCTTGAATGGGGCGCAGCGCTTCGACAAGTGTCTCGGCCAGTAGGGGTTTAAAGGTGCCCCAGCCCATCGCGGCGCACTCTGCAGCGGCTGCCTCACGACCTTTGCCGCTCAGCAGGGCATAGAGCCCCAAGAGGTTGTCGGTTTCGGGGCGCTCCGGGTTCCCAAATTCGAGGCCCATCACGGGATCGGTTTTGGCGCGCTTGACCTTCTTGGTGATCACCTCAGGCGAATCCAGCAAATTGACGCGGGATCCTTCGTTGGGGTCGCTCTTGCTCATCTTGCTGCGCCCGTCGGTCAGGCTCATTACGCGGGCACCCTCCTTGAGGATGAGCGGCTCGGGCACCTTCAGGACGGGGATGGGCTCGCCTTCGGCATCCCGCGGGGCAAAGCGAGCGTTGATTCGCTGCTGGGCGATGTCTCGGGCCAGCTCCAGGTGCTGTTTCTGGTCCTCGCCAACGGGCACGAGGTCAGCGTCATAGAGAAGGATGTCCGCCGCCATCAACACGGGGTAGTCCAGAAGGCCAACGGAGACCTGGTCCCCCTGTTTGACGGCCTTCTCCTTGAACTGGATCATCCGCTCCAACCAGTTGAGCGGTGTGACGCAGTTCAGGAGCCAACAGAGCTCGCTGTGGGCTGAGACATGGCTCTGGACAAAAACCGTCGCTTTCTCAGGATCGATTCCGCAGGCGAGATAGAGGGCGGCGGTGTTGCGCGTGTCACGGGCCAGGGCGGCCGCGTCATGGGGCACGGTGATCGCGTGCAGGTCCACGACACAGAAAAAGGTGTCGTGGGTCTCCTGCAGTCCGACCCAGTTGCGGATGGCTCCGAGCCAATTGCCCAAATGCAAGGCGCCAGTGGGCTGAACTCCGGACAGGACCCTGGCGCGTTGCATGCGAGCTGGCGAAATGTTCGCCGGATTCTGCCTGGAGGCAGGACCCGGCAGCGGCCTCGAATCAGGCCTCGGTGGTCTCTTCGGTGGTGGTTTGCTCTGTTGCCACTTCGGTGGTTTCCGACGCGGCTTCCTCGCTCACCGTCTCCTCTTGAGGGACGGCGGCTGCTGGTTTGGCGGGACGGGCAAACGGATTGGGGCGGTTGCCAGGGCGCTCATTGCGCTCGCCACGACGGTCACCGCGCTCGCCCCGTCCCCGGGAACCGGCACTGGCCTTCTGCTGGGCAACGATGTCGTCAATCCGGCCCTCTTCGATCAGCTGGGCCACGGTGCGCAGGGACAGGCCCAGGGCTGCCACGGTGGAACGGACGCCAAAAGCCTCTTGCACGGCGCGGGCGGCGCGCATCTCGTTATCGCTCAGGCGAATGCGGAACCCGCCACCTTCGCGAGGACCGCGGTTGCCTTGGGACTGCTCGCCCGAATTCCGCTGGAAATCACCGTCGGCCATGGCCGCACACCTGAAGAAGTCAGCGGCAAGTGTGCCCTACCGACAGTGAGGCCGGCCAGTGCCAAATCAGGCGATGGTGTTCTGGACTGCCTGCTCGGGCCAAGACCAGTACTGGCAAAGGATTTGGTCCCTCCGATTCGATGCTGCTTCGGTAGCGCGAGAGCAGGTCGAGGTAGGCCTGCAGCGTCCAGCCATGGCAACCCTGATCTTGTGCGGCCCAAAAGCGTTGGAGCGCCTCGGAGCAGGCCACCTTCCCGAACTCATCCCAACATTGCTCTTCCGCTTCTGCGCTCGAGAAACCGGCGCGGATCAGGTTGCGGAAGCGAATCAACTCTGGGGCTTCACCACTGTTGTCGGGCGGTAAAACCGCGCTGAGCCTGCTGATGGGCAGGATCTGCAGCCGCAACCAGCAGCGCTCGAG
>VMBT01000606.1_pt1 | contig 22194 bp, 21 predicted proteins | sample 4404301 | NCBI WGS metagenome assembly VMBT01 (sample SAMN12238535, study PRJNA552566) | marine metagenome | isolation source: Coastal seawater | place: USA: coastal Georgia, Sapelo Island | collected 2008-08/2009-08
GATCATGATGGAGATGACCACGATGATCATGATGGAGATGACCACGATGATCATGGAAAAAAAGCTCATGCTCCAAATTGGAATTATAGTTTAACTGTTAATTACGATTTCACAGAAAACAGTTCTTTAATGGTAGAAATTGCTGGTAAGGATGCTTTTGTTTTTGATTCAATGCATGATGAGTACGAGTCAGAACCATATCATTTATTGAATGCATACTATTCTCAAACATTTGATAAGGTAAAATTAGGACTTTATGCTAAAAATATTCTTGATGAGTCATATGCTGATCGAGGATTTATTTTTGGATTAGAGCCACCACAATTCTCTGAAAAACTATATACATCTTTTGGCCCTCCAAGAGAAATTGGATTGTCATTAACATATAGTTTCTAATGTCTTATTTTCATAATTTAGCGGGTATTATTGCCCGCTAAATTATGAGCTCAACAAAACAAAAACGATTATTTATTATTGATGGTTATGCTACCTTATATCGAGCGCATTACGCATTAATTAGAAATCCACTCACCAATTCTGCTGGAACTCCTACAAGCGCTATTTTTGGTTTTGCAAACCAAGTTTTTCAATTAATCGAAGAGGAAAAACCAGATTATTTAGTAGCTGCATTTGATTCTAAAGGGAAAAATTTTAGACATGAAATTTTTGAAGAATACAAAGCTAATCGATCTGAAATGCCAGATGAAATACAGACTCAATTACCTTATTTATGGACTCTTCTTGAAGGTATGAATATTCCTGTTTTAAGAGTAGATGGCGTTGAAGCTGATGATATTATTGGAACTGTTGCTAAGCAATGTGGTGATAGTGATTTACAGTGTAATATTGTGAGCGGTGATAAAGATTTTATGCAATTAATTAATGATTCAACATTTCTATATGCTCCTCAAGCTAGAAAGAGAGAAAAAGAAATATTTGATGTTAATAAAGTTGTAGAAAAATGGGGGGTAGGTCCCGAAAATATCATTGATTTGCTTGGTCTAATGGGAGATAGCTCTGACAATGTTCCTGGTGTTCAAGGAGTTGGTCCAAAAACAGCTATGAAGCTTATTCAAGAGCACGGAAATATTGAAAATATTTATGAGAACATAGATTCTATTAAAAATGAAAAAATGAAAGATAAACTACTATCAGATAAGGATAATGCGTTATTAAGTAAACAGCTTGTAACCATTCTTACTGATGTAAATATTGATTCTTCTGTAGAAGATTTTGAAATCAAGGAAATGAACACATCAAAGCTTGAGGATATTTTCAAAGAGCTTGAGTTTTCTGGCTTGCTTAAAAAAATTGGATCTACTGAAACTATTGAACAAGAATCTGTAGATAGAAAGAAAGATTATAAAAACATTCTAAATTTAGAAGATTTGATCGGTTTTGTTGAATCGTTAGAGCAGGGCAAATGGTTATCAGTTGATTTAGAGACCACCTCTGTGAATCCAATGGCTGCTGAAATTGTTGGCTTTAGCTTTTCAACAAAGAAAGACACTGGATTTTATGTTCCAATTTTATTTAAGGATAAAAAAGAAAATTTATTTGGGAACAACGATTTAGATGAAGTAATTAGAATATTAAAACCATTTTTAGAAGATGAAAACATTCCAAAAACAGGACAAAATATTAAGTACGACGCTCTTATTATGAAGCGTTTTGGAATTGATCTTAAGGGCATTGAATTTGATACTATGATTGCTGCACATTTATTAAATCCAAACGCTAGGTCATATAAGCTTGATAACTTATCGTTAGCTCATTTGAACTACAAAATGGTACCGATTAAAGACTTAATTGGAGTTGGAAAAAATCAAATTACAATGGATCAAGTTTCTTTAGATGATATCTCTTTTTATGCTGCAGAAGATGCAGATGTTGTTATTGAACTGACCGAAATTTTTATGAAAGACTTAAAAAAACAAAAGTTATTTAATTATTTTAAGTCCATCGAAATAGATTTATTACCTGTGCTCATAGATATGCAATTCAATGGTATTTTTATTGATAAAGAATACTTAGAAAACAGATCCAATGAGATTGGAAAAAAAATTGAATCATTGGAATTAGAGATAATTAATCTGGCTGGAGAAGAATTCAACCTTAATTCATCGCAACAGCTTGCAGTCATACTTTTTGACAAGTTAAAACTTCCGATGATTAAGAAAAGGTCAACTGCAGAAGCTGTTTTAAGTGAGTTAAAGGATAAGCATCCTTTGCCAGAGTTAATTCTTTCATACAGAAAGTTGTATAAGTTAAAAAATACTTATTTGGATCCATTACCGTCTTATATTATTGCAGATACCCAGCGAGTTCACTCATCGTTCAATCAAACTATGACCGCTACTGGGAGATTGTCTACAAGCAGCCCTAATTTTCAAAACATTCCAATTAGAACTGAAGATGGTAAAGAAATAAGAAAAGCAATTAAAGCTCAATCAAATGAATATCAAATTTTTTCTGCAGACTATTCGCAAGTAGAATTAAGAGTAATGGCGCATCTAAGTGGAGATGAATCATTAATTTCTGCATTAAATAATGGAGAAGATATACATACTTTCACTGCAAAAAATATTTTCAATGTTGATAATGATGATATGGTCCTTCCAGAAATGAGAAGGATTGCTAAAATTGTAAACTTTGGGATAATGTATGGAGCAGGTCCATTCAGATTAAGTCAAGAGCTTGATATTCCATTTGGAGAAGCAAAGCAAATTAAAGATGCATATTTTCAGAAATATCAAGGAATTGAACAATATATTGAAAATTCTAAGCTACAGATTAAAGAAACCAAATCTGTTGAAACTTTATTAGGAAGAAGAAGAGCTGTTTGGGACTCAGATAGTCAAAATAAAATTCGAAGAGATGCGGCTGAGCGAATGGCAATTAATATGCCAATTCAAGGGACTGCTGCAGAAATGATTAAATTGGCCATGATCAAAATTCATCGTCAAATGAATAAAGAAAATTTAAAATCTAAACTTATAATGCAAATTCATGATGAGTTGTTATTAGAAGTCCATCAAGATGAAATTGATTATATTTCAAAAATGGTAATTGAACATATGAGAAATGCAATGAAGCTTGATGTTCCAATTGAAATAGATTTTGGTATTGGTCCTTCATGGTATGAGGCGCATTAATGAGTTATTTAGGTCCAAAAGTTTATATTGATTTACACCAACTGAAAAAAAACTATCAAATAGTTAAGAGCGAAGTTGGAGAGATTCCTATCATGGCTACAGTAAAAGCAAATGCGTATGGGCATGGAGCTGTAGAAGTATCTAAAGCTCTTGAAGAAGAGGGAGTGAGATATTTAGCTGTGTTCACTATTGATGAAGGCATTGAATTGCGAGATGCTGGCATTAAAACAGATATTTTTATTTATGCAAAATTTGATCCATCAAGAATTGATGAAGCTTCAAAGTATAACCTTACTCTCAATATCTCATCATTTGATGATTTGAAAGCGCTAAAAGCTTACGTTGGAAATACTATTAAAGTTCATTTAAAGATTGATACAGGTATGACAAGATTAGGAGTCCCATTTGAAGAAGCTGAAGCATTTTTGCAAGAAGCAAATCAGATTGATACCATTGAATTGGAGGGATTGTACTCTCATTTTTCCACTGCAGATGAAGGAGACCTTTCCTATGCTAATAGTCAGCTCAGCAAATTTAGTGACATTGTAGAAATTTCTAAAAAATTAGATATGCCTTTTGATTTTGTTCATTGTAGTAATAGTGGAGCTATTTTGAATGTTAAAGATTCCAGATTTAATATGGTAAGAACTGGAATGCTTCTTTATGGAGCTTTTCCATCTGATGAAGTACCTCAAGAGCTTCCAATTAAACCAGTTATGACATTTACGGCTCCTATTGTTGAAATTAGGGACGTTAAAGCTGGTACTCAAATTAGTTATGGTGGGGTTTATAAAACCAAATCAGATACTCGAATAGCTGTTGTGCAAGCTGGCTTTGCTGATGGAGTCCCACGTCCTTGGTATATTGATGGTTTTGTAAAGTTTCAAAATCGAGACTTTAAAATTACCGGAAGAATTTGTATGGATCAGTTAATGATTGATATAGGATCTGTTGATTTAAACTTAGGAGATGAAGTTTTGATCTTTGGAGCAAATGAACATGGAAGTATTGATATTAATCACATTGCAAAAAAAATTGATTCTACTTCTTATGTTTTAGTTACTGCACTTGGAATTCGTCCTAAAAGAATTTATTAATTCGAGGAGCAAATTAAAACCTAACCAAGGGTAAGAGAAAGGAATTAAGAGGTAATTTTAAACTTTAACTTGCTCCTCATTAATACTTATGTTTTTTTTAAAAAAAAGTTCCTCCTTTTTCTATTTATAGTTATTATACAAACAGATCGCGGGATGGAGCAGCTTGGTAGCTCGTCGGGCTCATAACCCGGAGGTCGTAGGTTCAAATCCTACTCCCGCTACTAACCTCCATATGAAAAAAAGGGCTAAAAATGAATCTATTCAAATCAACATTAATAATTACATTATCTTTAATGCTTACAAACTGTACTAATAATGATGACAAGTTAAAGGCTAGAGCAAATGAACTAGCTCAAAAATTTATTATTACAGATGGACACATTGATCTTCCTTGGAGGCTTCATAAAAATGGTTATGAAGATATTTCAGTAAGAACTCCTGGAGGAGATTTTGATTATGTAAGAGCTAAGCAAGGAGGTTTAGATGCTCCTTTTATGTCAATTTATGTACCTGCAACATATCAAGTAACCGGTGGTGCAAAGGAAATGGCTCTTGAGTTAATGAATTCTGTAAAAAGAATTACTACTGATCATCCTGATAAGTTTGAAATGGCTTATAGTATATCAGATGTTGAGAGAATTTTTAATGAAGGTAAAATTGCTTTACCGATGGGTATGGAAAATGGAGCTCCAATTGAAGGTGACTTAGATAATATTCAATTCTTTTTTGATGAAGGAATAAGATACATAACATTGACTCATTCGGAAGATAATGATATTTGTGACTCTTCATATAATTTAGGCGAGAGAACACATAAAGGTCTTAGCGATTTTGGAAAAGAAGTAGTTTTGGAAATGAATAGAGTAGGAATTATGGTTGATATTTCCCATGTATCCGATGATGCCTTTTATCAAATTATGGATGTTACTCAGGTTCCTGCAATCGCTTCTCATTCATCAGCAAGGCATTTCACACCAGGATTTGAGCGTAATATGAGCGATGATATGATTAAAAGATTAGCTGAAAATGGTGGAGTAATTCAAATTAATTTTGGTTCGAGCTTTGTTACTCAAGAATCGCAAGACAAAAGAAAAAAGAATTCTGAAGATGTATCAGCTTTTGTTAAAGAAAATAATTTAGAATCCGATGATCCTAGAGTAAAAGAATTTGCCAAAAAAGTAGCAATTGATAATCCAGTTTTCTGTGATGTCACAGATGTTGCAGATCATTTCGATCATGTGGTCAAATTAGTTGGTATTGATCATGTTGCATTTGGGTCTGATTACGATGGTGTAGGAGATACATTACCTTATGGCCTAAAAGATGCATCCACTTTCCCAAATCTTATATATCATCTTTTAAAAAGGGGTTACTCAGAAGAAGATATTGAAAAAATTTGCTATAAAAATATATGGAGAGTTTGGAAAGCAACAGAAGAGTTTGCCGAACTTAACTAAGTACTTGTCTTAACCTTTCAAAGACTATAGCACTTACAGCAGTAGCAACATTTAAAGAATTCATTTCGTGGGACATGGGGATTGTTGCAAGAAAATCTGAATTTTTTAATACTTGTTTACTAATACCACTTCCTTCACCTCCAAAAATCAAAACGGATCTTCCTTTAAGATCAATAGCATACCAATCTTTTGCTTCAATATTATTTTCGAAACTTGTTATCCAAAAGTCATTGTCTTTGAAATGACTAATAGCTTTATTGATATTTGTTACTGAAAATAAGGGCACTTTTGAGAACCCGCCCTGACTGACTTGAGCTACAGCGCTAGTCATTGAAACACTATTTCTGTCCGTAATAACAACTCCATCAATATTACCACCAGCACAAATTCTTAAGATTTGCCCTAAGTTGTGAGGATCTTGAACCTGATCAAGAACAACAAAACAAGCAGTTGCATTTTCAACTATCGGTAGTTCGTGAAAGGTTTTGGCTTGGGCTTTGATATAGATGCCTTGCGCTCTATTATTGTCAACATATCTTTTAAAGCTTTCAGAATCAACTTTCTCAATTAGATTTTGTGGTATCTCTATCAGTGCAGTATTCATTTTTTCACTGTTATCTGCAGGAGAATTTCTTTCAATGATTACTTGATTAACATCAATGATTGATGATTTAATAGCATCATGGCATCCATTTATGCCAAAAACTGTTATGCGATGTTTTGTAAAACTATTCATAAAAATTTCTGTAAATTTTATAAACAATTTTAATGATAAAAATTAAAGAATCAGAGTTACATTTTTCCTTTGTTAGATCTAGCGGGCCAGGCGGACAACATGTCAATAAAGTTTCAACAGCTGTTCAATTAAAATATAATATATTTGAATCAGATATTTCTGATGAGATGAGAGAGAGATTCATATCTGCCTATGGAAAAAGAATTTCAAAAAATGGATTTATAACAATTATTGCTCAATCTTATAAATCCCAGAAAAAAAATAAAGATGATGCTATAAATAGATTAGAAAAATTATTTAGCGATATTAAAATACAAGCAAAAAGAATTCCTACGAAACCTTCTAGGAGTTCTAAAGTAAAAAGAGTTGAAACTAAAAAAAGAAGATCAAAGGTAAAAAAAAGTAGAATGAAGGTAAGTTTAGATGATTAGGTTAATTTTATCTCTATTATTTTTTGTAAGTCTTTATGGGCAAGATGTCAGTGACAATATTTCTGATAATATTCAACCTTTGCTCATTGAGGAATTATCTGACCTAGAATTGATGTTAATTGCAAATATCAATACAAATGAAACCCTTGAAACTTTTTTTAAACTAGATGTGATTAATGAGTCAATTAAACTTAATGCTCCAGAATACAACAGATTTGCTCGAAAGAATAATACTGGAATGTTTTTTCCTGTAAATACTTCTACATCGCTTTATCTTGATGCTGGATTACCTGGTTGGGTTGAAGCAAGCAAATATATTTCTAATAATAACGATTCCTATTCAAGTGGTTTTTTTAATTCATCTCTAGATAAGTTCACATATTACAACTCAAGAAAAGGTTTTTTAGATACTGACAATTATTTTAAAGACCCATGGGATCAAAGATCACTGGATGATTATATTAGATATATTCACATGCCTCCAGTAATCAATCATTCAGAAATAAATACGATTTATGATAGAAATAGATAAAGTATTAAATACTATTATAAATGAATCTATTGAACTGCCTAAAGTATTAGTTCAGGGTCTTACTAATAATTCCGTAAAAGTAAAAAAAGGATACATTTTTTTTGCTTTTAAAGGAGAGAATAATGATGGAAATGACTTCATTGAAGATGCATTTAAAAACGGAGCTTGCTTAGCGATTACCGATTCTGATAAGTTAGAATCTCAAAAAAATGTAGTTAAAGTTAAAGATGTAAGAATTGCAGCAGGCATTGCTTGTTCAAATTTTTACAATTATCCTCAAAATAAAGTAAAGTTGATAGGAATTACTGGTACGAATGGTAAAACATCTACATCAACCATTTTAAAAAGCATTTTAGATGCGAAAAATGAAAAAACGTTACAGATAGGTACAAGTGGAATAAAACCTTCTTTTGAGATCAATCCTGGACTAACTACACCAGATATTTTTGATTTGTATGAAATATTAAATCATGCAGTTAATGAAAATTACAAAAATGTTATATTAGAGGTTTCTTCTCACGCATTATCACAAAGAAGAATAGAAAACATTTTTTTTGATATAACTGCATTTACAAATCTTACACTTGATCATTTAGATTATCACAAGACAATGGATGAATATTTTAGTGAAAAACTTAAACTTTTTAAGTTAAATAAAGATAATGGCTCTTCTGTTGTAATAATTGATGATGAATATGGTAAGAGAATTACTGAGTTAAATTCAAATGTCAAATGTATTTCTCTTAAAACTGAAGATGCTGATTATTTTTGCACATCATATAGCATTAATAGTTTAGGAATAGCAGGTACTTTAGCATGGGACTCCAAAACTTTAGACTTTGAATCAAAGCTTATTGGTTCATTTAATTTAGAAAACCTGATTCTTGCTGCATCTATTGCAATTGAGCTTAACATTTCTATACAATCTATTCTAGAAGGAATTAAAAATTGTGAAAATATAGATGGAAGACTTCATTTGGTTAAAAATACAAGCAATCAAATGATATTTTTAGATTATGCACATTCACCTGATGCATATTTTAGGACATTAAAAGCTCTAAAAGAAAACTTTAGTCGTCCTTTGAAAGTTCTTTTTGGCGCTGGAGGCGGTAGAGATAAGTCTAAAAGACCAAAAATGGCGAAAATGGTTGAAAAATATTCTATAGAATGTTATCTAGCGCCTGATAATCCTAGATTTGAAGATATTGAATTAATAAATAATGATGTAATAAAAGGATTTTCTAATGAAAATCATCATATTTTCAATGACAGAAAAGAAGCACTTATATTTGCATTAACAAATTTAAAGTCAGATGAAATATTAATTATTTTTGGAAAAGGAACGGAAGAGTATCAAGAAATTAATGGTACGAAACATTTTTATTCTGATAGTGATATAATTAAAGAATTTTATGAGAATTGATTTAAAGGAAAAAAACCATTTTTTAACAGTTTTTGAAGCTTTTTTTGATCAATCTATTAATAGGCCGATAAATGGAATATCGATAGATAGCAGAAATATCAAAAAAAATGATCTATTTATTGCTATTAAAGGAGAAAACTTTGATGGTAATGATTTTGTTGATCAAGCTATACAAGATGGTGCAAGTTATACGTTATCATCATATGAAAATGAAAGTAGCCATCATCTTTTAGTTGAGGATTTAAATGTTTTCATAAAAGAGTTATTAATTAACTGGTTAAAGAGTTTTAATGGAAGAATTGTAGGAATAACAGGTTCAAACGGGAAAACCACAACCAAGGATTTGATAGCACATCTTCTCCAATCAAAGTTTAAAGTTGAAAAAACTTTAGGTAATTATAACACCTCAATAAGCGTTCCTTTATCAATTCTTTCTTTTGCTCTTGATTCTGAAATATATGTTCTGGAATTAGGAGCAAATAAAGTTGGAGATATAGAATATTTATCCTCAATAGTTAAACCAGACTATGGGGTAATTACAAGTATTGCTGCAGCACATCTTGATGGATTTGGTTCAATAGAAAATATTGAAAAAGAAAAAAAATCTATACTCAATCATTCAGCAAAGAAATTTAACTTCCATGAGACAAAGCCAAACTCTTTAGACATTAATTTTAAAGAAGATAAAAGTAATATTTTTATTAAAAATTTAGAAATTGCTTCTCATGTTGCTAATGATATCTTTAATGATAGCAATTTTCCTGATTTGAATGGGGATTTATTAATTAATTGCTTAGAGAGTTTCAAAATGCCTCCAGGAAGAGGTGAAATTTTATCATTGAATAAGTTTAAAATTATAGATGATTCATACAATGCGAATCCAGAATCTGTTAAAGCTGCATTAGATCATCTGAGTGGTTTTAAAGAATATAGAAAATTTTTTGTTTTTGGAGATATGAAGGAGCTTGGAACAAATGAAGAGATTTTTCATGAAAAAGTAGGTCAATATGCAGTTGGAAAAGCAGATATTTTATTAACTGTTGGCAAGTTGGCTAAAAATGCACAATCTAATAGTAATAACTTTGCATTAAGCTTACATTTCAATGATAATTTTTCTTTATTAGAAAAGTTAAATGAACTTTTAACAGACGGAGATATTGTTTTGATTAAGGGGTCCAGAAGTATGAAACTTGATCAATTAATTAATGAATTAAAAAATGTTAAATGAATTATTATTACCACTAAGAGAATATTTTGGTTTCTTAAATCTTTTTGAATACATCACTTTTAGAGCTGGTGCAAGTGCGATTCTTGCTCTATTAATTAGCTTTATATTTGGACCTTTCGTTGTAAAAAAATTAATAAATCTTCAGATAGGTGAATCCATAAGAGATCATGGTCCAGATTCCCATAAAGAAAAACAGGGTACTCCTACTATGGGAGGAGTATTGATTATTCTTTCTACAATTATCCCAACCGTCCTATTAGCAGATTTAAATAATTTATTTATTCAAATAATCTGTATTTCAATGGTTTGGATGGGGTTAATTGGTTTTTATGATGATTATTTGAAAGTTGTTAAGAAAAGAAAAGACGGTTTGAGCGGAAGATATAAATTGTTAGCTCAAACTATTCTTGGAGTATTCATTTCATATATACTAATAAGTTCAAATGTATATGGGGACTATACTCTTTTAACTTTTGTACCTTTTTTAAAGAACGTTTCTATTAATTTCTTTTATCCTATCATTTATGCTGTCTTTATTATTTTAGTTGTTTCAGCTACTTCAAATGCAGTAAACCTTACGGACGGTCTAGATGGTTTAGCTGCCGGATTGTTAGCTATTTCAGTAAGTGTATTTGGAGTAATAGCATATATTTCAGGAAGAGTTGATTTTACCGACTATTTATATATTGCTTATTTGCCATTAGCAAGTGAACTGACAATCTTTGCTACTGCGTTTTTTGGTGGTTGTCTTGGCTTCTTATGGTTTAATGCAAAGCCTGCCGAGATTTTTATGGGAGATGTAGGATCTTTATCTACTGGAGCTGCTTTGGGAACATTAGCAATTCTTCTTAAAAAAGAAGTCTTATTATTAATTGTTGGAGGAGTCTTTGTTATTGAAACCTTATCTGTTATCATTCAGGTTTTATATTTTAGATATACAAAAAACAAATACGGTACTGGTAAAAAATTCTTTCTAATGGCACCAATTCATCATCATTTTGAGCTGAAAGGATGGCCTGAATCAAGAGTCGTTACAAGATTTTGGATAATAGGCATACTTTTTGCTCTAATGTCTTTGACTACTTTCAAAGTAAGATAACATGAGAAGAAAAACTTTAAGTGTTAAAATAGGTAAGGTCTTTATTGGAAGCGATCATAGCATCAAAACCCAATCTATGACAACAGCATCCACCATGGATACTGATAAGAGTGTTGATGAAGCCATAAGAATCATTCAAGCAGGTGGAAAACTAGTTAGATTTACAGCTCCAAATATTAATGAAGCAAAAAATTTATTAAACATTAAAAATGCTTTGGTTGCAAAAGGTTATGATGATCCACTAGTTGCTGATATTCATTTTACTCCAAATGCTGCATTAGAAGCATCAAAAATTGTGGAAAAAGTAAGAATTAATCCTGGAAATTATGTCGATAAGAAAAAATTTGAAGTCAAAGAATACGATGATAAATCTTATCAAGATGAGCTTTTAAAAATTGAAGAGAAATTTATTCCTCTAATTAATTCCTGTAAAGAAAATAAAGTAGCTATGAGAATTGGTACGAATCATGGATCATTGTCAGATAGAGTAATGAATAGATTTGGTGATACTCCATTAGGCATGGTTGAATCAGCAATGGAGTTTTTAAGGATTTGCAAACAAAATGACTACGATCAAATTGTTTTATCAATGAAATCAAGCAATCCAATTGTAATGATACATGCATATAGGTTACTTGTTAAATCCATGGAAAATGAAAATATGCATTATCCACTTCATTTAGGAGTTACTGAAGCAGGAGATGGACTAGACGGAAGAATAAAGTCCGCATTAGGCATAGGAACCTTACTAACAGAAGGTATAGGAGATACGATTCGAGTATCATTAACTGAAGATCCTGAGTTTGAAATTCCTGCAGCTGAAAAAATTCTCGAAAAAATAGATAGTATTTCTGAAAAAATAAGACTTAAGAATACTGATAAAAGAGCTTTTTCATTTTTTAAAAGAGAAACTGAATCTATTAAAAATATTGGAGAGAAAAATCCGCCCATTGTAATCTCAAACAGTTCAAATGATTTTGAAGGAAATTTTCCAGATTATTTATTTATCGATAATCTTGATAATCTTGACGACTCAAAAAAATATATTATTGAGGGCAAAGATTGGAATGAGAATCTTTCAAAAAATATTTTTCCTTATTTTAATTCTTTAAAAGATTTTAGAAAGTCTGAAGCTGTTTCAAATACTTTAAATTTCATTGAGATTGAATTGTCAAAAATAACTAACACTATTATGCAAACATTCTCAAATAATGTTGTAATAGTTTTAAATGTTGATAATGCAAATAGACATGATTTGTTAAGCGCTTTTAATTTTCTTGAAGAAAAACGAATAAAAATTCCAGTTATTTTAAAAGGCAGTTATCAAAGTTCAGACTTTGAGAAAGTTGCAATAGATGCCTCTATCGATATAGGTTCAATTTTGTTGGAAGGGATGGGAAATGGAATATGGATTCAAACAAAAGATTTTGATTCAAAGATAAATGAACTTTCATTTTTGATTTTACAAAATACTAGAACCAGAATATTTAAAACTGACTATATATCATGTCCTTCATGTGGAAGAACAAAATTTGATTTACAAGAAACTACAGCTTTAGTAAAAGAGCATACAAATCATTTGAAAGGATTAAAGATTTCAGTAATGGGCTGTATTGTCAATGGACCTGGAGAAATGGCAGATGCGGACTATGGTTATGTAGGATCTGGAGATGGAGTTATATCTCTTTATAAAGGCAAAGAATTAGTTAAAAGAAATATTTCAAGTGAGCAAGCTGTGGATGAATTGATTCAGTTAATTAAAGAAAATGACGATTGGGTCGATCCCAAAAATTAACTTACATTGCTTGAACAATTAAACTTTTATGTGTAAAGTCCTTTCATGGGGTTAGAAAACTATATACCAGCAAATTTATTGCTTTGGATAGAACCGATTGTTACAATCTTTTTGGGGATTGTTTTAGGGTTCTTTTTCAAAAAATTTCTTGTTTCTAGGTTAAAATCTCTATCAGAGAAAAACAATTGGAAAAGTGATGACGTAGTTATCAATGCAATTGATTCAGTTATTGTATTTTGGTTCTTTTTGGCTTTTTCTTCAATGGCTATTGGAAATGCAGATCTTCCTGGACCTGAAGATATCTTCCAAAAGATTATATCAGCTTTTTTAATTATTTCTATTAGTTTTACTGTTTCGAAGGTTGTGTTGGGACTGCTTGATATTTGGTCTCAGACAAATAAATCTCTTCCTTCAACAGGTATTTTTAAAGGCTTAACAAATGTTGCAATCTTTTCTATTGGTATATTATTTATTCTCCAATCTTTTGGTATCTCAATTACACCTTTAATTACTGCTCTTGGTGTTGGTGGTTTAGCAGTTTCCTTAGCATTAAAAGATACATTGTCTGATTTATTTGGAGGAATCAACATTCTCTTGAGTAAAACAATGCAAGAAGGTGATTATGTACAGCTAGACAACGGATACCAAGGTTATGTTGAAAACGTTGGTTGGAGATATACTACAATTCGCGAAAGAGCTAATAATATAATTTCTATTCCCAATTCTGTGCTTTCAGGTTCAATCTCTAAAAACTTTTCTTCTATGGATTCTGCTTTTAGAGTTCCTATTCAAATTGGAGTTTCATACGATAGTGATCTTGACCATGTTGAAAAAGTTGCTTTAGAAGTTGCAAATGAAATTTATGAAGAGCTGGATTGCGTTAGTAAATCTTATAAACCAGTTATAAGATTTAGAGAATTTGCAGATTCAAGTATTAATTTTTTCATTTATTTTCAAGGTAAGAACTTTGGTGATCATAACACTATTCTAAATAGTTACATAAAAAAGCTTCATAAAAAGTTTAAAGAGGAAAAAATCGATATTCCTTATCCAATTAGAACTCTTATTCATAAGAATGAAATTAAGGATTAAAGCTTTTAACGCTAGAGCAAAAGAGCTCTATGAAAATCATTCACATTTTCATTCTGGTGACGCTGGATTAGATTTATTTGTTGTTGAAGATCAGACTATTCCAGCCAAAAGTACACAACCAATTCCACTACAAATAGCTTGCGAAAATTTAGATAACAAAGCGTACTATTTATTTCCAAGATCTAGTATATCTAAAACTCCATTGAGACTTGCTAATTCAATTGGTCTAATTGATGGTGGCTATAGAGGAGAGTTAGTTGGTATGGTTGATAACATATATGATAAAGATTTTCATATTAAAAGAGGAGAAAGATATTTTCAATTAGTTGCTGTTGATAGCTCTCCAATTGACTTTGAATTAGTAGAAGAGCTGTCTGAATCTAGCCGTGGAGAAGGCGGATTTGGTAGTACAGGCAGATAATTAATATTTCATTTGTAATTCTAGCTACTAAATTTTAAAATTACCGTGCAAAAAATAAGTAAATATGACATTTTTGCATAAAAATAGTTAAAAATTCTAATTGGCACATTTTTTGCATTAATAATTATAGATTATTTAACAAAAAAAAAGGATGAAACAATGTCTTTAAAAATCAAACCGCTCGAAGATAGAGTAGTTGTAGAAGCAATGGCTGCTGATGAAACAACAGCTAGTGGAATTATACTTCCTGATACTGCTCAAGAAAAACCTCAACAAGGTACTGTAGTTGTGGTTGGTCCAGGAAAAAATAATGAAGATGGTACTACAGGTAAAATGACTGTTAAAACAGGCGATGTAGTATTATATGGTAAATATTCAGGTACAGAAATCACCTATGAAGGCAAAGACTTGCTTATCATGAGAGAGAGTGATATTCTGGCAATTTTATAAGGAGGATTAAATGGCTAAAGATATCGCATATGATACAGAAGCTAGAGGAGCTCTTAAAAAGGGCGTAGATAAACTAGCTAATGCTGTTAAGGTTACCTTAGGTCCAAAAGGTAGAAATGTAGTTATTGAAAGAAAATTTGGATCACCGCTTGTAACAAAAGATGGTGTTTCAGTTGCAAAAGAAATTGATTTAGAAAATCAGCTTGAAAATGTTGGTGCTCAAATGGTTAGAGAAGTAGCATCCAAAACATCGGATGTTGCGGGTGATGGAACAACAACAGCAACAGTTTTAGCTCAATCAATTATAGCAGAAGGGTTAAAAAATGTTACAGCTGGAGCTAATCCAATGGAAATTAAGAAAGGAATAGATTTGGCAAAAGATAGTGTAGTTAAATCTATCTCAAAACTATCAAAAGATATTCCTGACTCAAAGCAAATAGCTCAAGTAGCAACTATTTCAGCAAATGATGACCATGAGATTGGTTCAAAAATTGCTGAAGCAATGGATAAAGTTGGTAAAGACGGAGTCATTACTGTTGAAGAATCTAAAACTGCTGAAACTTATTTAGAATTTGTAGAGGGTATGCAATTTGATAGAGGATATCTATCTCCATATTTTGTAACTAATTCTGATTCAATGGAAGCTGATTTAGATGATCCTTTTGTTTTAGTTCATGACAAAAAAATTAGCAATATGAAAGATTTACTACCTCTTCTTGAAAAAGTAGTTCAAGCAGGTAAGCCAATCTTAATTATTGCTGAAGATATTGAAGGTGAAGCATTAGCTACACTAGTAGTTAACAAATTAAGAGGAACTTTTAAGGTTTTAGCAGTAAAAGCTCCTGGATTTGGCGACAGAAGAAAAGCTATGCTTGAGGATATTGCAATTTTAACTGGTGCAACTGTTATTTCTGAAGAACAAGGTTATAAACTTGAAAGCGCTACACTTGATTATCTTGGCACTTGTAAAAAAGTTGTTAGTGACAAAGATAACACAACTATTGTTGATGGAAGTGGAGATAAATCCGCAATTGATGCTAGAGTTAATGAAATTAAAGTTCAAATTGAAAAATCTTCATCTGAGTATGACAAAGAAAAGATGCAAGAAAGATTAGCTAAACTTTCAGGTGGAGTTGCAGTTCTTAATGTTGGAGCAGCAACTGAAGTTGAAATGAAAGAAAAGAAAGCTAGAGTTGACGATGCATTGCACGCCACTAGAGCAGCTGTTGAAGAAGGTATTGTTCCTGGCGGTGGTGTCGCATTGCTTAGAGCTAGTTTAGACTTATCCAAAGTTAAAGCATCTGATTCTGAGCAAGTTGGAGTTGATATTATGAAACGTGCATTAGAAGGTCCAATAAGACAAATTTGTTCTAATGCAGGAGTTGAAGCTTCAATTGTGGTTCAAAAAGTTCTTGAAGGTAAAAACGATTTTGGATACGATGCTCGTGAAGATAAGTATGTTAATATGTTCAAAGCTGGAATAATTGACCCTGCTAAGGTGTCTAGAGTTGCGGTTGAGAACGCTGCTTCAATTTCAGGGTTGTTGTTAACTACTGAGGCTGCTATTACAGAACAGCCAGAAGATGATGTACCAGCAATGCCAGGCGGTGCTCCTGATATGGGAATGGGTGGCATGGGCGGCATGATGTAATTCATTTTCATTTCATTGAAAATAAAATACAAAAAACCCTCTCATATGAGGGTTTTTTGTTTGTAAAATAGTATTATGTTTAAAAATAAAGTTTATTTATCTATTGGATCAAATATTGGAGACAAAGAATCAAATATTGCCTCATCTATTGCAATGTTGGGTTCATATATCCAAGTTTCAAAAATAAGATCCTCGTCATTTTACAAAACAGAACCTCTTTATAATGGAAATCAACCATCTTTTCTTAACATTGTTTTAGAGCTTGAAACTACTTTAACTGCTTTTCAACTTTTAGATAAGATTCATGAAATCGAAAAAATGTTAGGCAGAGAAGAAAAAAGACAAAAAAATCAACCTCGAACAATTGATATTGATATAATAATTTTCAAAGATAGTTTTATAGATACTCCAAATTTACAAATACCACATCCAGGGGCTTTATTAAGAAAATTTGTTTTGATTCCCTTAGCAGAACTAGCTTCAGATGAAATTTTTCCTAAAACTAATATTAAAATTGTTGATTTACTTGAAAAGTGTCCTGATACTTCAGTAGTTCAAAAATATATTATTGATAAGAAAGCATGAAAGAATTAGATATATATATTGCAATTGAAGGACCGATAGGCGTTGGAAAAACAAGTCTTGCCAAGCTCATTGCAGACAAACTAAACGCTAGAAAAGTTTTTGAAAAATTTGAGGAAAATCCTTTTCTAAAAGATTTTTATGATGATCCAGAATCAAATGCATTTCAGACACAAATTTTTTTCCTTCTTCAAAGATATCAACAGCAACAAAAAGATATTAGACAATTGAATCTTCTGCAAAAAGGGGTAGTTACAGATTATATGTTTGAAAAAGATAGACTTTTTGCTGATTTTACTCTTAATTCTGAAGCAGAATTCAAACTTTATTCACACGTTGCTGATATTTTAGAGAAAGATATCGTTAAACCTGATTTGGTAGTTTATTTACAGGCAGATACTCCCAGACTCATGAAGAATATTAAAAAAAGAGGTAGAGATTTTGAAAAGCATGTAACACAAGATTATATCAATCAAGTTAATGAACGTTACCAAGAATTTTTTGTTAATTATGAAGAAGGTCCATTATTAATTATCAATACAAATAATATAGACTTTGTAGAAAATTCAGAGGATTTTGAAAATCTTCTTAATGAAATCCATCAGCCTCATCAAGGTATAAAATATTTTAATCCATCATAATATGATAAAATACATTATCGCAGTAGCAGTATTATGGTTTTTATTCAGGATTTCAACAAAAAAAGATGAAAAAATTGTTGTTAAAAAAGATACAAAAATTGATTTTAAAAAAATAAAGGATGCTGAGTTTGAAGATAATGAATAAAACTATAATTCTGTTAATTACCATCTTTATGATTGGTTCATTGAATGCGCAAGATAAGATTCAAAATATAAATTTTCTTTTTGCAAATAATGGATATGGATTTGGGTATGAATATGAAAAATTTCAAAAATCGAACGTTTCAATTGGTTTAGATTTGAGATTTTACGATGTAAGAAATGATGAATATCCAATTTATGATCCATTCTATAATCAGTTCACAGTTGCCGGAGAAAAAGATATCTTACTTTTCCCTTTATTTTTTAGAACAAACTATTATTTATTTGATGGTCAAATAGCGAACAGTTTTAGGCCATATATAACATTTTCAATAGGACCTTTTATTGCTGTTGATGGTGACGAGACAATTTCAAGTTTTTCAAAAAAATGGAGCAGTACCGAATCGCAAACTAATTTAGGTGCCTCTTTGGGATTTGGTGTTAATTTTTCTCAACCTTCAGGTAATACATTATCTCTTGGGCTAGGTTATGACCACTTAAATGTAGATAAACCAATTCATTCTAAAGATGATTTTGGAGGAGGTTATCTATTCCTAAAGTATCAGATAAATCGTGAGTAATTTTTCACTTATAAATAAGGAAAACATCAAGAATTCAACCTTTGTTCTTGATGAAAAAGAATCTCATCATGTTGTTTCTGTCCTTAGACTTAAAGAGAACGATCAATTAACTCTTACAGATGGCCAGGGAACTATTTACAAAGCTATTCTAAATGAAGCGCATAAAAAGGCCGTTAAAGGTAAAATTTTAAATAAAGAGTTTATTAAACATGAAAGAAATTATAAAGTTCATCTTGCACTGCCTTTAATTAAAAATAGTAGATTCAAGATAGCTCTTGAAAAATCTGTTGAGCTCGGAGTTGATGAATTAACCCCAATTAGATTTGATAAATCTGTAAAATCTTCAATAAATCACGATAAGCTTTTATCTTCGATTCATTCTGCATGTAAACAAAGCATGAGAGCTTATTTTCCAAGGTTAAATAGATTAAAAAATTTTACTGAATGGTACGATGATCAATCTGTAAATATTGTATGTTTGATAAATTCAGATAAAACTGTTATTGAACAATTAGATACAATTAAAAATTTATCTAAAAATAAAAAAATTAATTTAATTGTAGGGCCTGAAGGTGATTTTTCAGACAATGAAAAAAAAATAATAAATGAAAAAAATTTCATTAAAGTTAATCTTGGGAGAACTATATTAAGGACTGAAACTGCTATAGTTTCTTTGATATCAATCATAAATGAATTATTGATAAATAATGAATAAAACAATTTTCGAAAAAATAATTTCAAGGGAAATTCCCGCTACTATTCATCATGAAGATAATGATTTAATCATAATTGATGACATTAATCCTGTAGCACCTATACATCTTTTAATAATTCCAAAAAAGAAAATTGAGACGTTAAACGATTTGAATATTGAGGACACTGAATTAATTGGTAAAATGTTTCAAGCGGCCAAAAATATGGCAAACAAATTAGGTATTGACAAGTCAGGATATAGGACTATTTTTAATTGTAATGAAGATGGAGGTCAAACAGTTTACCATATTCATCTACATTTCATTGGAGGTAGATCTTTAGGATGGCCTCCAGGATAAAAAAATGCATATTTCAAAATTAGAAATTTTTGGTTTTAAGTCTTTTGCAAAAAAAGAAACTGTTTTATTCAATTCTGGAATTACAGGAATTGTCGGTCCTAATGGTTGCGGTAAAACAAATATTGTAGATGCAATCAGATGGGTTTTAGGTGAGCAAAAGACTAAAAGATTAAGAAGTTCAAAAATGGAAGACGTGATTTTTAATGGCGCTTCCAATGTAAAGCCTTTAGGCTTATGTGAGGTTTATTTAACAATTGAAAATAATAAAGGATTGTTACCTGTTGAATACTCAGAAGTTGAAATAGGAAGAAGATTATATAGATCCGGTGAAAGCGAATATTTTATAAATAGAAACAATTGTAGATTGAAAGATATTTCCAATCTTTTTGTTGATACAGGATTAACCTCAGATGCATACTCTGTAATTGAATTAAATATGATAGAACAAATATTGTCTGATAAAGATGATAGTAGAAGGCAAATGTTTGAAGAAGCTGCTGGAGTAAATAAGTACAAAGCTAAAAGAAGATCTGCTATGAAAAAGTTCGATTTAAATTCAAGAGATCTAGAGAGAATTGATGATATAATTGTTGAGATTGAAATACAAGTAAAGGCATTAGATTTACAATTAAAAAGGTTTAAAAGGCATGAGAAGCTAACAAATGAATTAAAAGAATTAGAATTAGATTTAGCTTCAGCGAGGATTAATGATTTAAATAATATAATTAGTCCTTTAGAAGAGATGTTAAAAAAGAAGAATAATCTTTTACAAAAAAATACTTCAAAAAAAGAGATTGAAACCGTCGAATTTGACAATGCAAGAGATAAATATCTAAATGAGAAAGAGTCGCTTTCAAAAATGAAAGCAGAGGTTGATAAGCTTACAGAAAAGCTACTTTCAGAAATTCAAGAAAAGAATCAAGAATCATCCAAAGGCGTTGGATTACTTGAGGATGAGCTTCAAAAGAAGATTGAACAACTTAACCAGTTTGACACAGATTACATTAAGATTGTTTCTGAATGTAATGAATGTGGAAAAAACATAATTGAAACAGATAAGAAGTATGAAAAGCTTAAGGCTAGTATTGAAGATTACAGAGACAAAATAGATGAATATAAAAAAGAAAAAGAATTTGATTTTTCTAAAATGGATGCATCAATAAAAAAGATTCAAGATCAAATTAATTCAAATAATCTTGAGCTTGAAAACAAAGAAAATGAAGTGAATAAAGCTTTTATTAAGATGGAGTCAATAAGAGCAAAGCTTGATTCAGAAAAATTTAGCAAAGATGATCTTTTTTATGAAATCAAAGAAGCTGAAATGAAAATTGCAGAATCAAAAATTAAAAAAACTCAAATTGAGCAGAATATTTCTGAAAAATTTGGAAATGATGTTGTTTTAAGTGATTTGAAAGAATACAACATTTCTGATATGGTTTTTAGAGTAGAAAAAATTAAAAGAAGTATAGATTCTATTGGTCCAATTAATTGGGCGGTCAAAGATGAACATGAAGAAAAAACTGAAAGATTGAATAATCTTTTGCAGCAGAGGTCTGATTTGATTGATGCTGAAAATAATTTAAAAGAAGCTATTAAAAAAATTGATATTGTAGCTGAAGAACAGTTTTTAGATACATATAATCAAGTAAAGGAAAATTTTGAGAAGATGTTTACAGTCTTTTTCAATGGAGGCAAGGGTACAATTGAATTATCTGATCGAAATGACCCCTTAAATTCAGATATAAATATTTTTGCTCAGCCTCCTGGAAAAAGAAATAACTCACTTAAGATGTTATCTGCTGGAGAAAAGTCCTTAACTGCAATTGCATTACTGTTTTCTATTTATCAATACAAGCCAAGCCCATTTTGTATATTGGATGAAATAGATGCACCTCTTGATGATATAAATATCAAAAAATTTACTGATGTTATAAAAGACTACAGTAAAACTACCCAATTTATTATGGTAACTCATAATAAATTGACAATGGAATCAGCAGATTGCATTTATGGTGTTACAGCTGAAAAACAAGGAATTTCAAAACTTATGTCCATTGATTTTTCATAAAATAAATCATTTGTAGTATTCATTAGTTTTAGACAAATTACGCCTGTTTTAATAACAAAATTAAAAAAAGAGAAAAATATTTTATGGCAACAAAAATTAGACTTAAAAGAATAGGTCGAAGAAACAGACCTTTTTATAGAATTATTATTATTGATTCACGTAAAAGAAGAGACGGCTCTGCAATAGAGCAAGTAGGATGGTATAATCCAATAGAGAGCAATAAAGAGAAAAATTATGTCTTAAAAGAAGATAGAATTCTTGAATGGTTGAAGCTTGGAGCTCAAGTTACAGATCCTGTAAACAAATTAATGAAAAGGTCAGGATTAGCATACAGATGGCATTTAATGAAACAGGGTTTATCAGAAAAAGAAATAGATAAAGCTGTTGAAGAATGGAAAAAAGAAAGAGATAAAGTAATTCAAGATAGAATTAAAGCTAATGAAGCTAAAAAAGAAAAAGTAAAAGCTGAGAAAGCTGCTGCTAAAGTTGCCGATGAAGCACCAGCTGAAGAGGCTCCTGCAGAAGAAGCACCTGCTGAAGAAACTCCATCTGAAGAAGTAGC
>VMBT01000608.1_pt1 | contig 22125 bp, 26 predicted proteins | sample 4404301 | NCBI WGS metagenome assembly VMBT01 (sample SAMN12238535, study PRJNA552566) | marine metagenome | isolation source: Coastal seawater | place: USA: coastal Georgia, Sapelo Island | collected 2008-08/2009-08
TACCTAATTCATCAGCTTGAATAAAAACAGTTTTTATGTTTTCAAAAATTGCAAATATAGAACCTGGATCATTGATATTTTTATTTAATAATTTATTTGCAAAAATATCTTTAAATAATTTAAATTTATATGATGCACTGTTGGATGGGAAGTTGCACCAAATTTCTCCTAAACCTATATTTCCATTATCATCTGAGAGTTCAATTATTAATCCTGGCCTTGATTTCATCACTCCAAAAGAAGTGTAAACATACTTCTTTAGTTTGTATTCAAGATAGTAAATTTTAATTTTCTTTATTTTAACCAAGATTATTTTTTTCTTTGATAAAATTAAACATAGAAGTCCAATCTAAATCCTTGTATTTAGTTTTATCAGCTTCTTCGTAGATTTTTAAAGCACTCTTTCCCGTACTTAGATCAATTCCATCAAGTGACCCTTGTTCTAGAGCTAATTTAAGATCCTTTAATGCTAATGTGTTTTTAAAACCAGGACTTACGTCATTATTGAGAACTTTTATCGGATAACTAACATTAAGATGACCCTTTCCAGCTGCAGTTGTTGTTAATAATTCTACAGCTAATTTTAGATCTATACCTGATTTTTTTACTAAAGATAATGTTTCAGCAGTAACTATATTTGAAACAATAGACATATAATTATTTATTATTTTCATTTTGCTTCCTGCTCCACTTTCACCACAATAGATAACATCACTCCCCATAGTTTCTAATAAAGGCTTAATAGTATCAAAATTATCTTTAGTGCCACCAACTAAAATCAAAAGTGTGCCATCAATCGCATTATTTACTAACCTTGCAACAGGCGCATCAAACATTTCAATACCGTGTTTTTTAAATTCAGCATTTATTTGAATTGAGTCAGCAGGAAGTATAGTGCTCATATCAATAAAAATATAATCTTTTTTGGGTTGTTTTAACAAGCCTTCATCATTCAAAGATACTTCTTTTACGTTATTGCCATTTGGTAACATTGTAATAACAAAATCTCTTTCTTCTAAGAGCTCTTTAATTGATGAGCAGTAATTTGCACCCAAACTAATGAGTTTGTTTTTATTTTCGTCTTGAACATAGGGATCGTAAAAATTTAACTCATGTCCTTTAGAAACAATATTAACAGCCATTGGACAACCCATAGTCCCTACTCCAATAAAACCTACTTTACTCATAATTTCTCCTTACAATGTTGATTTTAGTTTAACTAATCTAGATTTACCTTCATTTAAAATCCAATTAATGAATTTTTCATTACTATCACATGAAAAAATATTTATTGCATCATACCAAATTGATCTACCGCATAAAAAACCTGTAAAATCGATTCCTGAGGACTTTGCTAAAGAAAGTGAATTATAAAAATTATTAAATTTCATACCTGCACTTAAAAAAACAAATGGGACTTTAGAGTCGTAAAAAACATCCTGTAATATATTTTGACAATCATTATTTGAATAGAAGTTTTTGTTATTATTTGATTCAAATCCTTTTACTTCATCTTCATTAAAAGGAAATTCAATTTTAATAATATCAATAAAATATTCTTGTTTTGAAAATTCACTATAAAAATATTTAATATATTGAGGTTTTTTTTTACAAAATTCTTCATACGATAATCCTGAATTTGGATCATAATATAATAATGGCTCAAATAAAAAAGGAACATTAAATTTTTTACATATTGCTGAAACATTTAATATTAGATCAATTTTTTTGTTATTTATTTCTGCCATTGAGTCAGGATTAAAATACATAAAAAACTTTATTGCTGAGAATTGATCTATATATTGATCAATATTTTTTTGCGGTAGATTGGTTATTTTGTCTTTATCATCAATGTTATAAGCATCATCTTCATATGCTATAATTTTAGGAACATTAAGTTTATGATATATCTCATCACTTTGGAATGTATCATAATCAAATAATATTGAAGAAACCTCACTAGATAAATTTAAAATAACTTGTTTTTTAAAATAAAAATAATCATTTTCTTTAAAATCTTTTTTATTTTCTTTAATCAAATTTTTAAGACTTGTTCCCTGATCAATAGCAAGAGAGAAAAATTTATTTTTATCTAGAAGATCTTGAATTCTAGAAGTTTTCATAGATGAAAATAAGGAGCTGAGGAAGGAGAAGACCATAACTTTCGCATCTCTTCATTTGATTTCAAAAGTGAAATTGAAAAACCACCACTATCTTGGGTAGTAATATATTCATTAATAAGTGGTTTATATGTTTTAATATTGTACCTTGATAAATATTTTTCAATATCATTATATACAATTAATAATTCCATTAGCGTTGTTGAGCCGGATCCGTTTACAAAAGGGATAACAATATCTCCTTTATTGAATGAATAATCATCAAGTATTTTTTCTAACATAAAAGATACAAGATTTTCTGATGAGTCAATTTTTTGCCTACCATATCCTGATTCACCATGTACACCCATACCAATGAATATCTCATCATCTGCAATTTCAAAAATTTTTTCTCCACTCAAGGGAGATACACCAGAACTAATTGCTACTGATAAAGTTCTGGTATTGTCTCTTACATAAGAACCCATGCTTAATAGAGAATCTAAATCATTTGATTGTTCTGATAAGGCGCCTATAATCTTATAAATGAAAGTCGTTCCAGCACCTCCTCTTCTTTCACTTTCTTTACCCTTTGGGGCTGAAGCTATATCATCATACATTATTAGACTTTTAGCATTTATATTTTCTTCCTCTGCTAATTCAATTGCCATTTCTCCATTCATCACATCTCCTGAATGATTTGAAATTAAAAGAAGAATACCAGGATGATCAGAGAAAATTTTTAGACCTTCCAATATTAAATCACCTGATGGAGCAGCAAATATATCTCCAACAATATTTGCATCAAGAAGGCCTTCACCAATCCATCCTACAGCTATTGGTTCATGACCAGAGCCATTACCTATTAAAAGTGGGACTTTATCAATGTTTTTATTTTTAGATCTAATTATAATACGTTGGTTACTTTCACTAAACTTTACCCTATCACTATGAGCCTTAACATAACCACTTAACATATCATTAACAATATTAGCTTTATTATTAAATATTTTCTTCATTGTTTCTTTCCTTAAAAAATTCTTTCAAAATCATTGAAGTAGATAAAGCACCTGGATCAATAACCCCAACTCCTTTAGTTTCTAAAAACTTAGCTCTACCAACATTTGCTTCCATTAGTTTAGTTTTATTGACTGAGTCATCTATAAGTTTCATTAGATTATCTATTTGATATTGGTTATTATTTTCTAGATAATTAAAAATTGGAACATAAACATCTAAGATACTTTTATCACCAACTTCAACGTTACCCCTTTTTTTAATTTTTATAATTGTATTATTTAGAATATCTAAAATTGATGAATTTAATTTTTGCAAATTACCAATTTCTGCAAAAAAAATTGACATCAATATCCCTGATGCACCACCCATTGCAATTCTCATCGTTTTAGAAATTTCTTTCATAAAAAAAATTGGTTCATTTTGATCTATAGTCGTAAAACTATTAACAGCATGTTCAAGTCCCCTAAAAATGGTAGTACCATGGTCTCCATCACCTAACTCTTGATCTAATTTATCTAAAAGTTGATATTCATCCTTTATTTTAACATAAGAATTTTTTATCCATTTTTTGTGAAAATTAATCATTTAAAAAAGACTGTAAATATTCTCTAGATTTTTTTATTGCTTCAAATGGATCATTTTCTATATTTCTCCATGTAAATAAATCTTTGCTTGTATTTTGATTGGCCTGAATAAACATTTCTAGTGTTACATTTTTATTATAACCAATCGACATTAATGTTTTAAAAATTTCCTTAAAATTTAATGTTCCTGTTCCAGGTATGCCCCTATCATTTTCAGCAACATGAAAATGAAATATTTTATTTGATGCCCTTTTAATTGATTCAATCATATTTTTTTCTTCAATATTCATATGATAAACATCTAACAACAAACCTATATTGGGGTGATTAACAAGTCTGCATAACTCCAATCCTTCATCAACAGTATTAATGAAATCAGTTTCATATCTATTAAGTGGCTCTATACCTAATCTAATATTTTTCTTCTCTAGATGACTGCCAATATTTTTAAGTGAATTTGCAGAATTATTAAATTTAATTTCCTTGTTTGAGCCCTTTGCATCACTTACACCCCAGGAACAATGGATAACTCCAGTTAAAATTTTAGAACCCATGATAGAGGCTATGTTAATAGACTCTAAAAGTTTCTCTTCACCATTTTTTCTTATTTTTTCAGATGTACTAGTTAAATCTTCATTTGCGGATAATCCGGTAGTACAGGTAATATCAATGTTTAATTCTTTAGATAAGTCATAAATTTTTTTTGCAGTTTTTTCATTTTGACCTAGAAGAGAAATTTCTACACAGGAATAACCAGCTTCCTTACATTTAATAATATAAGGAGTAATATCTTCTTGCCAGTCCTTAACAAAAGTAGCCGAATGAACTCCTAGTTGCATTATAATTTATCTAGTTTTTTATAAAAGTCGTAAAATATTTCATCTCTGTTGACTCCAAAAGCTTCTCTAATGAAATGAGATTTTTTTGATTTTTCCCAATACAGTTCATCATTAAGTACTGAGGCAGGAATAATTGTTGAGGGCACCCAGGAAGGATTAATTAACCAGGCGATATTAATTACATCCCAAATAACCCATGTTCTCCAAGTTTGATCAAGAACTCCTCTTTGTTTATGGAGCGGATTATTTGTATAAAGTTCAAATAAATAGTTACCAATATCTCCTTTTCCTTTTATAAATTTTTCCATATCTGGAAGAGATAGAGTAAGTTGAGCACCTACATTAAAACCTGGCAAATAAACATTTGCTACCCCACATTCAAAAAGAAGTTGAGAAGATTTAACATCCTGAACTAAATTCAGTGAGTTTTTATTATGATTAAAGCTGTAAGTTGGAAAGCCTGATGTCCAAACAACAACCATATTTTTTATAATTTCAGGATTCATTAAAAGAGCTGATGCAATATTGGTAACACAACCTATTGCTACAACATAAATTTTTTCATCGGGATATTTTAAACACGTATCTACAATAAATTTTGAGGACTCCGTTTCAATTGGCTGATCAAAATTATCAAGATATTTTGGTGAGCCTCTAAAAACTTTTCCATCATGAGGTAAATTAAGTTTATTAAAAATAGTAATTATTTCTTGATAACTTTTTTCTACTCCTTCTTCAGGCGTATCAAAATAAATATCATTAGGATGAGTTTTAGCCTCCATCAATCCGTTTACCCAACTATGATAAGATGCAATTAACTCTTCATTTGATTTATCAATTTTTTTATTATTTGAAATAATGTCATAAGCCTCTAAAAGCTCATCTTTATGATGCTGAAAAGAGTAAGGCTCAGCTGTAACTCCTAATAAATCTATTTTATCAGATGATAAAAGAGCCCAAGCTAAAGCAAACTGATCGTCAATCTCATTTGCAGTATCAGTGTCTAATATAATCTTATTTTTTCCTACAGGTAACTCAAGATTCTTAAGTAGATGTCCGGAGGATAGTTTGGGAAATTTATCTAAAATATGATTTGGTACAGTCATGAAATGGCTTTAGAATTAAAACTTAATGTATTAAAAGTGATATTTTGATCAACAAGAACTAACCGATTATCATGATCAAACAATAAACAATCTTGTGAAAGACATGGTGTGCCCGGATCTTTTTTTAATACTTTAGAATCAGAATTTGATAACTCTTTCGCACATACAAATTGAGAATTTTCAATAAAATTAATTTTAAAATTATTTGTTAGTACATGAATCAAAGATTGATTATCACCTTTTTGTGTAAAATAATTTTCATTTAACCCAAAACATAAATCGTAAGAAACATAAGCATTACTAACTAAGTAAGGTTTTTCATTAACACTTCTTAAGCGCTTGATAAAATATAAGGTTGTATCGTTAGTGAAGTATTTTGTATGATCTTTATTTACTATTTTTTTAAATTCTAAAATCTCTGATGATGGAATATCACCATTTTGTAAAATTTTTTGAGTTAAAGATTGAAAGCAGTTATTATCATTATTAGTTGTATTTTTTACAATTGTACCTTTGCCTCTTTTGCGAGTTACCAAGCCATCATTTTCTAACATATTTAGAGCTGAACGAATTGTTATTCTGCTTACCCTAAAGTAATCAACGAGTTCATGCTCAGAAGGTATAATTTTTCCAACAGGCCATTTATTTGAAGCAATATTATTTTTTATAACAGAATAGACGTTTTGATATTTAGTTGAAGCTTGTCTAAGCATTAAGCAATTCCTTAGCTGCATCTCCAATCTTTTTCGATGAAGGTATATAGAAGTCTTCCATTGGCGGGCTAAATGGAACAGGCGTGTGAGGTGCAGTAATTTTAATTACTCCAGACTTTAGATCAGAAAAACAATTTTCAGATATTAACGATGAAATTTCAGATGCAAGAGAACATTTAGGGTTAGACTCATCTACAATTATAACCCTACCTGTTTTTTTGACTGAAGTATAAATTAAATCTTCATCAAGAGGTGAGTAAGATCTTGGATCAATTATTTCACAACTAATGTTATTATTTTCTAGTTCTTTTGCTGCTTCTTCTGCAAAAAGATTCATTCTTTGTATGGCAATTATAGTGACATCGCTTCCATTTTTTCTTATTTTTCCTTTTCCAAGAGGTATTGGTTTTAAATCATCAGGCACTTCACAGGAAGTCATGTATAACCTTTTATGTTCCATAAAAATTACTGGATCATCATCTTGAATAGATGATAACAATAATCCTTTGGCATCATAAGCATCATAAGGTGCTACAACTTTTAAACCAGGAATATGTGTATATAAGCTATAAAGAGTTTGTGAATGCTCACTTCCTGCTCTAAAACCTGCCCCAACAACAGTTCTCACAACCATTGGAACTTTTTGCTTACCTCCAAACATGTATCTAACTTTTGCAGCTTGATTCATCATTTGATCAAAACATACACCAGCAAAATCAACATACATTAGTTCTACAATTGGTCTTAAACCTGTCATTGCCGCTCCTACTGCTGCACCAAAAAAACCTGCTTCAGCAATAGTAGTATCTCTAACTCGCTCCCCTCCAAATTTTGTAAACAATCCCTGTGTTACACCAAAAGGACCACCCCAGGCGTCTTGAGTCCCTTGATACTGCTCTCTGCCTTTACCACCAGCAATATCCTCTCCCATTAGAATAACATTCTTATCATTTTCAAATGATTGAACTAATGCATCATTAATAGCTTCTTTAACTGTTTTGATGGGCAATTAATTTACCTCCTTTGGGTAATTTACATAAACTTCTTGTAATGCGTCTTCTCCTTTTGGCCATGGTTGCGTATCAGCGAAATCAAATGCAGAGTTTACTGCATCCAAAGCATTTTTTTTATATGTCTCAATATCATCTTTAGTTAAATTATGATTTTTAGCATTATCAATTGCTAATTTTATTGGATCATTTTTTTTTGCATTTTCTATTTCTTCTTGTGGCTGATATAATTGGGTGTCACCTTCATACTGTCCTGAAAAACGATAATTTTTAAATTCTAAAAAAATTGGTGTTTGTTTGTTTCTACTCTCTTCTAATGCTTTTTTGGTCACATTAAAAACATCAAAAACGTCATTCCCATTTCCTCTATATGCTAACATGTCATAAGCTTTAGAAATGTCAGACAATTCTTTAGTATTTAAATGCCAATCTGTTGCAGTTGCTTCAGCATAACCATTATTTTCACAAACAAATAGCATGGGTATGTTCCATAATTTAGCTAAGCCAGCAGCTTCATGAAATGCTCCATTATGAATTGCACCATCTCCAAAAAAAGAAACTGAATTTTTACTTCCATTATTAATTTTTTCTTGAAGAGCAGCACCCAATACAACTGGTGGACCTGCAGCAACAATGCCAAAAGAACCTAACATTCCCCTATCAAAATCACTGATGTGCATACTGCCACCTCTACCTTTACAAATTCCAGTAGAGCGACCGTATATTTCAGAGGTAATTTGATTCAAATTACAATCTTTTGCTATAGCATGTCCGTGGTTTCTATAAGTACTAGATATCCAATCATCTTTATTAAGAGCTGCCATGACGCCAACACAAATTGCTTCTGAACCTATACAAGTATGCAAATAACCTGGAACACTTTTTTCTTTTGCTATTTTTTTAATTCGTTCTTCAAAAAAACGAATTGTAAATAATTTATTATATATCCAGTCTAATTTATCTTTATCTAACATTTAGTTGTTATAACATTTAATATAATTTTTATTAAAAATTAAAATATCATTTCAATACATTTATAATATTAAAGTCAATATATAATAATTGACATTATAAACATTATAACATTTAATAATAAAACAAATGAAAGAAGTATTACGGATAGGATTTGTAGCGACATCAATAAGTCCTTATTATGCTGAAGAACAAAATGTAAGAAAAAATTCTGAAGAGCAACTTAAGTTAATTTTAAAAAATTATGATGTTGAATTATTATCATTCCATAAAACAATTTTTTCTAAAAAAGACTCGGAAGAGGCTGAGAGATTTTTTAATAAAAAAATAGATTTTCTACTTTTGCAAACTAGCTCATGCAGCTCAGGTGAACAACTTTACCCTCTTTGTAATATTGTAAATAAAATGGGAATATGGGCGGTACCAGATCAAGAAACAGAGGGTGATGTAAAATTACATTCTTTAGTTTCTACAAGTCATTATTTAGGAATTATAAAAAAACTACTTTCAGAGAAAAAAATTAAAACAAAATGGTTCTATAATTATGCAGATACCGATGAATTTAAAAATAAATTTTTAATAACATTACGATCTTTAATTGCTCTAAAAAAATTAAAACAATCAAAATTGGGGTTAATTGGAGGAATATCTCCTGGTTTTGATAATATGATTGTTGATAATGCGAAAATCAAAACAAATATAGGCACAAGCATAGAAGAGACAACAATTAAAGAACTAATAGATAAAGCAAAAAATTTTAAACAATCATTAATAGACGAAGAAATTAAAAAAATTAAAGCTGCTGCTAGTTCTATTCATGTTTCTAATGATGACTCTTTTAATAGAGTAACTAGAGTGTATTTTGCTCTAAAACAAATGAGGGAAGAAAATGATTGGGACTCACTAGCTGTACAGTGTTGGTCTCAGTTTCAAGAACTTTATGACATAGCTCCATGTATGGCATACGGCTGGATGGGTAGTGAAGATGGAATTGCAGTTTCTTGTGAAGGGGATGTTCAGGGTTCAATAAGTATGCTCCTCCTCAATTATATTTCTAATACAAAAAAATCATCAACTCTACTTGATCTTGCTACTTTTGATAAAAAAGCAAACGCTGTATTAATGTGGCATTGCGGCGTTTCTCCTAGACATTTTGCAAATGAAGATGGTATTAGCTGGGTGGATCATTCAACACTAGGAAGAAAAACTGAAAAAAAATATGGTGTTGCAGGAGATCAAGTATTTAAACCACAATCATCAACAACAACTTATCTTGGAAATAACGCTGAAAGGATTTTAATTTTAAATTCTGAAATATTTGAACATACAAATAAAGGTTTTGATGGAACAAGAGGATGGTTCAAAGAGACTAAACTTAACAGAGATCCAATCTCAGCAGAAAACTTGATAAATACATTAAACATTATAGGTCATGAACATCATTATGCGGTTGGTCAAGGCGATTATAGTAAAGAGTTATTAGAATTTGCAGCTTGGAATGATTTAAAGCTTGTAGACGAGATTCCTTTGGTAGATTATATTTCACCAAAGGATAATAAATCAAATAATTTACTTATTTGATGTTTTTAATTGGAGGTAAAATGAAATATTTAAAAATTATCGCCTTTACATTAACAAGTTTATTTTTTTCAAAATTAGTTGTTGCTGAAACAGCTCCAGGTTTTAATTCTTGGGATGATGTTTTAAAAGCAGCTGATGGTGGACAAGTAAACGTCTATATGTGGGGTGGATCTGATGCTATCAATGGTTTTGTTGATGATTTCTATGGTGTTCCATTAAAGGAAAAATATAACATCACCTTGAATAGAGTTCCTTTAGCTGGAACTGTTGATGCTGTTAACCAAGTACTCAGTGAAAAAGAAGCTGGAGTAACTGGCGATGGTGGAAGCATTGATTTAATTTGGATTAATGGTGAAAATTTCTGGACACTTAAACAAGCTAACTTATTGTATGGTCCTTTTGCTGCTGGTCTTCCAAATAGTGAATTTGTTGCTTGGGATAACCCAGCTGTAAATCTTGACTTCGGTAGACCTGTAGATGGAATGGAGAGCCCTTGGTCAAGTGCTCAATTCCACTTCATGTATGACTCGGCTAGAAATAATTATGATGATATGCCAAGAAGTTATGCTGAATTAAGTGACTGGATTGCAAGCAACCCAGGAAGATTTACTTATATTAGACCTGGGAAAGGTGGATTTGTTGGTACACGATTTGTAAAACAAATTTTCTTTGAATTAAGTGGAGGTCAGGAACAATGGGTAGGTCCATTCAATCAAGCATTATATGATAAATGGGCACCAAAAGTTTGGGAACTCTTAAATTCTTGGGAGAAGGATTTATGGAGAAATGGTGAAACATATCCAAAAGACAATGCAGAAATGCATAGTTTATTTGCAAATGGTGAAGTTGATCTAGATTTCACACAATCACCAAGAGGTGCTGGACCAACAAATACTGCAGGAACTACACCTCCTACTTCAAGAGCTTTTGCGTTCTATGAAAATATGATCGGTGACTTCAATTACTGGGCAATTCCGTATAATGCGCCTAATAAAGCTGCTGCTTTAGTCTATGCTAATTTAGTATTAGAGCCTGAACTTCAAGCCGCACAAGTTCAACCTGCAAATGGTTTTTGTTGTGGATGGGGTATCAGCACTGCTAAAGTAACTGATGCTGCTGGAAAAGCTGCTATTGAAGAAGCACAAAACAATCTTGGAGATGCTGCAGAAGATCAAAACATTTTAGCGAATGCTTTGGTTTCAGATATTGCTGCTGAGTACCAAGATTTGATTGAAGCTGATTGGGAAGCAAACGTACTTCTTAAATAAGAAATAATATGGGCGGGGAAAGATTAAAAATTATTTTATCTCTTACCCCGCCTCTTCTGATAATTATTACTCTTTTTTTCGGTGGTATATTTTACGGTTTTCTTCAAAGTTTAGGATATCAACCAGCGATTGGCAAATATGAACTTAATTTTTCTGCATACTACAATGTTATGTTTTCAGAAAGATATGCAAAATTATTTTGGTCGGGATTAGCTCTTAACTTATGGGTGAGTTTTGCTAGCACATTTTTAGCCGCAGTTTTTGCTCTATTTGGAGCTTTAGCAATTAGAAAAACTTTTGTTGGTAAAACATTATGTAATTTTATTTATTCATTAAATCTACCTATGCCGCACTTAGTAGTAGCAGTTGGTATGATTTTTGTTTTTTCTCAAAGTGGGTTGTTGGCAAGGCTGGCAGCTCAGATAGGTATGATTTCTAGTCCAGGTGATTTTCCTGTTCTTGTTAGAGATAAATATGGTTTTGGAATTATTCTTGCATATATTTGGAAAGAGGCTGCTTTTTTCTTCATCATTTTAATGTCTGTATTACAATCTTTAGGAGAGAATTTTGAAGAATTAGCACAAAGTCTTGGCGCTAATAGATGGCAACGATTTAGATATGTCATTCTACCACTAGTAATGCCAAATTTATTTTCCGCTTCTATTATCGTATTTGCTTTCAGTTTTGGTGCATATGAAGTGCCTGCTTTACTCGGTGTTATTTATCCTCAGATGTTACCTGTTATGGCTTTTGAATTTTTCTTAAATCCTGACTTGAATGCAAGAAGTGAAGGTATGGCGTTGAGCATTATAATTGCATTAATTGTAATGATACTAGTTGTTTTTTATTTTTGGTTAACGCAAGCTAAAATAAGGAAAGATTAATGAATAATAATTTAAAAAAAATTAATATTTATTCAATTTATTTAGGCGCACTAATATTAATTTTACCTTTAATTGCTTTTTTTATTAATGCCTTTTCTTTTAGATGGTTTTATCCGCAAGTTATTCCAAAAGAATTAAGTTTACAGGCATGGGTGAGATTAAAACTTATTCCCAAACCTGGGCAAAGAACATTTGAAGGCTTTGTAGATCTATGGGCATCAAATCCAACTGTCATTAAAGCTTTAGTTAATAGTTTAACAATTGGTATTTTAGTAACTATTGTTTCTATAATCATTGCTTTACCAGCAGCAAGAGTTTTAGGCTTATTAAATTTTAGATTTAAAAAATTAATAATATTCATCATGGTCTCCCCTACTATTCTTCCACCTATTGCTTTTGTTTTAGGTTTAAATATTAATTTTATTTCAATTGGTTTCTCGGGAAGTTTTTTTGGAGTATGTTTAGTCCATTTAGTACCAATTATGCCTTATGTAGTACTTACCATGACAGGAATATTTGCAAACTATAATCCAGATTTTGAACATCAAGCAAGAACATTAGGTGCAAATAAAACTACTACTTTTTTTCAAATTACACTTCCTGCAATAGCGCCAGGAATGGTCGTGGCAGCTCTTTTTGCTTTTTTAGTATCTTGGAGTCAGTATCTACTCACCTTCTTAATAGGAGCAGGAAAAGTAATGACCCTTCCTCTTTTAGTTTTTTCTACCGCATCTTCTGGTAACCCTGCTTTAACAGCAGCAATATCAATAATATTTATTTTTCCAGCAATCTTGATATTAGTTTTCACTTCTAAATTTGTATCAGGTCAATCAGGAGCAACAAGTGGATTTGGTAAAATTTAAATGAGGTATAAATGAGTGAATTAAAAATACAAAATTTAGTTAAAAATTTTCAAGGAATGGATCGCCCTGCGGTTAATAATGTAAATTTAGATATTAATAGTGGTCAATTAGTAGCTTTTCTTGGACCATCTGGTTGCGGAAAAACAACCATATTAAAAATGATCACAGGATTATTTCAACCTGATAATGGTAACATCACTCTAGATAATGAATCTCTTCTACCTATACCTACAGAGAAAAGAGGTGTGGTAATGGTATTCCAAAACTATCTTTTATTTCCTTATATGAATGTAAATGAGAATGTAGGATTTGCTCTTAAAATGAAAGGTGTAAATAAAAGCATAATCGATGAAAGAGTAAAAGAAATGTTAGATTTAGTTAAATTACCAGATATTGGTTTAAGAAAACCAAAACAATTATCTGGGGGACAACAACAACGTGTAGCGCTTGCAAGAGCACTTATTGCTAGTCCACGATTGCTTTTATTAGATGAGCCGTTAAGCAACCTAGATGCCCATTTACGAGATGAAATGAGAGAACTTATTTTAACTATTCAACAAAAATTAAATGTAACAACAATATTTGTTACACATGATCAGGAAGAAGCAGTTTTACTCGCTGATAAGATTGCACTAATATTTGATGGAGAGTTACAAAATTTCACATCTCCCAAAAACTATTATGAAAAACCAAAAAATATTAAGGCAGCAAAATTTTTTGGAGGTGTAAATTTTATCAATGCAGATATTGTAGATAACAAAATACAAAGTGAAATTGGTTTTTGTGAATATCAAGGTGATAATATTCGTGATCTTAATAAAAAATTATTTCTTACAATTAGACCAGAAAATATTAAAATTTCAAAAAATAATGAATTTGACCACAACTCCTATCAAGGAAAAATTACATCTGTAATATTCTCAGGTACTCATACCCGCTATAAAATTAATGTTAATAATGTAAACTTAGAGTGCTCTCTTCAATCAGTTGGTATCGATAATATAAAAGAAGATGACCAAGTCTTCGTACATCTACCAAAAGATAAAATTTGGGGAATGAATGACTAATAAAATTTCGGAAATTAATTTTTCCAAAAAAAATATAATTGCCAATTTATCTGAGCATATGTTTGGAACAAATCTTGAGCATATCGGCGATGCTATTTATAGAAATGGAATATGGGCTGAAGTAATTCAAAATAGAAAATTTTGCGGACCTGATAAATTAATGTGGAACAATGGTCTTGAGCATGATCATCTAGATTTTGGCATTATTCAGCCTTGGAAAGGTTACAATGCATCAGCAAAATATGTCATGTACGCCCACTCAAATAGTAATTACATTGTCAAAGGTAATGAACTAACCAGCAGGTATGGAAGTGCCAAACAATCTCAGCAAATTACTATTAGAGAAAAAAATAAGACAAAAAGAGGAATTCAACAAAATTTATATATTGTTGATCCTAAGGATGAATTTGATTTTAGCATTATTACAAAAGGAGAAAATCAAAAAATATTTATAGAAATTGGTGAAAATAAATTTTCATTTGTTTCTAAAAATAATTGGAATAAATTTAAAAAAAAAATAAAATTTAAATCATTTTCTTCTAATAAAAAAATTAAAATTACTATTCAGTCGGGCACTGTGTATATTGCTAATTGTTCATTAATGCCAAAAGATACAATTTTTGGTTTCAGAAAAGATATTACTGAAATGATAAAAGAATGGACACCTAGTTACATAAGGTGGCCTGGTGGAAATTTTTTATCTGGTTATCATTGGGAAAATGCAATTGGAAATAAAGATTATCGGATGCCTTACTATGATCATGCTTGGTATCAATGGGAATATAATGATGTGGGCACTGATGAATTTTTTAAATGGTGTGAATACATAGGAAGCGAGCCTATGATTACTATTAATACAGGCGATGGATCAATTGAAGATGCTCAAAATTGGATAGAATACATAACTGGCGATCATAGAACCACGTATGGCAAAAAGAGAATTAAAAATGGAAGAAAAAAACCCTATCATTTAAAAACCATATTCATTGGCAATGAAATGTTTGGTGGTTGGCAGATTGGGCATACTGATCCAGTAACTTATGCTAAAAAATATGATCAATTTGTAAAAGCCTTAAAGAAGATTAACAATAAATTACGTTTTATAGCAGTAGGTGCATGCTCAGATCATTTTGGTCATTGGAATGAACAAGTTCTAAAAAATATCAGAGAAAAAATAGATGAATTAAGTGTTCACTATTATTCAATAAGAACGGAAAAAGATAAAAACCCTCCTAACTATAAAACTAGATATCTTCCCACTGTCGCAGCTGCAACTGAAGTAGAATTAATGCTGGATCAAACCATTAATGAAGTGAGAAAAAATACAAATAAGGATATTAAAATAGCATTTGATGAATGGAATACTTATGTTGAAGCTCATACACCCTATTTTATAGAAAATTATAATATAGCTGATGCAATATATGGAGCCTCACTTCTTCACGCATGTATTAATAGAGGTGATATAATTAGAAATACAGGAATATATCATCTTATAAATGTGATGGGAAATTATAGAATTGATCGTAAAAAGATATGGAAAACGCCTACAACATTAGTGTTAGAACTATTCACGAAGTATCATAAGGGGGTAATTTTAGAATCAAAAATTAAAACAGATAGTTTTATATCTCCAAAATTAGGCAAACAACCAATTTATAAAAATAATAAAATGATTGATGCAGCAGTTACAAAAAATAATGAAACTTACTGCATATCAATTGTAAATAAATCAGAAAATAAAAGTGTAAGTGTAAAATTAAACAATAACCTTAAAATAACAAAAACATTTACGATAAATGGAAGTAATAAAACAGATATGAATGATTATAAAAATATTAATAAAGTAAAAATTAAAAATAATATACTAAAGGCTAAAGATAATAACGTAATTATACCTGCACACTCTATCAATATGATATTATTAAGAGATTAATTTATTAAAAAAGTATTAATAATATTTAAATCTTTATCTATTTGAATTATTTCACCGGACTTAGGATAATAATCTACTAAATCAGCAATCACTACATAATGAGTAACAAATACTACATTACTTTTGTATTCAAGTTCTGATATGAAAGTTCTAAGATCTCTCATTTGTTCATCTCTGTTGACATTAAAGGGATAAGAATAAAAAGAATTTAGAAAACTTAATTCTTTAAAATTATTAAATGCATAAGAAGCAGTATCTTTACATCTGCACCACTGCGATGAATAAACATCATCAATTTTGATATTATTTTCAGAAAAAAATTGACCTATCTCTTTTGATTGCAAAATTCCAACATCATTTAAATTTCTTTGAGTAGAGCAATCCAATAAGTCAAAATTTATAGGATCTCCATTACCAGGAGCTAATGCATGTCTTATCAAATAAATAGATTGATTTTTCTCCAATGTATTAGCTTTTAAAAGATTAAATGAAAATAATAAAATTAATAAAAGAAGAGCAAGATTAAGTTTCATTTTATAATTGAAATTAGATAAAAAAATATTAAAGCGCAAATAAAAATGAAAACATTAATTTTTTTTGGAAGCTTAAGATCAATAAAATTACTTCAAATAGTAATTGGAAGAGATGTTGAAGAACGATCTCTTAATAAAGGTTTCATTAAAAATGCTAGACTTTACCAAGTAAAGAATGAAACTTTTCCATACATTGAGGTAAATAATGATTTCCCTGAAAAAGTTGAATGTCTTGTTGTTAATGATTTACAAAATGAAGATATTGATAAAATTCAGTTTTTTGAGAGTACAGAATATCAACTTGAAAATATTGATTGTGAAATTGACAATGAAATTAAAAATTATCAATATTTCAAACTTATACGACCTAATAAAACTCAAAATTCATGGAATTTTCAAGAATGGCAAAAAAAATTTGAAGACTATGATTGTGAGTGTGCAAAATTATGGATGGAATTATTTGATGAATATAAGCACGACTCAGAAAAAGCAGAGATATTTTGGCCAGAAATGTTAACAAAATTAGAAAAATTTAAAAAAGAATAATTTATTATTTTATTTAGATTGTTATATAATGTAACAAATATATGATATTTTTACCATGAATGAAAAAAATACAATAAGTTCAATAACATATGACGTTATTAAAAAAGATATAATATTTGGAAAATTAAAACCATCAATTAAATTAAAATTAGATAACTTAAAAAATAGTTATAATGCTAGTTTATCAACAATTAGAGAAACATTAAACAGATTAGCTAGTGAAGGCTTTGTTAAAGCTGAAGAACAAAGAGGGTTTTTTGTAAACTCTTTTTCTCAAGATGATTTAATTGAAATTGCAAACTTAAGAGTATTATTAGAATGTCATGCACTAGAATTATCTATTAAAAATGGTGATACAGATTGGGAAGGAAATTTAGTTGCTTCACATCATAAATTGCATCTTTTAGAAAAAGAAACTCAAAAAGACTATAAAAAAAATAGAGAAGAATGGAAAAAATATGATTGGGGTTTTCATTTAGCTTTAGTATCTAATTGCAGATCTAAAAATTTATTGAATCTTCATTCTATTTTATATGATAAATATATTCGCTATCAAATGGCAGTAACAGAATACAGAGGCAAAGAGGCTGAAGAAGAGCATAAAATTATATTTGAAGCAGCCTTAAAAAGAGATACAAAATTAGCAACAGAAACGCTAGAGAAGCATATATTAAAAGGGCTTGATCATACCCTTACAATTTTTAAATAATTTTTAGTTAATTCTACTTAAATCTTCAAGTTTATCTGAAGTAAAAAATAAATCGTTTAGTTGATTTTTTGTGATATGCATAATTGCTTTAGCAACATTGTTGGCATGTATAGCTTTAAATGATCTAAGCTTACCAACAAAAATAAAAGATAAACTTTTAAAAATAGATTTGGCTATTCTCTCCCCCAGTCTATTTTCTTTTCTATCTCCTAATAAAAGTGAAGGTTGAATAATTGCTGTAAAATCAAATGACAAATTTATTATTTCTTTTTCTGCTTTACCTTTATTTTGCAAATAGAGATTTCTGCTATCTGCATTAGCGCCACCAGATGAAACATAAATAAAAGATTTTATATTATTATCTCTAACAATCTTAGCGATTCTTACTGGCAAGTTTAACTCAACATCAATGTAATCTTTTTTTTGTGGAGTGACTCTTCTGGTTGTGCCGATTACAAAAAAACAATCATCACCTGTAATATCATCCTTATTTTTTTCTAATTCTTTGAAATCAATAATAAATGTTTCAATTTTTGGATTACTTATTTTTATTTCTCTTCGAGAAAATATTTTAATTTTATCATACTCATTACTATTAACTAATAAACTTAATAAATGACTACCTACCAAACCCGTGGCTCCAAACAGAATAGCAGTTTTCATTATTTAATCTTTCTTATCTGCTGTGATAACACCACCTGAAGCCCAATTATTTTTATCGACTTCAGTAATAAGAATTTTAATTGCATCCTTATTTCCCCCACACGTTCTTATAAAAGCTTCTGTAAGTTCTCTCGCTAAATCTCTTTTTTGTTCTTGTGTTCTTTTAAACATCTCTACTCTAATAACAGGCATATTTACTCCTTATTGTTTATTGTTTTTAAAAGCTTCTGGGTCACATAAACGGCAAACCATTTTACCACCACTACCCTTGGTGTCATACGTTTGATAAAAAATATCAGGAGAAGTAATATTCATATCGGAAAGTTGTTTTTCAATCTGCCAATAATATTGACTACATTTTGAACACTGAGCAGCAACTTTTAAATGTTCTGGTTTGTAAAAAGATTGCCATATTTTTTTATTATCCTCAATTTCATCATCAGTATTGTAAATAAATACATTAGCAGGAATATCCATAAAACAACTAGCACACTGCATTTCTTCAGTAACATTAGCATATGCATTATTTTTTTCCTTAGTATTAACTTTAAACCTAAATCTAATATTTTTAGACTCACATTCAGGGCATTGAAGTTTATCTTGGTTTTCTTTTTGCATTAAAAAATACTATAGATGATGAAAAAAAATATTACTATTTAAAATTAAATTATTTTAAGTATAAGATTTACCAAGTGAGAAATACATTATTTAAATTAAATTCATCTAAAATTTTTCAATTTTCTGTAATTTTTATTATTATTTTAAATGCAATAACTGTTGGTATTAGTACATATGATTTAAATCCTATTATAAAAAATTCCATTCAGTTACTTGATTATGGAATTACAGTTTTTTTTGTCATAGAAATTTTAATACGCTTTATAAGTGAACCAAATAAAAAAGATTTTTTTAAAAATGGTTGGAATGTATTTGACTCAATAATAGTATTTATTTCATTAATTCCAATTCCAAATAATTCTAGTTATTTATTATTACGTCTATTACGAGTATTCAGAGTATTGCGATTAATATCAGTTATTCCTGAATTAAAAAAAATCATAGAAGCGTTAATAAACTCAATTAAAAAAGTATTTTATGTGAGTTTACTCCTTTTCATCATTCTTTATATCTATGCAACAATTGGCTCTATATTATTTGGAGATGTGATACCTTATCGATGGAGAGATGTTGGAGTTTCTTTAATAACACTTTTCCAAGTTTTAACTTTGTCTAGCTGGGAAACTGTTATGCTTCCACTACAAGAAATATATTGGTGGGCATGGATATATTTTTTTAGCTTCATAATTATTTGTGCAATCACCATGATGAATTTATTAATAGCAGTAATTGTAGATGTAATATTGAGTCAAAAAAAATTATAACTATTTAAAAAATTTCATAACAATAAATATTCCCAAAGAGACTGCAGGCCCTATCCCAAATGCAAATAATAATGTTCCTATTCCCACTACTCCACCAAAATAAAAACCAATCAATACTGCACTAACTTCTAAAATTGTCCTAATTAATGCAATTGGTTTGTCCGTTAATTTTTGTAAACCTGTCATTAAGCCATCTCTTGGACCAGGACCTAGGTTGGCAGTTAAATAAAATCCACTTCCTATCCCAACAATGAGGACAGCAATCACTGATTGTATAATTTGATAAAATAATGTTTTGGGGTAAGGTAAAATTGGAGTTGATAAATCTATTACAATTGAAATTAAAATTACATTTAATAAAGTTCCTAATCCTGGCTTTTGTTTTAGAGGATACCAAAAAAATAAGACAATTATACTTACAATAAAAGTCGTTACGCCGATTGATAGATTAAATTGAAATGACAGTCCTTGTGCAAGAACAGTCCAAGGACTAACTCCTTGATTAGCAGTGATTAGAAGAGTTTCCCCTACTCCAAATAAAATCAGACCTAATACAAGATAAGTAAATGTATTAAATTTTGGCTTAAAATTAAAGGGATCATTTGAACTCCATGATAGATCAGGAATTTTTTTAATTTTTAATATTGTGATCAGTAAATTCATGAAAAAAAGCAAGTAAATATAAATTACTTGCTTTGAATGGTAATTTATTTCGGCATATTGGTAGCACCAGTCTCAAGTGAAATAATTTTTCCATCTTGAAATTTAAAAACTGCCATCACGGCTTGTGTATTTCCATCTTTAAACGTAACAAAGGCGTGCTCAATACCAATTTCATCGTTTTCATATATTATTCTGACTTTATCTCGATTAATATCATCTCCCATGGCCCACTTTATAACATCTTGTTTTGATAAAACATTTCCTGAAGCATGCATTGTAAATTTGTAATCATCATGCAAAATCTCATTCATTGCAGCTTCATCTTTATTTAAAAAAGCTTCATTATATTTGCTCAGTATTGACATAGTATCTCCTTAAATTTTTCTTGTTATAGTGTATTAACCATTAAATAATAAATGATAAACCTTTTTCCCTTCTTATTTGTTTTTTTTTGGAGTTCAGCATTTGTTAGTGGACAAATAATTGTTCAATCTGCAAGTCCTTTCGCATCATTATCATTTCGTTTTGTAATAGTTGCTTTTGGTTTCTTGATGTTTGCTTTAGCATTTAAAGAAAAAATTTTTGTAAACAAATCACTCGTATTACAATCTGGTGTTACTGGAGTTTTTTTTCATGGATTTTATCTTGGCGGAGTCTTTTTTTCATATAGTGTAGGCTTATCAGCGACTCTTTCAGCACTCATTGTAGGTTTACAACCTGTGTTAACAAATATTTTATCTGGCCCCATTTTAAAAGAAAAAGTTAATACAACTCAATGGATTGGAATACTCCTTGGTCTAATTGGAACAGTATTTGTAATTGGATTAGATATAGGAAAATCAATCCCAGTAGTAGGTGTGATAGCATCTATAGTGGCTTTAATTGGAGCAACAACTGCTACCATTTGGCAAAAAAAGTTTACAAATAGTCTACCATTGAGCACGAATAATTTTTATCAAGCAGTAGCAGCTTCAATATTTTTGTTTTTTGCATCATTATTGTTTGAAGTGTCTTATATAAATTTTACAACTTCTTTTATTTTATCAATGGGATGGCAAATTGTTATGGTATCTTTTGGGGCATTTACAATTTTAATGTACTTAATAAAGATAGGAACAGCATCTAAAACATCCAATTTATTTTTTCTTGTGCCTCCAACTACAGCCATAATGGCATGGTTAGTCTTAAACGAAGAACTTTTAAGAAATGATGTAATTGGATTAATTATTGCAGCTTTAGGTGTTTATATAGCAACAAGAAAATAAAAAAATTTAAACTAAAAATTCTATAATTTTTGAGTCACCAGGAGCCATTCTGTATGAAGACAATTCTTTCTTAGTTACCCATTTTAAATCCTCATGCTCGGATAGAATAATTTTACCAGCTGAATGTTCGCATAAAAAATAATGCACCTTTACATTTATTTTATCATCTTTGTGTATCTGAGATGATATTTTTTTATAAATTTTTATACCAATCGATAGCTCCTCATTAATTTCTCTTTGAAGAGCAATCTCAAAAGTCTCTCCATTATCAACTTTACCACCTGGGAACTCCCAATAAAAAGCAAAATGTTTATTTCTATTTCTTTGTGCTATTAAATATTTATTATCGTTTTTAATTACTGCAGCAACTACATCTATCATTTATGATGTAGTAAGTTGATGATCAAAAAGTTTTCCAAATC
>VMBT01000609.1_pt1 | contig 22099 bp, 22 predicted proteins | sample 4404301 | NCBI WGS metagenome assembly VMBT01 (sample SAMN12238535, study PRJNA552566) | marine metagenome | isolation source: Coastal seawater | place: USA: coastal Georgia, Sapelo Island | collected 2008-08/2009-08
ACTGCAAACTGATTCTTCAGTTCGCAGCCCCATTAACCAATCAGGCTTTGGCAGCTGCAGCCTTCCCTGAAGCGGGTGCGCTGTCCATCAAGGTCTTCTCGCGAGCAATGAAATACACCATGATTCCATATCCACACTTCGCAGCAATATCTGCGATGGTGTAGCCCACCTGAATACCAATTTCAGCATCTGCGGTTCCTCCTGCGATGTTGAAGAGGTACGCAATTGGATAGAACATCCAGGTCACCAATAGGACCATGCGGGTCTGCTCAACCAATTCTTTCACACGACCACTCTCGTGCTCGATTTCAACTGCTAGTTCTTTCCAAAGCGTTCTCAGGATGTAGACGAATGGAATGAAGGACAGGATGAAGAAGATCGCCTGAGTGCTACCACTGTCAGAAACCTCACCAGGATAGCCAAGTGCAATCATTAGGACGGACGCGATGACCAAGCGTCCGAGCAGATCCATTGACTTTTCACGTGGCAACGCCAACACAACGATCAATTCCACCAACAGTAGAGGTACTGTCAACAGCCAGTCCACATAACGATAGGCATCGTTAAAGGGCACCCCGGTTGCCACATACATTCCGTTTTCACCAATGGTATATGCTTCGTCCCAGCTTTGGAAAATACGGAAGTAGTGGTATCCCGCAATCAGTACCACCAAGCCGGAAACAACAATCGCTGGCCGATACTTGACCGCAATGTTTTCCTTGGCAAGAACAAAGAAGACGAAGGTGCCGAACATTGCGGCGATCGTCAGAGAGAACATGTTGTAGACCAGCGAAAACTGGTCCGGACTCAACTCAGGCATACGTTCTCCTTGAATAGGAGTTAAGTTATTTGAGAAAGCTATCAGCTTTCTCGCCTCATGAAACAGCCGAGGCAACCAATGGGTTCATTTAGTCGCTCGTCTGGCTCTCATCTTTCGACAAGAACGAGAGTTCAATCGACAAAAAGCAGACCAATTATGGAAAATTTATTTGAAAAAAATAAGCTAAGAAATAATTTATAATTAATATGATAAAAAAATCTTTTTTAAATTTTTAATGATAAATTTAAATTAAATTAGATTATCGGCCTAAATTTATCATTTTTTTCTAATGATGGATTTATAATAAATATTTGATTAATTAAATTCTTACAGTCCTATCTAGTAATGTAACTAGTAATTTATAATTTCATGATAAATCTTTTGTCGAACTCTTCTGTTTTTTCTCACGTAAATTTAAAATTAATTTTTAAATAATAATATCAATAATTTAGTTAGTCATTTTACTAAGCACACTCATTGCAGAAGATGAATCCTTCATTCAAACCGCATATGGAGGTTCCATGGAAATGAGTTCAAATGCTATTTATGATAATCCCTTCAGAGTATTGGGAGAACGATATTTTTCTCTACATGTGAATCATACCAAACAGATAGAGAAAGAATTCATTTCAGAAAGTAAATGTTTGAATTCTTTGGGTTGGGCAGCGCAGAAAATTAAAATTGTGCCAGCAGAAATGAAATCTTTCTTGCGGCAAAATGGAGTATTAAAAGATAGTGCTGACTACCATTTAATGACAGAAGGAAAACTCTTTAGAGCGCAGTTGGCCTTGGCTGCAGCACACCTTCATCGTTTAGATGAAAAGACTGCGCTTCAGCTAGCCTGTGTAACAGAATTTATCCACAACGCATCGCTTGTCCATGACGATATTCAGGATCAGGACGAAACACGAAGAAACCGCGCAACGGTTTGGAAGCAATATGGATCAAACAATGCGCTTCTTCTAGGTGATTTGCTGCTGAGCAAAGCGTACGAAATGCTCGGTATCCTAGGCATGCAGCACTACCGTGGTCCAAGATTGATCGGTCTACTCGGTGAGAAGATAGCACTGCTGATTCAAGGACAGTCAGATGAGTTGGAGCACCAAAGTGATTTGACCCTGCCTTTACAAACCTATGAGCACATTGCACTCTGCAAAACAGGAGCTCTGCTTTCCTTTCCCGTGGAGGCCGCCCTAATTCTGTCAGGTGTTCAAGAGAGGGAATGTGGTCGTGTGAGTCAAATTTTTGGACGATTTGGAGTGGCCTACCAGATTCATGACGACATCATTGATTTGTGTGCTTCAAACAAAGGTCGTGATTTTCCGGGCTCAGATCTGAGGGAAGGTCGGGTCAGCGCAGTAATTCTACAATTTTGGCAGCAATCCTCGCCAAAAGTGAGGGAGCAATTCGAAATTTTCTTCAAGGATGAAAAATGTCGTCGTGATCCTGAGCAATTAGCCTACTGGGTCAATGCACTGGTCAACACACAGGTTCTGGAAGCAAGCTTTCAATACCTTACGGAGACGCTTGCAAACTGCCGCCAAGAAGCTGCTGAGCTACCAGATCCCCTGAGTTCATTCATGTTGTTAGTCATCTCTCAGCTGGAAAAGCGCTTTCAGCCAGAATTGGAGCTGTTGGCATGACAGGATCGCCCACAGCCCTGGTAATCGGCTCCGGTTTTGGAGGTCTGGCTGCAGCCCTTCGTCTGAAAGCCAAGGGCTATGAGGTCACAATTGTTGAACGTCAGCCAGATCTTGGCGGAAGAGCACGGGTCTTCCGTAGAAATGGTTTTGTCTATGATGCCGGACCAACTGTTGTAACAGCACCGTTTCTACTTGATGAACTCTTTAAACTCTTCAACCGGAACCCAGAAGATTACCTCAAGATTGTTCCAGTAGAACCTTGGTACCGCTTCCGATTCAATGATGGAGAAACTTTCGATTATGGAGGCACCATTGAAGGTACTCTGGATGAAATCGAGAGGCTCTCACCAGAGGATCGGGATGGATATTTGAATCTTGTCCAGGAGTCACGGCGAATTTTCGAAAAAGGTTTTAGCGAATTAGCTCATATCCCATTCCATCGATGGGGCACAATGCTCCGTCAGGTTCCTGCGCTACTAAAACTCCGCAGTTACCGTTCAGTCTATCAGATGGTTTCAGCCCACCTGAAAGACGAACGCCTCCGCCAGGCTTTCAGTATTCAGCCCCTACTCGTGGGTGGGAATCCCTTTACTACGACCTCGATTTATTCGCTGATCCACTATCTTGAACGCAAATGGGGTGTGCACTTTGCCATGGGCGGTACAGGCGCCATTGTGTCCGGACTCGAGAAACTCCTTCGAGAAGAAGGGGTTCAAATAAAAACCAATGCTACTGTCACCAAGATCATCACCCAACAGCGACGGGTAACCGGAGTAGAATTGGGAAACAGTGGTGAAGTGCTATCAGCAGATTTGGTGGTCTGTAATGCAGACCCTCCATTTGTCTACGAACATCTGCTTGATTTTCCCCAGCGCAAACGTTGGTCAAATTGGCGTCTTCGTCAGTTGCGCTACTCAATGGGGCTCTTCGTTCTTTATTTTGGGACAACTCGTCAATACCCAGGAGTAGCTCATCACACAATCACGATGGGACCTCGCTATAAGGAACTGCTAAGCGATATCTTTCATAAAAAGCATCTTGCTGAAGACATGAGCTTGTACCTGCACCGTCCAACAGCAACAGATCCAACGATGGCTCCGGCTGGTTGTGATACTTTTTATGTGCTCTCTCCTGTCCCAAACAACCTCAGCGGAATCAACTGGGAGGAAGTAGGGCCACGTTATCGTGATGCCGTTGTCAAAGAGTTGGAGCGTACTCTTCTGCCTGGCTTGAGTGAGTGCATCACAGAGGATTTTTTTGTGACTCCTGATTACTTTGAGCAGGAACTCCTGACCCGCCATGGTACTGGATTTTCGATCCAGCCACTGTTTACCCAATCTGCCAATTTCCGTTTTCACAATAAGTCAGAAGAAGTCGATGGTCTCTACTTTGTTGGAGCTGGAACTCACCCTGGGGCAGGGATGCCAGGAGTATTGAGTTCTGCGAAAGTTTTGGATCAACTGATTCCTTCAGTCTCCAACAACACGACTCCGCTCAGGGCTCTGGAAAAGACATCGTCCTCTCGCTCAAAATCTGAGACACAAACTCATGCAGCGGTATTGGCCTATCATGGAAAAAGCTTTCACTGGGCCGGTCGGCTGTTACCACAATCACAGTTTAATGATGCCTCCTTGCTATATGCTTTTTGTCGGCATGTAGACGATTTGGCGGACGAAGCAAGTGATCCCAGAGAAGCTAAAATCCGACTGGATCAACTTCGTCAGGACCTTTGGAGTGACAAGCCCAAACAGCCTTTGAACCAAGCGTTTCGTCAATTAATGGCAGATCAACAGTTGGAACAGTGTTGGGTAGAAGACTTGATTGAAGGTGTACTTTCCGACCTAGGGGAGGTCTGTCTACAAACGCAGGAAGAACTCATCTGCTACGCCTATCGAGTTGCCGGAACAGTTGGTTTAATGATGGCCCAGGTTTTGGGCTGCCGTGATCCCCATGCATTGGCATTTGCGACTGACCTAGGCATTGCCATGCAACTGACCAATATTGCCCGTGATGTCCATGAGGATGCCCAACGTGGTCGCCTCTACATACCTCAGCAATGGCTGGGAGAGAATCCAGTATCGGCTGTGCAGCTGATTGAGGGGAATCAAGAAGCCCGTCATGCAGCTGAAACAGCCGTGGAACGCTTGCTCGATCTCGCAGAGTTGTATTATCGCAGTGGGTACCAAGGTATGCGCTACTTGCCCATGCGAGTACGCTTGGGAATCCTCACAGCACGGGCACTTTATCGTGCAATCGGGGATGAAATTTACCCTGAGCCTAGGATTATCTGGGAGAGGCGAGCCCGTGTTTCTATGGCTCGTAAGTGTAGGTTGACCATCACAAGTTTGTTTGAATTTCTCTTCGATACCCAAACCTGGCCAGTAGGGAAACCTCAGCAACACGAACCACAATTACACCAGCACCTGAATTGTGTGAGGGTTGGCTAAAATGCAAGTCTGGGACGCCATCGTACTTGGAGCTGGGTGTGCTGGACTGACTCTGATTAATGAGTTGATTGCTCGTGGTGAAGGCCAACTCAGGATTTTGTTGTTGGAAGAAAGAAACGAGTACACAAATGATCGTACTTGGTGCTTCTGGAATACGCTCAATCACCGTTTTGAAAATGCAGTTTCTTACCGATGGTCGGGCTGGAACGTTCATTATGCAGGAGAAGTCGCCCACTGCCGAGGTGCTTACCAGTATCAGTATTTGCGAGCAGAACACTTTTACAAGTTGGCCCTAGCTCCAGTCTGTTCTTCCTCAAAAACAACTCTGAAACTGGGAGAGCAAGTCCAGGCTGTTCAGGAAGGGGAAGACCTTGTTCATATTCAAACCCATCAGGGTTCTTATGCGGGTCGGTATGTCATCGATACTCGGCCCATCGATCAACAGAATCGAAATGCGAAGCATCCCAATGTCCATTGGCTACAGCATTTTCTGGGCTGGAAAGTAAAAACAGAGCACGCTTGTTTTCAAAGTAAGCAAGTTACTCTGATGGACTTTGAAGCAGAGGAGGATGCTGCGGAAATTCTCGGAGTTGGTGACAAAGAAACAGATGGTGCTCTGCCAGGTATTCCTTTCATCTATGTCCTGCCTTTCTCATCCACCGAAGCATTGGTTGAGAGTACTTGGTTTGGGCCAAAGGTGTTGGCAAAGAGTGTCTATCGAGAACAGCTACAGAGGTATCTACAAAAGAAAAGAGCGGGGAACTACGAAATCATCGAACAGGAATACGGTGTGCTGCCAATGTCCACGCTACCAACGACCACACAGCCAACAAGAAGAATTAGGCAGCTTGGTCTGGCTGGTGGTGCGGCTCGCCCTAGCACTGGCTATGCGTTCTTGGCAATTCAGCGTCAGGCACAACGGCTTGCGGATCAACTGCTAAAGAGAGAGTGGGATCACTTCCCAGATTATTACAGCACACAATCTCGATTGTTGGATGCCACTTTTCTCAGGGTTCTTCAGGAAAATCCAAAACGAGGCCCTGAATTGTTTTGGCGTTTGTTTCGATATGCAAACCCGGATGCGCTAGTGCGCTTCCTCGCTGATACCGCATCACTGAAAGATCTGTGGGAGGTAACTACTTGTTTGCCCTCTGGAATCTTTCTCAAGCAAAGTCTTTTTCCAACCTTTTTGCAGAAAAAAGAAATGGTAACTACCCAGATTCAGGGGATCTAGTCAGTGCTCAATATCCAACTGAGTGAGGGACAACAACGACTTTTCCTGTTACTTGGTGGACTGTTCTTGTTGGCAGGTATGAAGGAGTGGTTTGCCTGGCAAGAATGGCACTGGGGTTTTCTGTTTCTATTGATTTCTCTGCTAGGCTTGCCGCACGGCGCTTTAGATCATCAAGTTGGCCGTTCCTGGCTTGAACCAATGCAAGGGCGAATTTGGCCATTCAGTTTCGGATTGTTTTATCTGGGTTTGCTTGGACTAGTTCTCGTCTGCTGGATCCAGTGGCCAGAATTGCTGCTCTCTCTTTTCCTACTGTTGTCCGTTCTCCACTTTGGGCAAGAAGACACTGCGGCATTGGATCTGGGAGAAAGGCTCTACTGGACACATGTTGCCTTTCGGGGCCTTTTACCACTCTGCGCTCCAGCATTTTTTGCAACCGAAACAACGGGGCAGCTGCTCGCTCCCCTGCTGCTTCAACCAGAGTTGGCCGAGCATGCTCAAGGCATCGCAATTTTTGGAGCCACACTCTTTGCGCCTCTGTGTCTCCTTGGAGTCCTGATTTATGCTCGCTGGTGGCAGATTGGTGGGCCATTGGGAAAAATCATTGAACAAATCACAGAATCTATCCTGATCATACTTTGCTTCGTTCTACTATCTCCCTTGGAAGGCTTTGTTCTCTACTTTTGCCTTCATCATTCCTTACGGCACAGCCAAGAGATGGCACAGTGGCTTTTTCCAAATGAATCAAAGCCACTCCGTCAATTTTGGAAGCAGGCTCGTCCTCTAAGTTTGGCTGCAATGGTCATGGCTCTGTTTGCCTGGATTTGGCTACCCAACCGTGCTCTGGAGTGGGGTGGCTTGCAGGTGATATTCATTGGTCTTGCGGCTCTGACCCTTCCTCATGTGGTTTTGCATTGGTTAGTCTTCGACCTCCGGCGACCTCTGCCGGTCTTTTTGACTCCTGAGCGAGAATTCTCATGGAATCACATCTCCCGTTGAAAGTGTTGCTGGCTGCGCCTCGGAGTTTCTGTGCTGGAGTAACCCGAGCCATCCAGATCGTTGAAGCCTGTCTGGAGCGCTATGGGGCCCCTATCTATGTGCGCCATGCGATTGTTCACAATGAGCACGTTCTAAGAGAGATGGAAGCCAAAGGTGTGATCTTTGTTGAGGAATTATCAGAGGTTCCAGATGGTGTGCCAGTTGTGTTCTCTGCTCACGGCGTTCCTCCATCTGTTGTCAATGCAGCTAAGGAACGGGAACTTCCTACGATTGATGCCACCTGTCCCTTAGTGGCCAGAGTCCATCAAGAGGCGGTTCGCCATCACAAAGCCGGCTGTCAAGTGTTGGTAATTGGTAAGAAAAATCACCCTGAGATAATTGGTCTTTTGGGGCATCTACCTACCAAAGACTGTCAGGTGATTGATGATATTGAAGCTGCCCGAAATATTCAGATTCCCATCCATCAGCCGGTCGCATACGTTACGCAAACGACACTCTCTGTAGAAGATACTGGGCAAATCGTTGAGGTACTGCGCAAGCGCTTCCCCAAGTTGATTGAGCCACGAAAGGAGACCATTTGCTACGCAACAACGAACCGGCAGCAGGCAACCCGGACTATCGCATCAGGAGCTGAGGCGTTCCTTGTGCTAGGCAGCCCTACTTCCTCAAATTCGACACGTCTGACCGAAGTGGCGAGACAGGTTGGCTGTCAAAGAGTCCGCTTGGTTCCTGAACCCGACGAACTGAATTTAGCGTGGTTGGATGATGTCAACGTTTTGGGCTTGACGGCAGGTGCTTCGGCTCCTGAATATCTTGTGCAGAGACTCCTTGACCGACTAGCGCTCAGAAGAACTCTTGTAATTGAAGAAGTTCCTGTGACCGAAGAAAAGATTCAGTTTCGCCTTCCTCTTGAACGCTTCCCCAAAATTCCAAAAATTCCCATTTCAAGACCTTCCCCCAAATCACAACATTCCCAGGCAGATTTCCGCCGAAATAAGTCTATCGCTTTGAGCCAAGAGTTGCATCTAGCCTAAGAAGATGATTTTGTTATGGGCTTCGATTCTTCGATCTTGATGATCGAAAACTCCACTCAAACTCTGAAAGCTGAAGAGTCATGCCTATCATGATCCCTTTTTGAAACAGGGATTCCATGAATTTGGGAACTTTTCGATGTTGGCCCACCAAAAGTTAGCAATCAAGAATGTTGGTTCCGCCAAAAAATAGCTTCCAAGTCCAAGGTCTTCGCTCTCCCGAGGACTTTTACTGGGTACTTCAAGATCCAGTTCCACTTGCGGGGATGTGCCTCCCAGAAACAAATTGGCCCTGGCAGTCCATTTATGATTGTGGTTTCACCAACTTGGTTTCATTGCATCCAATGGGACACGACCCAACTCCACTAACAAGCATTCATGATCAACCGTTGGAAGATCTCATCAGTGGTGATTCACCCAAGGACCCAGTACTTGAAATTCGCAGAATCAGATCCGCAACAACAACCATCCTCAAGTCACTGAGTGACAGTCAAGGAGTTGTTGTCCATTGCTGGGGAGGACGAGGTCGAACTGGAACCGTTCTTGGCTGTGTTCTACGTGAGTTGGGTTATGAGGGACAACACGTTGTGAAGTTTCTGGATGAGATTCAACGTGTAAGGGGCCGGGAAGGTTGGCCAGAAGCTATCTGGCAATCAGAAATTGTTAGGAAATGGCCGGATGTATGAGGAGCACTCAAGCTTGGGGTGAGCTGGGATCTTGAATAGAACCAGTGACAAGGTTTGCGCTGATTCTAGTTGGTCACTTTGAAACCATTGTCGATCAATGCTGTAGAATCTGGCTCAGGAACAGTTTGGTTCGGTCACTCTGTGGGTTGTTGAAGAATTCTTCTGGTTCGTTCTGCTCAATGATCTGTCCCTCATCCATGAAGATCACACGATTGGCTACGGTTCGGGCAAAGCCCATTTCGTGGGTCACCACAAGCATTGTCATGCCTGTGTCGGCTAGCTCAATCATGACGTCCAACACCTCTTTGATCATTTCAGGATCCAGCGCAGAAGTTGGTTCGTCAAAGAGCATGATGCGGGGCTGCATGCAGAGCGAACGTGCGATGGCTACCCTTTGTTGCTGACCACCTGACAGTTGACCTGGATATTTGTGAGCCTGATCCGGGATCTTGACCCGTTCCAAGTAACTCATTGCGGTGGATTCTGCCTCTGCCTTGGGTTGTTTGCGAACCCAGATCGGTGCAAGAGTACAGTTCTCCAATACCGTGAGGTGTGGAAATAAATTGAAGTGTTGAAAGACCATCCCAACTTCTCTCCGCACTTGCTCAATATGTTTCAGGTCACTGGTCAACTCAATTCCATCCACTACGATCTGTCCTTCCTGGTGCTCCTCAAGTCGATTGATACAGCGAATTAGCGTGGATTTCCCTGACCCTGAAGGGCCACAGATCACGATTCGTTCACCTGTGACCACCTCCAGATCAATCTCTTTGAGAACATGAAATTGCCCAAACCACTTGTTCATCTTTTGGATTTGGATGATGGGCTCTCCAGAGGCTGTCATATTTTTGTCATTAACAGCACTTTCCTGACTAGCTTGGCTCATTGACTAACCCTTTTAACGGTGTTCAGTTTGTAATCTACGCTCTAAGAATTGGGAATATCTCGACATACTAAAACAACACACAAAGAACAGGAGACCAATAAATATGAACAACTCCCAATAGATACCATTCCAATCAGTTGTGGCTCTGATCGCATTTGATAGTCCAATCGGATCGAGAAGACCAATAAAAACTACGAGAGTTGTATCTTTGAAAAGACCGATGAATGTGTTCACGATCCCTGGAATTGAAATTTTAAGGGCTTGGGGAAGAATAATTAGCCGCATAGACTGCCAATAGTTCAGACCTAAGCTTGAGGAACCTTCGTGCTGCCCAACTGGAAGTGCTGCAAGACCACCACGAATCACCTCAGCCATGTAAGCAGAAGCAAACAGAGTGACCATAATTACAACCCTTAGCATCAGATCAAAGTTCGTACCGGGTGGTAAGAAATAATTTAAAAGGAGTGAGGCTGTAAAGAGCCAAACAATCAAAGGAACTCCACGAATAATTTCAATGAAAAAAACACAAATTTTATTAATGATAAGCAGTTTTGATTGGCGCCCAAGTGCTAACAAAATACCAATTGGTAATGATAAAATTATCCCAGTGATACCAATGATTAGAGCCAACATGAATCCACCAAATTCTTTTGATGGAATGTATGTGAGAGAAATTGGTATAAAATTGTCCAGTTGTTCAGCGACTGGGGTAAGTAAAAACGACCAGTACAAAACAACAAAAACAAAGGTGATTGGCACACTCAATATGGATAGCTTGGATCGACTTATTTGTTGAAAAAGCAAGATGCCTAGCAGAAAACTGAAAGCCGCAGAAACTGGCCCCCAAATAGTATCTCCCCATAACAGCCAGTAGCAAAGAAAAGGAGAAGTGAAGGTTAAAATATACAGCTCTTTTCGTACAGTTGTAAAAAGTACTGGAGATATTGCAAAACCAAAAAGTATTAGCGCAAAGATTGGACGCCAATAGCTTTCAGGTGGATAGAATCCAAAGAGTAATTGATTCCATCTTTCATTAATCACTGCCCAGCAAGCTACATTGGTATTTTCACCAATACTTTCTCGAAGTTTCCTACATTCGTTAAGTGAGTCAGCCTCCCAAACACCTTGTGTCATCCATGGTAAAATCTGTGCGAGAAGCCAGTAAATCAGAAAAAGTGAGAGGATTGTTAGAATGGAGTTTATAGTGTTTGAGAACAAATTTTCTCTTACCCACTTTGTCAGACCAATTTCAGACAAAGGGGGAGCTTTAGCAGGTATTAGCTCTGTTCGTACAAATAGTTTGGAGGATGGATTACTCACCTCAACGACCTTTGAGTTTGACTGAGTTATTATAAATGTTCATCACAGCTGAGATGACCAAAGAAGCAAGAAGATAGAAAAGTCCTAGCATTAACATACCTTCAAGTTCACGCCCCGTCTGATTAATAGTTATCCCTCCGAGTGTAGAACGTACATCCATATACCCGACAGCAATTGCCAATGAAGAATTTTTCGTGAGATTTAAATACTGTGAGATAAGAGGGGGAATAATGACACGGAGAGCTTGGGGTAAGATAACCAAATTCATTGTACGGTTGGGTCGCAAACCTAAAGCGTACGCAGCTTCTGTTTGTCCTTTTGATACTGAGAGAATGCCACTTCTAACAATCTCTGCAATGAAAGCTCCTGTGTAGAGCGATAAGGCTAACCAAAGGGCAATTAGTGAGTTTCTTAGTTGTAATCCACCACGAAAGTTAAACCCACCAAGAGTTGGATAATCTAGTGAGACAGGCTGACCCAATACGAAAAAAGTCATAATTGATGGAATGATTACTATCCCGGTTGAAATCCAAAATGTTGGAAGGGTTATTCCTGTTTGTTGTTGTCTTGAAGTTGCAATTTTTTTGAAGATCCAAACACCAAGAAGTGAAAGTAAAAAAACAAATATTAAGATCCCAGAGCCTTCACCCCACACCGGAAAAGGGATGTAAACTCCTCGGTTTGAAATAGCGACACTATCAAAGAAAATCATCGAAGCACTTCCCCCAGCTCGAAAATCTCTTGGGCCAGGAGTTGATTCAGTCATCACAGCGAAAATGATGAGAATCCATAAGAGCAGTGGAACGTTTCGGAATCCTTCCACGTAGATTGTCATTAGACGTGCAACAATCCAATTTTTAGAGAGTCGGAGGACTCCTGCAACGATTCCAATTATTGTGGCAAGTGCACAGCCTAGAAAAGCCACAAGCAGCGTATTTAGTATACCTACTAGTGCTGCTCTACCGTGCGTAGATGTAGAAGAGTATTCAATGAGGCGCTGATTAATGTCATAGCCTGCGATGTTGGTAAGAAATCCAAAATCAAAGTCTTTGCCGAGGGCGGTTAAGTTCTGAATTGTATTATTGACAAGCCATGAAAAGAACAGAACCAACAAGCACATGGCTATCGCTTGAACAGTCAGCGATCTGTATTTTGTATCGTAGATCAACTGGCGCAGTTGGAACAACGGCTTCGGTGGTTCGGTCACTTTCATCATGACGACTTTACCTATGCTCCAGAACTAGTTTCAGTGGAATTTGGAATCCACTGTTTTGCCTTGGATGTGGATGGATGAGAGCGGGACAGGGCACAAAACATTGTGCCCTGTGATAACTAGATTTTAGCGGAAGGGAGGTGAGTACAGTAAACCTCCGTCGGTCCACTGGGCATTGAGTCCGCGGGCTAAGCCAATTGGTGTACTAGAACCAATGTTTCTCTCGAATGACTCCTCATAATTGCCAATGTTTGAGATGATGTTTCTAGCCCAATCAGATGATAGTCCCAACATCTCCCCAAGATTACCCTCGCTGCCTAGCAACCGGTTAATTTCAGGATTGTTGGTTCCTTTGGCCATGTCTGCAACGTTCTGTGAGGTTACTCCGTATTCTTCGGCAGCTACCATCGCATTTAGGGACCAACGTACTACGTCACCCCACTCATGATCACCATGTCGAACTAGAGGCCCGAGTGGTTCCTTAGAAATGATCTCGGGTAGAACAACGTGGTTACCTGGATTTTCAAATGATGCTCGAGTCGCAGCAAGTCCGGAAGCGTCCGTTGTGTAGACATCGCAAGCATTTGCTAGGTACTGCTGCTGTGCTTCAGAGTTTGTCTCAACGGGTACAGGCTCATAGTTCATTCCGTTCACACGGAAAAAGTCTGCAAGGTTCAGTTCTGTAGTTGTACCAGTCTGGATACAAACAGTGGCCCCATCTAACTCTGTAGCTGAGGTGACACCAAGAGATTTTGGTACCATGAAACCCTGACCGTCATAATAGTTGATCCCTGTAAATTCGAATTTCAGATCAACGTCTCGTGAGAATGTCCAGGTGGTATTTCTCGCTAGCATGTCAACTTCACCTGAAGCTAATGCAGTAAATCTTGTTTGTGTAGTCAAGGGAACGAAAACTACCGCTTGGGGATCGCCTAGTACAGCAGTGGCTACTGCACGACACATATCCACGTCAAAGCCTGCCCAGTTGCCGTTGGCATCTGGAGCGGCAAATCCTACAAGACCTGTACTGACTCCACAGTTGAGACTTCCACGATCCTTCACTGTACCCAAGGTCCCTTTCTCATGACCACCAGCCATGGCAATTCCACCCAAGAGGGCAACGGACAGACAGGACAAGAATAGTTTTTTCATCTTCATCTCCTCAATCGTTTTGATTCGAAGGCTACCAGCAACTTTAACTGCATGGCAAAGACTCTCTCACAAGGGCCATTATTCAGACTATATTTGGGTCGGATGTCAAGATTTAATCCTTAGAAATCAAGGATTCCCAGACTCTACAAGACATTACTGCAACGATCTCAGAGAAATTGGACTGACAAAATCTGGAAAAATACAGATATTTCATTGGCTAACAAAAATTAATCAAAATCGATTGCTGAATCAAAAATATTAGACCCAATGCTGTGCTTCAAATCCGTTACAACTACACTGAAAAACTTGTATTCTACAGTCACTCTTTTACATTGATCGGCATTCAAAACTAGGAATAATGAGAACAAGGAAAATCAACCTCTCCTCACGCTCATTGCCGCATGTGCGGTTCTTACCTCTGCAAACCCTATCCATAGAGAAAGCATGTCTGACAACAAATTCGGATGCCGCCGAGATTTTGATACGGGCAGTGGCAAAGCATCTTACTACAGTCTAGAAGCCTTGGAACAAAAGATTGGTGGAAACATCAGTCGCTTGCCTTTCTCCATTCGGATTTTGTTGGAACAGGCACTGCGCAACTATGATGATTTTCAGGTTCTTGAAGAGCATGTTCATACCCTGGCAAATTGGGATGGCTCTGTCTCAGATAAGGAAATCCCTCACAAGCCGACCCGAGTCATCCTGCAGGACTTCACCGGCGTACCAGCTGTGGTGGATTTGGCATCACTGCGTTCAGCGATGGCAGAGATGGGCGGCGACCCAGAGGTGATCAATCCCCGGGTTCCAGTCGATCTGGTGATTGATCACTCAGTTCAGGTCGACCACTTCGGTGGTGCGGATTCGCTTGATCGGAATATGCAGATTGAATTCGAGCGCAATCAAGAGCGCTATGAGTTCCTCAAGTGGGGCCAGAACGCATTCCGGCAATTCCGTGCGTTTCCACCGGGTGTTGGCATTGTCCACCAGGTTAATTTGGAATATGTAGCAAACGTTGTTCAGTTGGTGGATGGTGTCGCTTTCCCAGACACGCTTGTCGGTACAGATTCCCACACAACAATGATCAATGGTCTTGGAGTGATGGGCTGGGGCGTTGGTGGAATTGAAGCAGAATCGGTGATGCTAGGCCAACCAATCTACATGCTGATGCCTCAAGTGGTGGGTTTCAAGTTGACCGGACAACTGCCTGCTGGAGCAACCGCGACAGACCTGGTTTTGCGAGTCGTTGAGATGCTTCGAAAGAAAGGAGTCGTCGAAAAATTTGTCGAGTTCTACGGCCCAGGCTTGGGCAATCTGAAACTTGCGGATCGTGCTACCATCGCCAACATGGGCCCTGAATATGGCGCAACCATGGGCTTCTTCCCAGTGGATGACGAAGCGTTGAACTATTTGCGTCAGACCGGTCGACCTGCAGAAGTGGTTCAGCGAGTAGAAGCTTACTGCAAAGCACAAGGACTCTTCCGCACCAGCAGCACTCCAGACCCGATGTTCAGTGACACACTGGAGTTGGATCTGTCAACTGTGGAACCAGCCTTGGCAGGCCCCAAACGTCCGCAGGATCGTGTGAACCTCTCGACGATGCAATCAACCTGGCAGGAAACTCTGCGCAAACCGATCAAGCAGGGGGGCTTTGAACTCGGAGAGACGGCGCTGGCGAAGCAATCAGCCATTCAAGGGCTGGATGGTCAAACTCTGACCCATGGTGATGTGGCGATTGCAGCGATCACTTCCTGTACGAATACCAGTAACCCATCCGTAATGATTGCAGCGGGCTTGCTCGCCAAAAAAGCGAATGCACTTGGGTTGAGAAGCAAGCCTTGGGTAAAGACTTCGCTTGGTCCAGGTTCACGAGTCGTCACAGCCTACCTGGAAAAAGCAGACTTGCAGCAGCATCTTGACGCACTGGGTTTCAACACAGTTGGCTATGGTTGCACAACCTGTATTGGTAACAGTGGTCCGTTGCCAGACAACATCGTCAAGGCAATCAATGACGGGGATTTGGTGGTGACTTCAGTACTTTCTGGAAATCGAAACTTTGAGGGAAGGATCAGTCCGAACGTCAAAGCCAATTACCTTGCTAGTCCTCCACTGGTGGTTGCGTATGCGCTGGCTGGGACGGTCAACATTGATCTTCAGAATGACTCGTTGGGTAAAGACAAAGACGGCAACGATGTCTTTCTCAAGGATCTCTGGCCAAGCAATGAAGAAGTCGCCGTCATGGAGAGTACGATCAGCAGTGAGATGTACTCCAATGAATACGGAAAAATGGATACAGTGACCCCAATGTGGAATGAAATCGAGGCCAAGACCGGACAAGTTTATGCCTGGAGCGAAGCGTCAACCTACATTCAAAATCCACCCTTCTTCCAAGGGATGGGAACTGGTGTCAACCCGATCAATAACATTGAAGGTGCTCGTGTGTTGCTCAAACTGGGTGACTCGGTGACAACGGATCACATTTCACCTGCAGGGTCTTTCAAGCCTGATACGCCAGCGGGTAAATTTTTGGTGGATCGAGGGGTTGCTGTTAAAGACTTCAACTCCTATGGTTCACGCAGAGGCAATGACCGGGTCATGACGCGGGGAACCTTTGCTAATGTGCGCATTCGCAATCAGATCGCACCAGGAACCGAGGGTGGCTTTACGAAGTATTTCCCGACTGGCGAAGTGACTACGGTCTATGACGCAGCAATGGAGTACAAGGCCACCAATACACCGCTGGTGGTGCTAGCTGGGGCGGAATACGGAACTGGTTCTTCCCGTGACTGGGCGGCGAAAGGAACCTTCCTGCTAGGGGTTAAGGCAGTGGTTGCAGCCAGTTTTGAACGGATTCATCGCTCCAATCTGGTAGGGATGGGTGTGCTGCCATTGCAGTTCAAAAATGGGGAGACTCATGAGTCCTTGGGCTTGACCGGTGAGGAAACCTACTCAGTGTTGGGACTCAGTGATGAAATGCAGCCGATGCAGGACGTGATTCTCAAAGTCAATGATCGAGAGATCCCGGTGCTCTGTCGTCTCGATAACAAGGTGGAGATCGAATACTACCGCAACGGCGGAATTCTCCACACGGTTCTGCGTAACTTCATGCGAGAGAGCGGGAAGTAAGCGGATTTTCTTCAGCAGTAGAATCTCTGGAAAGCACACGTTGACCTGGGTTGGCGTGTGCTTTTTTTATTTTGAGGGAACGGTTGATTTTGGAGTAGGTACACCACAGACGAACACGAAGCTCAGAAATAGCTCTCGTAGGATCCTTGGTCATTGACTCGGCGCTCGGACTCCATCGGCGAGCCAAATCGTTCAGAACGATGCTGGAAGGGATCTTCGGGAGTAAAGAGAGCTTCTCCACCTGAGAAAAAAATCGCCCCACCAAGCAACACGATGAAGATGATCAGGATGGCTTTGCGTTCCTTTGGATCAAAGTTCTGAAACATCAGCGCTCCTGTGATTGAGAGGAAACTGGCCAGAAGGACTGCTCGGTATGGGTGAGTTGAATGGATAGTCCTGGATATCCAGCAAAGTGCTTGTGCAATTTCTCAGCGACATAGACTGATCGATGCTGACCTCCTGTGCATCCACAGTTCACCATGAGTCGCTCAAAGTCCCGAGCGATGTATCTCTTCACACTCAGTTCCAAGGTTCCTTTCAAATGATTGAGGAACATTGCGGTTTCCTCCTTTGCTTCCAACCATGCTTGAACCGAAGTATCCAGTCCTGTCAATGCTTGGTATTCCTCCAGTTTTCCTGGATTTGGAAGGCAGCGACAATCGAACACAAAGCCTCCTCCGTGACCGCTTTCATCACTGGGAATTCCAGATCGTCGAAATCCAAACGAGTAAAGATCAAGGAGCATTGGCCTGTAGTTTCTTGGGGAAGTTCATGCTCAGGTTCTCTGTCTAAAGAATCTTGCTGTGAATATTTTCAGTATTCAGTACGATCGTTCGGAAGTCAAACCAGACCACCTGACTTGTTCACATTGAGCCTTTGAAGTAATTATCTCAGAAAACTCTTTTCTCTTTTTCGCCGCTCCAACTTCTAATGCCTTTGAGTCCGCAGTTCCAGCTTTCCCCTGAAATAAAGGGAATCAGTCTTTGTCTATTGGCCTACTTCTGCTTCACCTGCGGTGATGCTGTGATCAAAGTGCTGGGTCCTCATTATCCCGGTTTACAGATCTTCTTCCTGAACATGGTGGCTTCTGCTCTCATGGGCTTTGTCGTGGTGCTGCTGACGAGCAATCTGAAAAATCTTCGCATTCACCGGCCCTGGTTGCACCTGACGCGAGGTTTGCTACTCCTGATGATGCAGTTTTCCGCGACCTACACATTCACACATGTGCCCTTAGGGAGTGCCTATGTACTGGTCTTTTCAGCACCTTTGATCACTGTAATTCTCGCTCATTTCTGGTTGAAGGAGAACATCCGACCCCAACTCTGGGCTTGCGTAGGGACTGGCTTTGTCGGGGTTCTGATTTGCCTCCAGCCAGGCAGTGCAGAGTGGCATCCAGGGCTGCTGACAGCCTTACTGATTGGTATTGGGCATTCAATGCTGAACCTGCTTGTCCGGCAATATGGTCAGCAGGAAAGCCCTCACGCCTTAATGTTGACGAGTATTCTAACAGTCGCTGTCGCCAGTTGCTGGATTCCCTTCACAGACTTCTGGCAACCTTTACAGTGGGACTTGTCAGGTTGGCATTTGTTGTTTGGCCTGTTGGGAGCGATTGCCGGCATTGCAATCACTGGAGCGTATCAATTGACACATGCTTCCCTGCTCGGTGCTTTCCAATACAGCCAATTGCTTTGGGGTGTTTTGCTGGGATATTTCTTTTGGCAGGAAGTCCCCTCTGCTTCGGTTTTGGTGGGCACTGTCTTGATCGTTGGTAGCGGCTTGGTCATTCTACGTCTTCGAAGGCCTCAGCCTGCAACCAGTTCACCCTTGGCTTCAACGCTTCTTTCTCAGGAAAATCCATGAAATTCTTTGTTGATACCGCTGATGTGTCAGAAATCCGAAAGCTCAATGAACTTGGCATCGTGGATGGTGTCACGACCAACCCCACGTTGATCGCCAAGTCAGGACGCCCCATTCGTGAAGTTCTTGCTGAAATCTGTGACTTGGTTGATGGACCAGTCTCTGGGGAGACAGTCTCAACAGATGCGGAGGGGATGGTTCGGGAAGGACACTGGCTTCGAGAAATTGCTGATAATTTGACCGTGAAAGTACCCCTGACGGTGGATGGCATCAAAGCCACCAAGATCCTGAGCGATGAGGGAATTCCAGTCAATGTGACCCTCTGTTTCAGCTCAGCTCAGGCCTTGCTCGCAGCAAAGGCAGGTGCCACCTTCATCAGTCCGTTTGTCGGACGGCTGGACGATATTGGACTGGAGGGAATGAATTTGATTCAGGACATTCGCCTGATCTATGACAACTACGGTTTTGATACGGAGATTCTGACGGCTTCGGCGCGACACGTTCCTCACTTGCTGGAGGCGGCTCGCCTGGGTTCTGATGTGATCACCGCACCACCGAAAGTGTTTTGGCAACTATTTGAACATCCGATGACGGACAAGGGCTTAGCGGCGTTTTTGGCAGATTGGGAGAAGACTGGGCAGAAGTTGGGTTGATTCAAGAGGGGAAGAGAAGCCGACCGATAGCATTTGCCGGTCGGCTTGAGAGCTTTAGAAGGTAAAGCCAATGCCTGCGCTAGCTAGAGACCTACTGATATTTGATTCATTGTCCAATAAAAAAACCAAGTACAAGCTGAGTTGTTAGTTTACTATCAAGACTTTAACATGAATCAATAATGTAAGCGTCGTTGATGTTGACGGGGATCATGTCAGCATTAGCAGTTAGAGTCGTAGACGTATAGCCAACTCCGATTTTAGATGAGTGAATATCTTGGGGATTGTATTATCCTGAAGCAGGAGGTGATTCATATCCTTCCAGATCTTCACCTGCTTGCTAAAATTGGCGCCATAAATCCTACTCCACTGGCATCAGCAGCCAGGAGGTTGGAAGTAGCCAAAATCAGGGCAGCCAGACTAGCCGCTAAGAATTTCTTGAACATAACGCTTGCTCCTTCTTAAAATAGTAGTCAGAACTGTGCGGACAAAAAATTTTGGCCTCTCACTAGAAGCTTGGATAGCGAACTGAGGCAAGTTCCATAGGAAGGCTGACCATTTTTACCAATAAAAAATTTAGCTCTTACTTCCAATGATTTGGACGAATATAGCCTGGCTAGCTTTAGGATGGTCGCTGATCCTCTTGGGAATCATGATTGTACCCCTACCGTTACCGCTGGGGTTGGTTTCTTTCACCTCGGGCCTGGCCATTATCCTACCCAGAAACAAGACAGCACGACGCATTTTGAGCTGGGGGCGTCACAAATGCCCATGGGCTGTTGGTCCGGTGGTAAAAGTCTTGGAAAAGCTAGAAACATCGCGCTGGCTTGGTGGTCGCCGAAAGCCTCAATCTTTGGCAGATGAGACGCCAAAATGAGAGCACATACATTCTGATCGATAGGTTCTCCCTACCAGACCCCCTCCTTACTCTTCCCAAACACTGCAATCAAGGTAAGCCGCCACGGTCTCTAAATCGCTGTAGCTGTTGCCTTGAACAACTCGTAGATTCAGTGAAACTTGATAGAGATCGGGAATGAGCGCTTTACAGACATCTGCTGGCACGTTCATCGGTAGCGAGAGCTGATTTCCATTCAAACCTGAATGAATCTCTCCGAAATGTCGGTAGCCATCCTCATCCCTTCCAAAACGCAGCAGTAGATCGAATTCTTGGGTAGGAACATTTTGGAAGGTCAACAGTAGTTCAACATCTTGTCCTGATACGAGTGTCAGGTTGTCTGGTGCAGTAAAGCTTGGAGCCGTTGCTGAGGGAGGATCCGTAGGAATAGGATCCTCCTTCCACGTACTCGCTTGTGAAAAGGTGATTCTCTGGTTCAGAACGTCTGGAGTGAGGATTGATGGGTTGTTTTTTGATGGGATCTCATCGGAAGCACATCCTGACAGTAGAAATAATAAACAGAACCAGGCGGCTACCAATCGTTTGAACTGCGTTTTCATGGCACTTCTCAAAATTCACTTTTTTACAATCAACTGTGGCTCTGCAACTTGCACCCATCCTCTGTGAAGTAACTGGCAATATGTGGAATTGTTTGTCCAGTACTTGGGAGGGTCAGCGGTCCTGAAAGATTGTGCATATCCAAATCAGGTGTGAGTTGATAGAGAAAATCTGCGACGGTTCGCTTATCTCGATTACTCAGACTCGATGCTGCCAGATAGGGATACATGATATCATTGGAATCAAAACTGTGGCTCCAGATTCCGAGCATGTGCCCAAACTCATGAACAGCGACTGATAGAAGATCACTATCGGTTAAATCTGTGCGCATGTAGATGTTCTTATTGGTTGAGGCAAATCCTAGTACGCCCGAGCTACCAGTTTCTGCCAGCATCTCGGCACCCGTGAGCCAGTTCACCTCAACATCAGGAGACGTGCTGCTGTAACTGAGATTCACTTTAATTTCCTGCAGTGTAGCAGCCCATTCGTTAGCACCACTTTGAAAAATCCCTGGCTGAGACGCTCCTGGACTACCCGAAGCATTTGTGTCAATGACGATGGTGTTGTTCTTACCCCAATGCAGCACGTAATCAATTCCATAAATCTGCTGGCTCACTGGGTAGTAGTCCTTGGCCTGCTCAACTGTCGTAGAATCACCACAACCAAAAAGAATCAGTCCCGAACCTCCAAGGAACAGTTGTCTTCGTGTTAATTTACACATGGTTTTTTAGAAAGAGATGGTGAGTGTAGTCAGCAACCCGATGCCACCAAGATCAAAAATTTGTGGTTCAGGAACACCACGAGCATTGTAGCCAGGACGTGCGTCATCAGCTGGAATATTGTGCTGGTGAATGGTGTACCGAGCACCCGCCGACCATTGCAGCTTGTTATTGATGATGTGGTAGAGAGCTTGTAGCAAAGTAATCGAATCACTAGTTTCTGAAGTTTTTGTGCCAGTCTGAGCAGCAATATTTGAAGTGACGATGTCTGAGTCGTTGTAGCCATAGAACTTTCGACTCAGCGTTCCTGTGCCATAGCCGGCGGTCCATTCCCAGGAATCACGAAAGGCGGTCAACAGTAAAATAATGGAAGTGATTTCTATTTGCTGTTCCTGCTCATCTCCATTCAATGTTTTGTATTTTGGATTTGCACTCAAAGAACTAGATTCTAAACCAACTCCTAACTTTTGACTCATTTTGTAGGTGAGTGCCAACTGTGATCCAGTTAGTTGGATCCCATCAAATCCGTAGCGGTCTTTGAGGAATTTGTTGTAGCCTTCGCTAGCACTAAGTTGCTGCATTTGGTAACCAGCACGCGCAAGGATCTCAGCTTTCAGCGCTTTGCTAGTTCCGCAAACTACCAGTAGAGAGAGAAATAAGGCTGGGAGTATTCGTTTCATTAAGGGCGATTCATTTTAGGATGATCGACTTTGAGCATTGGAGGGAAATCATTGATTCTCACTCACCTCATGCAAAAGATAGGGCATTTGGCGTAGTTTATGGCTGATGCTCAACAAGCATGGGCTCTCTGAGGGGGGCATGCTTCTCGCATTTTGTTCCACAAATTCAACTTCAAAAGTTCTGTAACG
>VMBT01000610.1_pt1 | contig 22076 bp, 20 predicted proteins | sample 4404301 | NCBI WGS metagenome assembly VMBT01 (sample SAMN12238535, study PRJNA552566) | marine metagenome | isolation source: Coastal seawater | place: USA: coastal Georgia, Sapelo Island | collected 2008-08/2009-08
AAACATACTTTCCTTGATTATCGTTATTGAAAACTTTTATTAAATATTCTCCTGCCTTATAAACATTAGTGCTTTTAAATTCAGCTCCGTACTCCGGACCTATCCAATAAAATTTTTTTCCGTAAGGTTCGTACCATTCCCACCATTCATAATTTTCACCATCTAATTCTAGTAACGTTTCTTGCATCCCATTGGAAACATTAACGACATCTACAGAAAACTTATCAAAAGTATTACAGCCATCAATTTTTGGAGTGGTAATACCAACATAAAAGTTAAAATCTATTTCAGACTTTATTGAATAGTAATGAGCATCACCCTCTAAAGTTCCATAAATCGCTTTAGATATTTCAGGTTTTTCAATTAAATACGCTTTGCTGGGAGAGTTGGTGTTCTCCTCATTTAAAGCTGGTTGATGAGCGGATAAATTAAAAATTGGAAAAGCTATTAAAAGCAAAACTGTTAGATACTTCATACTATTTTTACTTTCATTAATCATAGATAGATTGCCATATCTGAGGCGATAATGATCTTTGAAAAGTTAATATTTTTGCTATAAATCAAAATCTAATCATGAATTTTGAGCAAGCTAGATCTAATATGGTTTTAAACCAACTAAGAGCAAATCGTATTAGAGATATCGATTTAATTGAAAAAATTGAAGATTTTCCTCGAGAGGATTTATTTCCCAAAGATTTAAAGCATCTATCTTATTCTGATCAAATTATAACATTAGAGCAGGGTAGATTTATCTTACCTCCACTTACTTCGAGTCATTTAGTTCAATGTCTAGATCTAAAAAGTGATGATAAAGTTTTAGAAGTTGGTTCTGGAATAGGAACAATTACTTCCATTATCAATCAATATACAACTTCCATTGATTGCATTGAAAGTTCTGAAGCATTAATTGAAACTTTTAAAAAAAGTTTAAGTGAAAATTTATTCCAAGCTAATCTTTTAAAAACTTCAATTGAGAGTTTTTTTTCAAATAAAAATCCAAATATTAACAAATATAATAAAATTATTATTAATGGTTCGCTTGATGTTGAGCCTTCCCAAATTATTAAAAAAGCATCAGAAAATGCGACTATAGTTTGTGTAATAGATAACCAAGAGATTAAACATAAAATAGTTAAATACGTAAAAGTTAATAATAATTGTAATCGATTTATTGTTGAAGAAGCTTTATCTAATTATCTTTATAAGTTTATTACCAAAGAACCTTTCGTTTTTTAAATTCGATGGATGACCTCCAAGATAAAAAAAAATATGAAAGTGAAATTTATCAAAATTGGATAGATCAAGGCTGTTTTAAACCTACTTACAACTTCGATAAAAACTTTTCTATCTGTATTCCTCCACCAAATGTTACAGGCTCTTTGCATATGGGCCATGCCCTTAACAATACAATTCAAGATATTTTAGTCCGTTACCATCGTATGAATGGATTTAATACCTTATGGCAACCGGGTACTGATCATGCTGGTATAGCGACACAAATGGTTGTGGAAAGAAATTTAGAAAAAGAAAATATTTTTCGTAAAGATTTATCTCGTGAAGAATTTATTGAGAAGGTTTGGGAATGGAAAGAGTACTCGGGCTCGACCATCATCAACCAGTTAAAAAGACTTGGTAGTTCTTGTGATTGGTCAAGAGAACGTTTTACAATGGATGAAGGTCTCTCTGCGGCCGTTCGAAAAGTTTTTGTCTCTCTATATAAAGAGGGGTTAATTTATAAAGGACAATCGTTAGTAAATTGGGACACTAAATTTAAAACCGCTATTTCTGATTTAGAGGTCGTACCGACTGATGTCAGTACACAAATTTACTATATCAAATATCCTGCTTCTAATGGCAGTTCTATTACTGTAGCTACAGTTAGACCAGAGACAATATTTGGTGACACCGCTATTGCAGTTAATCCAAGTGATGAACGTTATCAATCAATGAAAGAGATCACTTTTACTATTCCATTAACTGATAGATCTGTGCCATTAATTTTTGATGAGTATTCCGATCCCGAGATGGGTAGTGGCGCGGTTAAGATTACTCCCGCTCATGATTTTAATGATTTTGAAGTAGGGAAAAGACATAATTTAGAACTTTTAAATATTTTAAATGATGATGGTTCGTTGAATGAAAATTGTCCTGCCGAATATCAAGGAATGGATCGTTTTGATGCAAGAAAGCAAGTTGTCAAAGCTTTAAAAGAAAATGGTTTTATTGAAAAAATTGAAGATTATAAAACCACAATCCCCTATGGTGATCGATCCAATACAATCGTAGAACCATACTTAACTCATCAATGGTTTTGTAATGCAGAAGAACTAGCTAAACAAGCTATGAAAGTAGTTAATGATGGAGAGACAAAATTTTTTCCTCAAAATTGGGAGAAAACTTATTTTCAGTGGATGGAAAATATCAGACCATGGTGTATCTCTCGTCAAATTTGGTGGGGACATCAAATTCCTGTTTGGTATGGTCCTGATGGTAAAGAATTTTGTGCTGAAACAGAAGAAGAAGCAAGAGATCAAGCCATTGATTACTACAAAGCCGATAAAATTATTTTAAAACGTGATCAAGACGTATTAGATACCTGGTTCTCATCTGCTTTATGGCCTTTTTCAACTTTAGGATGGCCAGAAAAAGAAAAGACTCTTGAAAATTTTTATCCTAATTCGGTTCTAGTTACAGGTTTTGATATCATATTCTTCTGGGTTGCTCGAATGATGATGATGGGCAACAAGTTTATGTCACAAACACCATTCCATACTGTCTATGTTCATGCCCTTGTAAGAGATGAAAAAGGACAAAAAATGTCAAAATCAAAAGGCAATGTCATCGATCCTCTTGAAATAATTGACAAATACGGAGCTGACACTCTTCGTTTCACTTTAACTTCTCTTAATACCCCTGGTCGTGATGTCCGACTAAGTGAGCAAAGAATTGCTGGTTATCGAAATTTTGTTACTAAAATTACTAATGCTTATAAATTTGCTGAATTTAAGAATATATATCCTTTAAAAAATGAACCTAATCAATTGGTTCCAAAACATATTTTTAACCAATGGATTATCAATGAATTTCAAAAATTATATAAAGAAGTTCAAATAAATTATCAAAATTATTATTTTCATGAAGTTGCTAATCAACTTTACCATTTCACTTGGCATAGTTTTTGTGATTGGTACATCGAACTTTCAAAAAATTTATTAGACTCAGATGAATATCGAGAGGAAACCACTTATACGTTTCATTTAATTTTTAATTCCCTTCTCCAGTTATTACATCCAATTATACCATTTATTACTGAGAAACTATGGTCATATAACAATCAAAATATTTTGATGACAAATCAATGGAACTATCAAGATATTCAAATTGACAATCAATCCATCGAAGCAGCCAACAACTTTATTGAGTTCATTGAAGAATATAGATCTATTGAAAAGCTCTTCGATATTAAAAAAGAACATGAGGTGCTGATTTATTCTTCAAGTGAAAACTTACAAAAATTATTTTTGGAAAACCAAGAAGTATTTGAATTCTTAACTCGAAAAAAATTATCCTCAAATCCATTAACAAATGGAGTTTCTTTACCTTTTAAAAATTTTGATTATGAGATTGAAACTGATCAAATCGATAAAGATAAGATTATTAAAAAACTAACTGAAAACTCTGAAGCTTTAACAAAAGAGAAAAACGGTATCGATAAAAATTTAAATAATCAAAATTTTGTTGACCGTGCTCCGAAAGATTTAATTGAGCAAAACAAAAATAGGCAAAATGCTATTAGTTTGGAATTATCAAAAATTGATAGTATATTAAGCAATCTAAATGGTTGATAAAAAGAATTTACCTAGTCGTCATGTCTCTGTAGGTCCAAATAGCGCTCCTCATCGTGCATTTTATTATGCAATGGGTATGACAGAAAAAGATATTAGTCAGCCTTTTGTTGGTGTTGCAACAACTTGGAATGAGGCAGCACCTTGTAATATTTCATTATCAAGACAAGCTCAAGCAGCTAAAAAGGGCGTTAAAGATGCCAATGGAACGCCTAGAGAATTCACTACGATCACAGTTACTGATGGTATTGCTATGGGTCATGAGGGAATGAAATCTTCTCTTACTAGCCGAGAAATAATTGCAGATTCTGTTGAATTAGCTGTTCGAGGTCATTGTTATGATGCCTTAGTAGGTTTAGCTGGATGCGATAAGTCTTTGCCTGGAATGATGATGGCAATGGTACGTCTGAACGTTCCTTCTGTCTTTATGTACGGTGGCTCTATTTTGCCAGGTGTTCATAAAGGCAAAGATGTAACGATTGTAGATGTATTTGAAGCTGTTGGAAAACACTCAAGTGGTAACATGACCGACGAAGAACTTCATGAATTAGAATGTGTTGCTTGTCCTTCTGCTGGTTCTTGTGGAGGCCAATTTACAGCTAATACCATGGCTTGTGTCTCAGAGACGATTGGACTAGCACTACCGGGTTCTGCAATGACGCCTGCTCCATTTGAGAGTAGGGATCAATACGCCTATGAAAGTGGAAAAGTGGTCATGGATCTAATAGAAAAAAATCTAAGACCTAGAGATATTGTTACCAAACAATCCTTAATCAATGCAGCCATTGTTGTTTCTGCATCGGGCGGTTCAACAAATGCTGGTCTTCATTTACCTGCCATTGCTCATGAAGCAGGTATCGATTTTAATTTAGAAGATGTCACAAAAATTTTCCAATCCACACCTTACATTGGTAATTTAGCTCCAGGTGGTAAGTATGTTGCGAAAGATCTTTATGAAGTAGGAGGAGTTCCAGTTTTAATTAAAACTCTCATTGACGGAGGTTTGATAGACGGATCGTGCATCACTGTTACTGGAAAAACATTGGCAGAAAATGTGAAGGATGTTGAGCTTCCAAAAAATCAAGATGTTATTTATCCTATTTCTAATCCAATTAGTAAGACAGGTGGTGTTGTTGGTTTAAAAGGTTCGCTAGCACCAGAAGGCGCTATAGTAAAAATTGCTGGTCTTAAAAAATTACAGTTTAAAGGGAACGCGATTTGTTTTGATCGAGAAGAAGAGGCTTTATCAGCTGTTCTCGAGGGCAAAATTAAACCTGGTAACGTATTGGTTATTCGTTACGAAGGTCCAAAAGGTGGTCCTGGTATGCGCGAAATGCTTTCTACCACAAGTGCGATTTACGGACAAGGTATGGGCGAAGAGGTTGCTTTAATTACAGATGGTCGTTTTTCAGGAGGGACTCGTGGATTTTGTATCGGTCATGTAGGACCTGAAGCTTATGATTGTGGACCCATAGCTTTAATAGAAGATGGTGATGAAATTGAGATTGATGCAGAAAAAAATACACTTGATTTAAATGTTTCACCTGAAATTCTTGAACAGCGAAAAGCAAAATGGAAACCTAAGGAACCTCATTTTCATTCAGGAACACTTTGGAAATATGCCCAAACAGTTGGCCCAGCATATTTAGGTGCGGTCACACACCCTGGCGGCAAAAAAGAAAAAAGAACTTATTCAGATATTTAATTGCATCATTATGGGACAATGATCAGAGGGTCGTTCCATCTCACGATATTCTTTTAATACCTTTACTTTCATAACCTTGCTTTTTAAAAAAGGGGAGGTTAAAAAGAAATCAATTCTTATACCTTCCTCTTTTCCAAATTTATAAGTTTTATAATCAAAAAATGTATAACTTTGATTTTTCGGTTGATTTTCAAAAACATCTAATAAATCGAGGTTTAAATACTTATAAAATTCTTTTCGGGACTCTGGTTGAGCTAATGCATCTTTTTTATATTTCTTAATATCATGGGCGTCATTGTCTTCAGGGATAACATTAAAATCTCCAGTAATAATAATTTCATATTTCTGTTTAATATTTTTGACTTCATTATACAGGTCATTCATCCATTGTTTTTTAAAATCAAATTTTTCTGAGTCGATGGGATTTCCATTAGGAAAATAATTATTCAGTAGGACGATATTCTTATCTTCTAAAATAATTGTATTATTTCGAGCTTGATGATCATTCAATTTTGATAGTTTTAATTCTTTAAATCTATTTTGATTTTTAATTGAGATACTTACCCCATTGTAACTTTTTTGAGTTTGAGAAATTGTTTGATAGTCATATTCAGTAAAGAAATTATTAACGTATTCACCATCATCTATTTTTAGTTCTTGAACACAAAGAATATCGGGGTTTTCTTGTTCAATGAGTTTTTGAACTAAAGGCTCTCTTGCTCTTAAAGAGTTTACGTTCCAAGAAACAAATTTCAATTTAGATACTAAAGGAACTCCCGCATCCACAAGAGTTTTTGGCATTTGGGTTGGAAATACTAAAACTAGATCCGATTAATTCATCTTTATAATCTAGTTCGGCTTGGTCAATATATTCTATTGAATTTTTATCTACAAGTATCTGAAGGTCTTTAAAGTTAAAAATTATATCTTTTTCTGAATTTAGCTGGTTATCACTTTTAAAGATATATTGAAAACCAGAACATCCTCCACCTTTAACTTTAATTCTAAAGTATTTCATTCCTTGACTCGCAAGTACTTCTTGAATTTTACTTATAGCTTTATCTGTTATATTAATATTTCCCATATGTTTCATAATTTATCAGCTTTAAATGAAAATTCAAAAGGAAGACTTTTTCCCATAGATGAAGATCATCGTCTTCCTTATGAAAGAGATAGGGACCGAATTTATCATTCTACTGCCTTTCGAAAATTAAAGGATAAAACCCAAGTTTTTATGTTTGAAAAAGGCGATTACTATAGAAATCGCTTAACTCACACACTCGAAGTTTCTCAGATAGCTCGATCTGTCAGTCGGCGATTTTCTTTAAATGAAGATTTAGCTGAATGTATAGCTCTATGCCATGACTTAGGCCATAGTCCTTTTGGTCATGTGGGCGAAGATATAATTAGTCAAGAAATTGATCAAAATTTTAATCATAATTTCCAATCATATCGACAAGTCACATTTTTAGAAAAAAAATATATAAGTTATGAGGGATTAAATCTGACTTGGGAAACTTTGGATGGTTTAATTAAACATAATGGAAAAATAGTTGAAACTTCATTTAACTATGATTTGTCAGATAATTTTACATTTGATTTAAATAAAAATCCTTCTCTTGAGGCTCAAATTGCCTCTCTATCAGATGATATAGCTTACATAGCTCATGATTTTGATGATGGTATTAGAGCAGAAATATTAGAGATAAAAAAAATTGCTAATTTAAGTGACTTATTTGATTTCATTGATTTTAAATATATGCAGTCATTGGATAAAAAAGTTGCCCGTAACTATTTTACAAGAAGTACCATTAATTATTTTGTGAAAGATTTAATTTCCCAGACAGAGTTAAACCTAAAAAGTAAGGATCTTAAATCTTATCAAGATGTAATTAATCAGAAGAATTTTTTAGTTTCCTTTAGTCCGTTAACCCAAAGTAAAATTAATTTAATAAAAAACTATCTATATGAAAATTTTTATACATCTGACTTTGTATATCAAAGCAGAACTAGAGCAGAACAAATCTTGCTTTTTATTATAAAATTTCTTGAAAAAGACCAAACTCCACTTCCCAATAGTTGGAGGTCTAAAATTCAGGATGAAGATAGCAAAAAACAAATTATAGTTGACTATATTTGTGGTATGACTGACCAATACGCCATAAACTTTTATAACAATTATGCTTGATCAAATAAAACTCTCCTTAAAAGATTGCCTTAGTAAGATTGATGCTAGTATCGATATATCTATAGATGAAATAGAAGTTTCACTACTTTTTGATGAAAAAGGAGACTTTACAACTAATATCGCCTTAAAATTTTCTAAATTATATAAACAAAAACCATCAGATTTAGCGAAATCAATTATTGATAATTTTTCTTCTGAAGAATTTTCCAAAATTGAAATGGCAGGGCCTGGTTTTATTAATTTCTTTTTAAAAGATCAGTTCTTTTTCAACCTTCTAAATTCTCAACAAAATCGTTTTCAAGATCAATCATCTGTCAATATAGAGTTTGTATCTGCTAATCCTACTGGTCCTCTTCATTTAGCTCATGGTAGAGGTGCAATCGTAGGTGATGTTCTTTCAAACCTTTACCAATTTTACGGACATAATGTGACGCGAGAGTATTATGTCAATAATACTGGAAATCAAATTAATGAATTTTTATCTTCAATTCTTTTTCACATCTCTTCAAAACATAATTTTAATTTACCTTATCAACAGTTTTATAAAGGTGATTACATCCAAGAATTAGCAGAAAAATGTTTTGAGAATTTTAAAAATATATTCAAGTCAACCAAGCTATCTAAAGATGAAGAATTACAAATTGTTAACTTTGCTATTGAAAATTTAGTTAACCAATCTTTAAAGACATTAAAAGACTCTGGAATAAATTTTGATCAAATTACTTATGAAACTTCAATTGTTGAAAAAAAACTTCTTCCAGAAATCATTAAAGAACTGGAAAAAAAAGGTCTCGTTTATCATGGACAACTACATGATCCTAAAGATTTCCAAGGTACAAAAAAAGATAATGAGATAACTATTTTTAAATCAACTAACTTTGGCGATGACGAAGACCGAGCCATAACTAAAAATGACGGCACACCCACTTATTTTGCTAATGATATAGCTTATCATGTTGATAAATATCAAAGACAATATTCAAAATTAATTAATATTTGGGGTGCAGACCATTTAGGTTATCTAAAAAGACTATCTTCTGCGTTAGTTTCTTTATACCCAGAAATTAATTTTTCCGTTGTTTTTTGCCAAATCGTTAACTTAAAAAGAGATAATGCAATTCAAAAGATGTCCAAAAGAGAAGGCACTATCTTTGAGTTAGATGAATTGGTTAAAGAAATTGGTATAGAAAACTATCGCTATTTTATGTGCTATCGAAAAAATGATACTCACATGGATTTAGACATTGATTTGATTAAAAAAGAGAACAAAGAAAACCCTATCTATTATATTCAATATTCATTTGCACGATCACAATCTGTGCTAGAAAGAACGAATAAAGTGATTTCTAGTAATATGGAACTTTCATTTGAATTAAAAAATTTAATAAAAAAGATACATGAGTGGGACTTAGTGGCGCTTAACTCTTACAAAAGAAATGAAGTACATCTAATCGCTCATTACCTAGAGTCAGTTGCTTCAATGTTTCATTCATTATGGTCATCTGCTAAATCAAATCCAAATTCAAGATTTTTAGATGATGAAAATAATCTAACTGAAAATGCCCAATCATTATTAAAAAAATATCAATCAGTAATTTCTGAAGGTTTAGGTATATTAGGAATTAAGCCTAAATTAAAAATGTGAGTAAAAGATTAATTTTTATTTTAATAGTAATTTTTTTGATTTTTATTTTATCTTATACTTTGTTTGATAATTACTTGAAGTACATATTTTTCGATCATTTTCTTACTATAGAACCGGATAGTTTCGATTTTATAAAATGAGCTTCCCCCTTATTATTTCGATTAAGTCTTCTCAAATTTCAAAATTTGAGAGAGAAAATATTAGAAAATATAAACCTTTTGGTGTTATTCTTTTTAAAAGAAATATTTTAAATTTAAATCAGACTAAAAAACTTATTAAATCTATCAAAAGTCTTCATCCAAAAATTCATATTTTAATAGATCAAGAGGGCGGAATAGTAAATCGTTTTCCAAAATTAAATGAATTTAATTTTTTAGATAATTTTGACTATTATCAGACTTATTTAAATTATCCTTCGTTAGCTAAACAGTTAGTATATTTAAAGTCTTTTATTACAAGTTATCATTTATCTGAAATGGGATTTGATATTAATACTATTCCCGTTTTGGACATCCCAAATTCAAAAACTATTTCTATGATTAAAAAGAGAACATTTGGGAGTGAGCTAGATATCAGCATTAAATTGAATGAAATTTTAGTAAATACTTCTATTTCTATGGGTATTACTCCAGTTATGAAGCATATACCAGGTCATGGACTAACTTCAAAAGACTCACATTTATCACTCCCTAAAGTGAACTCTTCACTTAAAATATTACAAAATCAATTAAAGCTATTTCAACATTTCAAGCATCTCCCATATGCGATGACAGCACATATCAAATACGAAAAATGGGATAAAGAAAATATGGCGACTTATTCAAAGAGCATTATCCAAAAGATCATTCGTCAACAAATTAAGTTTCGGGGTCTAATCATGAGTGATGATATGACCATGAAGGCAAATCAATACGATATTAAAGAAAGCATAATTAAGTGTAACCAATCTGGTGTGGATATATTCCTTGATTGTAGTTCTGATTGGGGAAGATATCTTGAAGTCATTGAGTCTTTCAAAGTCACTAGTCGATATAAAAAATCATTGAAAATTAAGAAAGCTAAAGGGAAAGTTGATCTCAAATCTATTAATATTATTCAATATCATGATTTGTATAATGAATTAATTAAACTCTATGGAATCTAATCTCAATATTGAAATAAAGGATTATAACGGTCCTCTTGATGTCCTTCTGGAGCTAGTTCATAAAAATAAATATGATTTAAAAAATCTTCCTATCTTAGAATTATGCAATCAATACATCGCTTTTATCGAAGATCTTAAAAAAGTTAGTATTGAAATAGCCTCTGAATATTTATTGATGGCATCTATAATGGTTTTTTTAAAATCTAAATTTCTAGTTAATAAAGATAAAGAAGAAGATGTAAAAAAAGTAACAAAGTTTTTAACTAATAGATTAACAATTTTAGAATTAGTTCATAAAAATAGTAAATTGCTTTTTGAATTACCACAATACAAACAACAATTTTTCTCTAGTACATATAAACATAAACTCAAAGTAGAAAAAAATTTTATTATTAAAGATAAATTAATTGATCTATTAAAAGCATATGCTGACATTCACAGAAGAAATCAGCAATACACTCTCAAGTTTTCCTCTTCTAAATTATTTACTATCAAGGATGGTCAAAATGTAATTAGTAATAAAATAGCTTCTAATTCCGATTGGTTTTCACTTAAAAGTCTACTTCCTGATAATTTACAATCAGAGATTATGAATAAATCTTTTTATTCGAGTACGTTTAATGCAAGTTTGCACATGGCTAAAAAAGATAAAGAGGAAGCCAAACAGATTGATATTAGGCAATCAAAGCCTTTTTCTGATATATATTTAAAAAAACATGAGTGAAACTTCTCAAAAAATTGAAGCTTTAATTTTTGCCTCTAGCAAACCTGTTTCTGAAAATGAGATTAAGAAAAGATTAGATATTCATGAAGATATCTCTGAAGTAATGTCTAATTTAGAGTCTGCTTATCAACACCGAGGTATTAATTTGAAAAAAATATCCAGAGGATGGATTTTCTTAACAAATACTGAAGTTAGTGAAATTTTTCATGAAAAAAGAGAAGTTCAAAAGAGACTTTCTAAACAAGCAATAGAGACACTTGCTATCGTCGTATATCATCAACCTATTACCAAAGCAGAAATAGAAAGTATTCGCGGTGTTGTTATAGGTCAGGGTATTTTCGATCAACTTATGGAATTAGGTTGGATAGCACCGGGTGGCAGAAAAGAGGTTCCTGGTCGACCTATATTATGGGAAACGACCGATGATTTTTTATTACATTTTGGGTTGGGTACTTTAGATAACCTTCCGGGTATAGAAGAAATGAAAAGCTCAGGATTACTGAATGATAATTTTGCTTCGATGAACATCCAAGAAATTAATGAAGATTTAAATAAGGATGAAGCTTTTGTTGACGAAGAGGAAAATTTAGAAGAAAATTTAGACGAATATTCTCAAAGTCAATTAAACCAAAGTAATGATACTTGATGTTAAAAATCTACATCACTCTTATGGTGAAGTAGAGGCTCTAAATAATTTAAACTTTTCAATTAAAGATAGTTCTATCGTATCTGTTTTAGGCCCATCTGGGTGCGGTAAGACTACTTTGATAAGAGTAATAGCTGGCTTAGAGTCAGTTCAAAAAGGAGAGATTTTTTTAGAAGATAATATTGTTGCGAATAATACCTTAAATACACCTCCAGAAAAAAGACCTATCTCTTACGTCTTTCAGGATTTTGCATTATTTCCTCATATGACTGTTTTAGAAAATATAAGTTTTGCTGCGGGTTCAAGGAAAAATAAAAAACAATTAATAGAACAAGTTATTCAATTAGCAAAAGTAGAAAATTTTTTACAAAAATATCCTCATGCTTTAAGCGGTGGTGAGCAGCAACGAGTTGCTCTGGCGAGATCAATAGCAGTTCAACCTAAATTATTGCTTTTGGATGAGCCCTTCTCAGATTTGGATATTAATTTAAAAAGGGAGATTATTGACGACACACTTCATTTAATTAATAGCCTTGAGTCCTCCGCATTAGTGGTTACCCATAATGCTGAAGAGGCTATGTTTTTGAGTGATATGATCATTGTTATGGATAAAGGAAAAATAGTCCAAATAGGCACCCCTCATGAAATTTATTTTCATCCTGTTAATTTATATGTCGCCTCACTTTTTGGAGAGACAAATATATTTCAAACTACCGTTAAAAATAAAAAATGTGATACTCCTCTCGGGTCAATCGAAGTTAACAATTTTCAAGACAATCAAAGTGTAAATGTTGTCATAAGACCTGAGGCTATAAAATTAAGTCAGGAAAAATCTCCGCTTCTAAATCCTAATACTGGCGTAGTAGTAGACTCAAAATTCTTGGGAAATAGTGCGATCATCCATATGACCGTTAACGATCAGTTAAATAAAAAACATCATATTCACAGCAAAGTAATTGGTAATTTTTTACCTCCGGCTGCAAGTTCTGTATCAATAACTTTAGATCAAAGTCATATTTTTGTTTTTCCTAGATAATTATTAAATATTAGAGTAATATTTTTATATGGGCGCTTTTAGTATTTGGCATTGGATAATTGTTTTAATTATCGTTCTTCTTTTATTTGGAAAAGGTAAAATTCCTACTTTAATGGCAGACATGGCTAAAGGTATTAAGTCATTTAAAAAGAATATGTCTGAGGACGACGCTTCAGATAAATCAAACTCAGATAATTCAAATAAGGACCAGTAATGCTTTCCTTAGGTTGGATGGAGATATCCATCATCCTAATCATCACTATTGTAGTCGTAGGACCGAAAGAAATCCCTACAGTTATTAAATTTATTAAATCGATTACTCAAAACCTACGAAAAGTTTCAAGAGAATTTTCATCTACTGTTGATGAAATTACTCATATTCAAGAGGTTAAAGATATCAAAAAAGAAATTTTAGATACGAAAGAGGCTGTTCTCAAAGAGGGAAAAGAATTAGATGAGTTTATTGAAAAAAATAATGAAGAAATCATGAAGGAAAAAAATGACAGTTGATACTGAAGATACTTCAATGAATTTTCTAGATCATTTAAAGGAATTAAGACAAAAATTAATATACTCAATCATATTTTTTTTAATCGCATTTGTAGTAAGTTTTTATTTTTCCCAATCAATATTCGAATTTCTAGCTAGACCATTGACTTCTATATTAGGAGAGGGGAATGGCTTAATATATACCGCACTTCAAGAAGCTTTTTTGACAAATGTCAAAGTAGCTTTTTTTACGGCCGCTTTTGTTTCTTTTCCTTTTCTATCTTTTCAAATTTGGTCATTTGTTTCTCCTGGATTGCTTAAAAAAGAAAAACAAGTTTCTTTACCCACTTTGATTGCAATTCCTTTTTTATTTCTTTTAGGTGCTGCTGTTGTTTATTATGTAATTTCACCTATTGCATGGCAATTTTTTCTAAGTTTTCAAAGCTCTCAAGCAGATAGTATCAATATTACCCTTCAAGCCAAAATGAATGAATATTTATCTTTAATGATGACTTTTATTTTTGCTTTTGGTTTAGCATTTCAATTACCTGTTATTTTATTATTACTTGTAAGGGTAGGTATATTAACTATTGATCAATTAGTTGCATTTAGAAAATATGCTATCGTTCTAGCTTTTGTATTTGCTGCCATCATCACACCGCCAGATCCATTTTCACAAATTTCTCTGGCATTGCCTGTTATAATTTTATATGAAGTATCTATTCTTATTTCTAAATTTTTATCTAAAAGAAAGAAGAATGAGCAAACTGAAGACGATATAGACTAATGCATGATATAAATTTTATTAGAGAGAACCCTTCAAAATTTGACGAGGGTCTAAAAAAAAGATTTTTAGAACCTCAATCTCAAATCATTTTAGATTTAGATCTTAAAAAGAGGGAATTATTAACTAAATCTCAAGATCTTCGATCTGAAAGAAAAAACCTTTCATCTGAATTCTCAAAGCTAAATGATGAAGAAAAATCATCTTTACAAAAAAAAGTTCAAAATATTAAAAATGAAATTGAACAGTTTGAAAATCAAATTTCAGATATTGACTCAAAATTAAAAGATTTATTATCTTCTTTACCTAATTTACCTCATCCAGATGTTCCGGTAGGGGAAGATGAACAGAGTAATACAATTATAAAAAAAGTTGGCGAAATCCCTAAGTATGACTTTAAACCCAAACCCCATTTTGAACTTGGAGAGGATTTAGAAATGCTTGACTTTGATCAAGCGGGTAAAGTTTCTGGTACTCGTTTTGTTTATGTAAAAAATCATCTAGCGCGTTTAGAAAGAGCCATCGCTAATTTTATGTTGGATAAGCATACGGGTGAATTTGGATACACTGAAATTATTCCTCCTAATTTGGTAAGAGATGCAGCAGCTTATGGAACTGGTCAATTACCAAAATTTTCTGAAGATTTGTTTAAAACAAACACTGATCATTGGCTAATTCCTACTGCTGAAGTCCCTCTGACTAATTTAGTATTAGATACTATTGTTTCAGAAAAAACTTTACCTCAAAGACTTACCGCATGGACACCTTGTTATCGATCAGAAGCAGGTGCAGCGGGTAGAGATACAAGAGGTATGATCAGACAACACCAATTTTCAAAAGTTGAATTGGTAAGCATCACCTCTGAAGAAAATTCTGAGGATGAATTAGAAAGAATGTTAAATTGTGCAACTTCTATTTTGGATGATTTAAAAATTCCTTATCAAGTAATGTTACTATCATCTGGAGACATGGGCTTTTCAGCAGAAAAGACATACGACATTGAAGTTTGGTTACCAGGTGAGGGTAAGTATAGAGAAATTTCATCTTGTAGTAACTGTAGGTCATTCCAAGCCAGAAGAATGAATGCAAGATATAAATCAGACGATCAAAATAAGTTTGTTCATACATTAAATGGCTCAGGCCTTGCTGTCGGTAGAACTTTGATTGCTGTTTTGGAAAATTATCAAAATGAAGATGGCTCAATCACTGTACCGGAAGTTTTATTGCCTTATATGGGAAATATCAGAGTAATTAAGAAATCTTAATTCTTTTTTTTGCACAATAATCTTTAAAAAATTGATAGGCAGACCGTCCTGTACGATTGCCTCTAGCAAATATCCACTTTAACGCTAAGTCTTGAATATTGTCGTTAAAATCTAATTGATAGTGATCAAAGTAATTTTTAACTATCAATAAAAAATCATCTTTGCTTAAATTATGAAAACTTACCCATAAACCAAATCGATCAGATAATGAAACTTTTTCCTCTATACCTTCATCTTGAGATATAGCTGAAGATCTTTCATTATCAATCATATCTCTTTTCATCAAATGACGTCTATTACTTGTAACATAAACTAGAAAATTATATTTAGAGTTTGAGAATGACCCTTCTAAGAAGGATTTAAATTGAATGTATCTTCTATCATTTTGTTCAAAAGAAAGATCATCAATAAATAAAATAATATTTTTTTTAAATTCAAAATTTATAAAGATATTTGATAAATCTGAAATATCATCAGAATTAACCTCAAGAGTTACAAAGTTATCATATTCATGAGCAAATTTTTGGACAATCCCTCTAATTAAACTACTTTTTCCACTTCCTCGAACCCCCCAGAGGAGACCATGATTGTATGACAGTCCATCTAGGAAATTTTTAGTATTTTCGTGAATTATACTTTTTTGCTGATTCAGGCCATAAAGAAGATTTAAGTCTAAAACTTTATCAAAAATTACTTCTTCAATATTATTTTTAAAACTATTCCAGTAAAGTAATGTCTTATTTTCCAATTTTTTATTGACTTAGTTAATGATTGTGAGATTTTAGTCCTAATTTTACATATTTAAAGGATTTATATTATGGAACAACTTGCTGGGATTTTACCCTTACTTCTTATATTTGTAGTTTTTTATTTTTTACTTATCAGACCTCAACAAAAAAAATTAAAAGATCATAAGAATATGATTGCTAATCTTAAAAAGGGCGATCGTATTGTAACCCAAGGTGGAATAATTGGTAATATCCACTATGTCAATGATGATGGAACCCTATCTGTAGAAATAGCAGACAATGTTAATGTCAAAGTAGCAAAGGGTATGGTTGCGGATATAGCTGCTAAATAAATATTTTTTAACTAATTTTTAATTAAATGTCTTTTTTCAAGCAATGGAGGTTTTGGCTTTCTTTATTGCTATTAGGTTTTTGTTTCTATTTTATCCAACCAAATTTTAATTCTAAAAATTCAGATTTTAAAATCAACTTTGGTTTAGATATTCAAGGAGGCTACTCTTATTTATTAGAGCTTAATGAAAATGAGTTTAAACAAAATTTATTAGTTAAAACCACTCAGGTTTTAGAAAATTCTTATAATCTTCAGTCTGATATTATAAAAGATCAAATTTTTATTCCTGCAGGTCAAAACATTGATGATTTGAATAATTTAACTATTCAATCACTTGGTTTAGAAGTCATTGATAGATCGAATGAAGGTATCTCTCTTGGAATAATTGAGCAAAATTTTAATCAATCCTTGTCCGAAATGACTCTTAATGCTGTTGAGATTGTTAGGTCAAGAGTAGATTTTCTTGGAAACAAAGAATTATCAATTCAGAAAGTCGGTCTCAACAAGATATTATTAGAAATTCCTGGTGATTTAGACAATAACGTCAAAGATGTAATTTCTAAAACTGCAAAACTTACTTTACATATTGAAAAAAGAACGCTGGTTAACTCAAAAGTATTTCTAAACGAAGAAACAGGAGAGGAAGTTAGAGTTCAAGAAATTCCAAATCTGACTGGCGATTATATCCAAGACGCTTCTCTTCAATATAATCAGAACGAACCTGTTGTTGCTTTTTCTTTTAACAAAGAGGGTTCTGATCTATTTGCTAAAATGACATCAGAAAACGTTGGTTCTAGATTTGCCATAGTTTTAGATGGAGCTCTTATTACGGCACCTGTAATTAGAGAGGCTATAACAGGAGGTAGTGGACAAATTTCAGGAAGCTTCACTAATGAGTCTGCTAACAATCTTGCTATTATTTTAAAATCCGGCTCTCTTCCCACGGAAATAAAAATTATTCAAGAAAAACAAGTTGGCCCTACATTGGGTAGGGAAGGTGTACAAAAAGGAATATATGCATCTCTCATTGCGTTAATTGCCATTACTTTGTTTATGATTGCCTATTATAAAGTGTCAGGATTTTTTACAGCTCTTACTATTATTAGCTGTCTTGGATTGCTTTTTGCTTTCATGACTCTATTAAATACTACTTTGACACTCCCTGGAGTAATAGGAATAGTATTAACAATTGGAATGTGCGTAGATGCAAATGTTTTAGTTTTTGAGCGAATAAGAGAAAATTTTAAAGAAAAAATTGAAAACCCTAAAAATGATGGCTTTAACTCAGCCTATGTGACAATACTTGACTCCAATTTGACTACTTTATTTGCTGCAATATTTCTTTTTGCTTTTGGTTTTGGGCCTATTCGAGGTTTTTCAATTTCATTAATTATAGGTATTATTTCATCTCTTATAGTCACATATATAGTTTTAAAATTTTTTATAAATATTACTTCTGAAAAATATTTAGGATTGAATAAATGATTAATTTTTACTCATATAAAAACAAATCTTATCTAGCCTCATCAGTATTAATTATTATGACTGTGATCATTATTTTTTTAAAAGGACTAAATTTAGGTATTGATTTTAAAGGCGGATTAAATTTTGAGGTTAGAACTAATCTCTCTAATGAGCAAATTTTAAATGTTTTTCAGGAAATTAATAGTGATCGTGAAATTATTGTTAAAAAAGAAATTGGTAGCGATGTTCATACTATTAGAATTGAAACCGGAGATGATAATGCATCTTTTATAGAAGAGATTAATCAATTGATTTTAGATCATCCTGAGATGGAAGTTTTAATCTCAGAGTATATCGAACCTACTTTTAGTGATGAATTGATAAAAAATTCATTATATGCCATGGCTTCATCTCTATTAGTTATTGCTTTTTATATTTGGATTAGATTTGATTGGCAATTTGCTGCATCAGGTATTTTTGCATTATTGCATGATGTATTCATCGCAATTGGTTTTATGTCTTTGTTCAATATTGAGTTCAATTTAACTATGATTGCCGCACTTTTACTAATAGCTGGTTATAGTATCAATGACACCATAGTTCTTTTTGATCGATTAAGAACGATTACCTCTGATGAAAATAACAAAGATTCATTTTCTGATAATGTTAATAATTCTATTAAATTAAATCTTAGAAGAACTATCCTAACTAGTTTTACAACAATTTTAGCTCTTATTTGTTTAGTAGTATTAGCTCCAGTGAATTTAACTGAAATGCCAATTGTTTTTATTTTTGGCGTTTTAATTGGAACTTATTCATCTTTATTTTTAGCTTTAGGTATAGTGGGTGATTTAAATTATGAAGCTGTGCTTAAAGCAAGAGACTCCTGATACTTTTTTAGAAATATACCAGTTTGGTTGTTATTTAGTTTAATTAAATCTTTAGTCATACCTTCAAAAAGAATACTACCACCTTGATCTCCACCTTCAGGTCCAAGATCAATTACCCAGTCACTTGTATTGATTACATCTAAATTATGTTCGATTACTATGACCGTATTTCCGTATGAGACAAGTTTATGTAAAATTTCTAAAAGTTTTTTAATGTCATCAAAATGCAAACCTGTAGTAGGCTCATCTAAAATATATAAAGTTTTTCCAGTTTGTCTTTTTGATAATTCTTTTGACAGTTTAATTCTTTGAGCCTCACCCCCTGAAAGGGTAGTAGCGGCTTGACCAATTGAAATATACCCAAGACCAACATTCTGAAGTGTTTTTAATTTAGAGAAGACCTGAGGATTTGTCTCAAAAAATTCACATGCATCATCTACAGTCATAGATAAAATATCGCTTATATTTTTAGATTTGAATTGTACCCCTAAAGTTTCTTTATTGTATCTTTTGCCGTTACAAACTTCACATTTAACATAAACAGGTGCTAAGAAATGCATTTCTATTTTTTTAAGACCATCTCCTTCACAGCTTTCACAACGCCCCCCTTTAACATTAAAAGAAAATCTACCGGGTTTAAAACCTTTCACCTTCGCCTCAGGTAAATTTGCGAACCATTCTCTTATTGGGGTAAATAAGCCAACGTAAGTAGCTGGATTAGAACGAGGCGTTCTTCCGATTGGTGATTGGTCAATATTTATAACTTTATCAATATTTTCAATTCCACTAATATTTTCATAAGGAAGGGTTTTAATTATTTTTTCGTAAATTCTATTATTTGCAGCTCCGTATAAGGTTTCATTAATTAGAGTGGATTTTCCACTGCCTGAAACTCCTGTAACACTTATGAATTTTCCAAGTGGAAATTTAACACTTACATTTTTTAGGTTATTACCCCTTGCGTTAGAAATTTGAATGAATCCTTTTTTCTCATTTTTATTTTTAGTTTGAGGAAATCGACTAATAACTCCATTAATATAACCACTCGTAAGACTATCTTTGTTATGAAGTATTTTTTGAAAAGATCCTTCAGAGACTATTGACCCTCCTTTGATGCCAGCATTTTTTCCTATATCGACAACATAATCAGCTTCTCTAATTATATCCTCATCATGTTCTACAACTATAATTGTGTTGCCAAGATCTCTTAAGTTTTTAAGAGTATTAATAAGTTTTTGATTATCCCTTTGATGCAGACCTATAGAAGGCTCATCTAAGACATAGGTAACACCAGTCAAGCCGGAACCTATTTGACTTGCTAATCTTATCCGTTGTGACTCACCACCAGATAATGTTGAACTTTTTCTTGATAAGCTGAGGTAGTTCAAACCCACCTCATTTAAAAAGTTTAGTCTTGAAAAAATTTCTTTTTTTAGAGGTGCGGCTATTAACTTTTTTTGATCAGATAATGATTTTTCAAAGTTATTAATCCAATTAAGAGAATTACTTATACTTAAATGAGTAAGCTCACTAATATTAATATTGTCAATCTTAATACATAAAGCCTTTTCATTTAATCTATTACCTTGACAAGTTTGGCATGTTTTAGAATTTCTAAATTTTTCAAGCTCCCACTGTCTCCACCAACTTGAAGTACCATCATAGATATCATCCATAATATTGATAAGACCATCAAAACTTTTCCCTCCATATAAAACTTCATTTTGAAGAGTTTTTGGAAGTTTTGACCAAATGACATCTTTATAATTATTTTTATCAAAAAGTTTTTTTAATTTTGGATGTATTTTACCTTGAGCTTTTTCTGACCAATAATTAATCGCACCTTCATTAATACTTAAATTTTTGTCAGGAATTAGGAGGTCTTCATCAAAAGCATCTACTTCTCCTAAACCATCACAATCACTGCAAGCTCCATAAGGATTATTAAAACTAAAAAGCCTAGGTTCTATTTCATCTATGCTAAATCCACTAACTGGACACATAAACTTATTTGATAAACTTATTAATTTTTCATTTTCAAGATCATAAACTTCAACATTCCCATTACTTTCATTAAGGCAAATTTCAATGCTATTTGCTAATCGATCACGATTTTCTTCGCTGGGTATAACTCTATCAATGATAACACTTATTGAGTGTTTAAAATTTTTACTTAATTCTGGTATCTCATTTTTTTGATAAATTTTTTCATTTACATAAAAACGCTCATAACCTTTTTTAAAATACTCTTCAAATAATTTCTTATATTCACCTTTTCTACCTTTAATAAGCGGAGTCATAATCATAATTTTTTTCTTGTTAAACTTATTGATCACTTCATCAATTATCTCTGAACTAGTTAATCCTACTATTGGTTTTCCAGTTGTAGGAGAGTAGGGCGTACCCACTCTGGCAAATAACACTCTTAAATAATCATAAATCTCAGTAACTGTTCCCACGGTAGATCTTGGGTTTTTACTTGTAGTTTTTTGATCAATGGAAATCGCTGGAGATAATCCTTCTATTTTATCAACTTTGGGTTTATCCATCATATCTAAAAATTGTCTTGCATAAGCACTGAGTGATTCGATGTATTTTCTCTGACCTTCTGCATAAATTGTATCGAAAGCTAATGTCGATTTTCCTGATCCACTTACTCCGGTGATAACAACAAGTTTATTTTTTGGTAAACTGAGGTTTATATTTTTTAAATTATGTTCATGTGCATTGTGAACAATGATGTGAGTTAAAGGAGAGGGATTTTCCATAAATTAGGTATCAATAAAAGCTGAATTAATATATATTACTATTATCTTTTAATAAAAATAATCATGGCTGGATCAGTAAATAAAGTAATTCTTCTCGGTAACTTAGGCAAAGACCCTGACATTCGGGCTACCTCAGCTGGTTCTCGTTTGGCTAGCTTTTCAATAGCTACTTCAACTAAATATAGAAATAAAGAAACCCAACAACTTGAGGATAAAACTGAATGGCATCGTGTAGTTGTCTTTAATGATAAATTAGCCGATGTATGTGAAAAATATCTTCGAAAAGGCTCAAAGGTATATGTTGAAGGACAATTACAAACACGCAAGTGGACTGATAATAATGGTGTTGATAAATATACAACTGAAGTAGTTATTCCAAACTATTCTGGTGTTCTTACCATGT
>VMBT01000611.1_pt1 | contig 22050 bp, 37 predicted proteins | sample 4404301 | NCBI WGS metagenome assembly VMBT01 (sample SAMN12238535, study PRJNA552566) | marine metagenome | isolation source: Coastal seawater | place: USA: coastal Georgia, Sapelo Island | collected 2008-08/2009-08
ACAACTACAAAGAAAGCAACAACTACAAAGAAAGCAACAACTACAAAGAAAGCAAAGAAAAAATCATCTTAACTTTACTGTAATTTCCTCACCGTTTCCTATTGGTGATGTAATTGTTCTAACATCCTGATTTGCTTGTATGTATAATGCATATTTTTGCATTTCTTCTCTATATTTTTTAGGATACAACATATTGTCCGTAATTATTACCCCTCCAACTGAAACCATTGGCAATATCATGTCAAAATATTCGATTACATTTTCTTTGTCAGCATCAATCAACACAAAATCAAAAAACTCTCTATACTTTTCTTGCAAACTAAATTCTCTTAGAATCTGCATTGCTAATCCTTCTTGAATTGTTATTGTATCTGTAACATTTGCATCCTGAAAGTTTTCCCTTGCTTTCTTAATTTTTTTTGGATTTTGTTCTATAGTTATTATTTTACCGTTGATTTCACTAATTGCCTCAGCACACCATATTGTAGAATACCCTACTGACATTCCAACTTCAAGCATATTTTTTGCATTTTTCATGCGTATTAGCATATTGAGTAATTCTCCTGTCTCTTTTGTTATTGCCAACATTCTTTCATCAGAAGGAACATCAACTTCCCTTGATTTTTCTAACGACGACTGTTTTTCTAATTTTCCTAAAACCTCAAAAATATCCGTCATTTTTTCCGTATTCATTAGAGATTCATCCTGTATCAGTCATTTTAAGATCCTGTTCAATTTTTATTAGATTATATTTGCCCAAGATTTTTTCTAGTGTGTATGGCAGCAAAAAAAGTCGATCTGCTTGATATTGTTCAAAAAATCATTAATTTGGATTCTAAAATGAGATTTGCAGCCATAATTGACTCTAAAGGTAACATTCGAGAAGCAATTATGAAAACAGGTAAAACAAATCTCAAATCTCAAAAGGAAGAAGAGCATTTCTGCAAACAAGTTGCTCAGAGACGTGCCATGAGAAAAGAATTTGATAGATCTCTTGGAAAAGTTCGATATGTCCATGTTGAAAGAGAAAAGGTATCTCAAATGGTTGTCTATGCAAAAAGAAATATCATTTATTTCACTATGGAGCCGGAAATGCCAATTAACACAAAAATTAGACTAATTACAAAAATCAAAAAACTTACAACGAATCTTTGATTAATCTGAAGATTCTAAAATTTTCTATTCAACCATGACTTTTCCCAAATATCTTGGTGATTCAAAGATGTTTGAATATGATAAGCATTACAGAAATTGTCAACAGTTTGACAAGCCATTCATCAAAGCAAAAGTTAATCCTCATCATGGAAATTATTTTGTTCAGATTGATTTAATGACCTGCAATTACAAATTCTCAAAAAAAGATGAGGAAAAACTAGAACAAATGGCCAATACTGAAAATGATTTTCTAAAGTCAAATTCTCAGCCAAAATTGCAAGGATTTAGCATTACTTCTGAACTCGTATGGTTTGATGGAGTGTCTTCAAAGAATTTAGATTTCTTTTGTAATTCCATTTATGATATGACCCAACAATCTTAGAATCTGATTAAATTTTTTAATATTTTGTCTATGACTTTGAGTTCCTCTCTTCTTTCTTTGATTGTTGTTTCATTCCATTTTTTGGCAAATTCTGAAGTTTGATCTATTCTTTCTAATTCTTGAATATACTTTACAAGATGAATCTTGTAATCATGTAACAAATCCAAATGCTTATTGTGATTTTTCTCAGTTGGTGTTGGCATATCTAATCATCTACAATATCTGGAAACATTTCTTTAATTCTTATCTTGTCTTTTTCCATTGCCTCTATTCTCTTTTCAAGATGACCCTTGATGGTAGGATCATGTTCTTGTTTTTCTTCTTCTCTAATATCTGCAATTGTTTTTGATAGTGATTTATAATATCGAATATGATTCTGTTTTGATTCTTCTGATTTGTCTTCTTCTTTTACGTCCACAAAATTAGTGAATTTTTGTAAAATAAGTATTTGATGTTTTATTGTACATTCTTGGCTATGTTCATACAATTTTTCCAAAAAATTAAACAGTATTTGAAATACAGATAGTGATTTTTTTATTTCAACAATTTAGTGATTTCCATGGTCAAAATTAGGTTTAATGACTGCGATTTTGACTCTGATATATACTTGAGAGGAAATAGAACATCTGATACAATTTTACACTAATATTGAATCAAAATCTCATTTTTCACATACATAATGAAAAATTTTCTAATTGATCAAAATTGCAAATATCTTGCTAAAGATGAGTTTAATCATTATTTTGAAAAGTATGATGAAATGTTCATTGTTGGAGATGATTTGAAACAAAGAGAATACGATGAGGGCTTGGCAAAATTTTGTAAAGACCATGAATGTGATTTGATTACAGCTGATAGCAAGGCATACACACATTTTCTTAGTCAAAATATCAACACTGTTCAAATTTCTGAACTGCACTATGAAGAAGAATCAGACAGACCTGTATACGTTGTAAAAATCATAGATTAGTTTTTTTCATTATTTTTTTCTCAATTGACATTTTTTGCATCTATGTGAGAAATTCTCAAGTTTGCCAATATTTCATTCAGAAATACATCTTCAGGTTGATGTGAAATATTGGTCATGATTGCTTGCCAGCAGTCATCAATCTTTCTATTGATTTGTGGAAACATCTTGTCTTTTCTAAATGTGGGATAAAATGATAATAGTTTCATAATTCCGTCTGTTGATTGAACAATTTGTATCAGGTGAATTACTGATCTTAGTCTTTCATGAAATGATAATCTTTCTGCTTTACTGATGCTGTCAAAATTTTCAATTTCCTCAAAGATTGTCTTGACTTCACTATGTAGATTCTTTAATTGATTGTTCACTGATTCATAGAGATTTACTAGTTCGTACTCGATGTGGGACCTGCTATGAACTTTTTTTTCAATATCTCCTGACTCTACAAGGGCGCTAATCTCTCTGTATACTGTTTTTTCATTTCCTACCTTTTCCATTACTCTTTTTGCTAATTCTGTACCTCGAGTCTTTCCATTTTCATTTAGAATTCTGATAATCTCTATTCTGATAATCTCTGAGTTTTTATCCAATATTTTCTCCTATTTTTGATATTTTTCTATGACTTTATCTTGGCCAATCTCACTAATCTCTTTTGCTAGTTTCTCCAGAACTTCTATTCCCTTTTTGATTGGTTCTTTTGGAATGTTTTTGTTTTCTAGTTTTATTTTGAGCACTATTTTTTCATTATTTACAAAACTGATCAATGTAACCCCATCTCCCATGTTTAGATTGGTGAAAAAGTCAATGTATTCTTCAGCACTAGTAATACCCATGATTGATATCTTTTGTTCTTGTATTTGTTTGAAGCACTATGAATTAGATTAAATAATTTTGAAGATTAGAACATTTAATGGATTCATGTGATCGACGTGTTCGTGCATACAAAAATGGGAAAACTATGGAGCAGTGCAAAGAGATTGCTGAATCACTGAATCCTAAATTCAAAGATCATATTGAACAAAATGGGAGAATTTTGTGGTCTCAGATTTTAGAACAAGTTGATCATGATGAATTAATCTACAAACTTACACTAAAGTTTCTCCGAAGAGATGGATATGATATTGGTAATCATAAACGCCCTCATGTTAAAAAATTCAATCATTGGTTTACCTGAAATTTTAGATTTTACAACTTCCATCTGGATTGCGTAATTTCTTTGCCATGATGTATGGCGTGGCTAGTAGTATGGGAATCGATACTGCAATTAGCAATGTCTGTAATTGTGCTAATGCTAGTGATAGTGCAATCCCACTTGCGGTTCCAATGAATAATGAGAAAAACGTGCCTGCGCAAGTTGGACATGCAATGAATGCTCCTACAACTGCACCTATGCCACTCATTCCACTTCCTTGTTTTGAAAATGTGTATGCGCTAACTGCAATTGATGTGTTTAATGCAACTAGATATGATACGATGATTTGCAATACTAAATTGATTGGAATTATTTGCAATCCAACGTGTTCTGTAAGGTAAATGATTACTTTTGGCATATATCCTAATTCTCCACAACATGGTGCCACAAACCCTGAGGGGATTTCTGCACCATAGTGAATTGAGAAAGTAACTTCTGGTTGATACACTAACGTACCTGATACTAGTGCAAAAAATATTCCATATCCAACAAATGTTGTAACAAAAATTTTTCTTGATTTTTTGTTCCAAGTGGCTAGTGCAATTATTGTTGAAAGATCTTTTTCATTCCGTTCAATCTTTCCTTTGTGATATCTGTACATTCCAAGTGCTATTGCTCCAAATGATGCAATTAATGCAACATAGAATAGATATGCAATTCTCTGAATTACCTCAATTGCACTAGGTGTTAGTAATTCTGAATCTTGGTATCTTGCATAAATTATGAATAATAATGCAATTGCAACAAATCCTATTACGATTAGCTTTTTACCTTTACTAATTGAATTAGATTGCTCCATACCGTCTCTATTTTTTGCCATGAGATTAAATTCTATCTTAACTTAATCTGGGCACAAAAATGTAGATGATTGCAATTATCTCAAGCCTTCCAAATATCATCAAAAATCCCAAGACAATCTTTGTAGCAGGATCAGTATCTGAATCAATAACTCCTGCAGATAATCCTCCTGTGGTAATTACCCCTGCAGCCTCAAAGAATGCATCCTGATATGAGACGCCCTCAGTTTCCGCAAGATGTAGTCCTGTAATTGCTGAAATTACTGGAAATAGTGCTATAATGATTAGTGTTGATGTGATCTCTTTTTTTGTCTGTGTTGAGAGTTCTTTTCTTTTTACACTGCTGAAAAATGATCTACAGTTTTTGAGATGGAATAATCTAAAAATTTTCAAACCTCCAGCAGTTGAAAATCCACAACCTCCAATGAACATCAATGTTATCAAAATTGCATGTGCAAACCCACTTAATCCTGCTAAGCTTTGTAACTGCAAGCCTGCAGTAGTACTCGCTGAAACAGAATAAAATGCACTTTCTAGTGGTTCTAATCCACTAATTGAAATAAACAATACCGTGGCACCACCTAAAATTCCAAAGTATGTCAGAACTTCTTTTCCCAATTTTGGTGCAAGGAATTTCTTTCTTACAAATGCATAGTGGAATGTAAACGGTAAAGCACCAAGTATCATTGCTCCCATTAAAATTACTTCCTCCTGCCATCCCAAGTTATCAATAATAGTCGATGATGGAACAAATCCCCCTGTTGCAAGTGTACTCATTGCTAATGAAAAGTCATCAAGTAAGTTATCTTGTCCAAAGAAATACAACAACATTGCAACAATGACAATATACACTGCAAAGATTACCGTAATTGTTGAGAAGAGTTCTTTCATGTGTAAAGTTCTTCCAGAAATGAAACCACGCATTGATTGCAATTTTGATTCAGGATAGAAGGCCGTAATTACCAGGTAAATGAAACTCATTCCTCCTACAAGTTGTGTATAACTTCGATAGAATGTAAAACTCTGAGTTAATTCTTCTTCAGGTGTGTCAAATAGAGATATTCCTCCAGTAGTAAATCCTGCTGCACTTGAAAAGAATGCGTTTCCAAATACCTCTGCATTGGTTTCTTCGCTTGGGAACACGTACAGATACGGCACAGTACCAAACAGCGACAGCAAAAATAGACTAGAAAATACCAATATTGAGGCTTGCTGTAGATTAAGACTGGATTTTTCACCATAAGAGTTCAAAAAGAACCCTGTAACTAGCAGCAGAACTGTTGTTAGGTAAATTCCAGTAGCAGTAAGTGTATCCTCTAAAATTGTAGAGACAATTGCTGGTACCAGTAACAAGACTCCTGCAAATTGTAAAACAAATCCAAGATTACCCAGTACTGCTTTTACTGGTGGACTCAATAATCTGGGTTCGGATGCTGTTGCATCCCTGATTACATTTGCAATGGTTGTTTGAAAAACCATTCCAATAACTTCATTCTTTTTAGACAAAACTGGTAATTTTCTAATGCTGTTATCTCTCATTTTGTGCAATGCATCTTGCAATGTTGATTTTTCATTAATTGTAACAAGTGGTGTCGTCATGATGTCTTTTAGTTTTGTAGCTTCTGCATACACTGTTACATCACTTACTTTACTTAGAATATCTTCATCTGTTACAATTCCAACTGGTACTCTATCTTCATCTGTAACAATTATGTCATCTGTTTCATAATGTCGTAACATTCTAGCTGCTTCTCTCGTTAGAGTATTCTGACTTAGAATCAAAACATCTTTGTCCATGTATTCTGTTACTGACTTGTTTAGAACATACGAAACTGCACGTTCTGGATTTGTTGACATTAAGCTACCCTTAGTTAGGGATTTTAAATAATTTGGGGTTACGCTCTAGCATTGATCGTCTAAAAAAAATTAACCTTGATAAAATGATCTGAATTGATCTCAAAATTTTGCTATCTTTATAAGCACTGGGCGTGAAGTTTATGCGTACAATGGACATCAATCAAGCACAAGAGCCTGATTATGAATCAGTTAAAATCGATTACGTTGGATTTGTGGACCCTTACGCTGTTGAAGGTATGGTTATTCTAAAAGCAGATAGTGGAAAAGAATTTCACATGAGGGCATTTTCTGGAGAAGTTGCAAAACACATCTCAAGTTTTGGTGATGATAAAGGTGCAGAAGCTGCCCCATCAATTTACAAAATGATTGAAGATATTTGTGAAGAGAACGAATTAGTTCTAGTTAAAGTCAAAATCTATGAAAGTGGTGAGGTTCTACGAGCAAATCTGTATTTTACAGGCAAAAAAGACCTTGTATTGAGAAATTATCGTGCATCTGATGCTATGGCCCTTGCCGCATACTATAACATCCCAATCCTTGTCAGAAAGACACTTCTCAAAGAGAGTATGGAAGCTGAGACCTGAAATTAGAACGGTTTTTCTCCTAGTATGACTCTCAAATATCATGAATGAACAAGAACAATTAATGGATAATCTACTAAATGTGGATCTTGAAATTATTGATGTTGTTAGAGAACTTCAACAAGGAAATTGGGAATCTGATTCTCACAAAAAACAAGTTGGTGATTTACTACAAATTCGAGATGAGATGGTTCAAAAATTAATGACAGCAAATGGTGGTAATCATCAATGTGATTGTGGTCATGACCATCATCATGAGTAACTAATTTTCAAAGAAATTATTTGGAAACATTTTCTTTATTCTGTCTAACTCATCTTGATACTTTTTGATTTTTGAATTAATTTCTGAACTATTTTGAGTACACTCTTTTTGTTTTTCTAATGACTTTATTTGGTTTGAAATGGTTCTATACATTATAGAGTATTCTGGAAATTTTTCAGGTAGTTCTCCCATTAGCTAGATTAAATATCGTGCCTCCTAATACTCGTTATGAAGATTGCGATATTCTTTGCACTTTTACTTACACTGACTAGTGGTTTTGCATTTGCTGAACCTGTATCTACTGCAATCCCATCAGGAGAAAAAACTCACTATGTTGATGAACAAATAATGGTCATGGCTGATATTTCAAACAATCAAGACGTACCGCAAAACTTTGCATATTTGACTCAGGTAAAAAATGATCAAGGTGTTGTTATATCCTTGTCTTGGTTAACTGGTTCTCTGTCTCCTAGACAATCATTCTCTCCTGCCCAATCTTGGACTCCATCTGAAACTGGAACTTTTCATATCCAAGTTTTTGTTTGGGAAAGCATTGACAACCCTGAAGCTCTATCTCCCCCACTCTCTATGATTGTAAATGTTCAAACAAGAAGTATGTGATTAGAATTTCTGCTTCATAATTCGGCAAACTCATCATCATTCAGTGATTAGCTTAGTTGTCGGTTAATCATCAGCAAACTTTCTTGATCTTTAATAGTATATTATCATTCATGTATCAGAACCTTTTTGATACTAGTATTCATTTTTCTAGTGATGGTTAATTTTGAAAAAGTCTACAAAAAAGTTGCGTTGCAAGTAATTAACAGATGTCATGGTGGAATTCGGATAAAAAGACATGGAAGAATTATTCAGGTTTATGATCCAAAACGTCACATATGGAGTGATGGGTTGGTGGGGTTGGTAATTAAAGAAGAATGTAAACTAGCAAATCTTCGAGATTGGGAGATTGCGCATGTCAGAAGGCATATCATTGAAGAAATGTTGTCTCGTTCTGATGACTAGTATGCCACTTTTCTAATCAAATGAGGCTCTTTGAGCATAATGGTGTCATCTTTTCTAGAAGATAATTCTACTTGTTTGAGATTGAGATTTGTTACTACAATTAATGCCTCACAACGAGTACATAGAATGGTTTTCCCATCTGACCTTTCTTCCCTGACAACACCTCGTTCTAACCTGTCTTCTTTTTGACACGTGGGACAAAGTTTAGGTTCTTTAAGAATTGTAATTATTTCTTTGATAAAGATGGTTCTTCCCATGTTTCAATGTTTTTAGTTTAATGAATAAAGTGTATTGTTAATTGGCATCAGCAATTCCATTTTGAGTGTCAAACCGTTTTAATCACTCAAAGTTAGAATGAATGGTATTCAACGTATTTCCAATCTAACCAATTAACAAAATCTGATAAATTATTTTGAAAATATGTTTTTGTGTTTTTCTCAACAAAAGTTAAATTTTACAATAAATTTAGATTATTCTTGAAATTTTTCATACTAAATCTTAAATACTAAAATTTCCTATAAGAAATGATGTCGTTAGTTACAAAATCTAACGAATAAACTGCGTAGCCCCGCAGAACGGTAAAGGCACTCAAACATTGTGATGTTTGACCATGAGAGGGAATCTCTCAAAGTTCTGCAATTATGGGGTTGCGCCTTTTTAATTTCTAAAAATTGTTTGTTGCTCGAAAATTTGTTTATGTAACTATTTCATCTAGTCTGTCTTCTTCTTGCGCCCTTTTAATTTCCATGGCAATTCTTCTACCAACTCCAAATGTTTGTCCATATTGGTATTTTGTATATGGGCTAGTTGTCGCAACGATTGGATTTCCTGGAACACGTAATGATACATCATATACAATTAATTCCAAATCTTTTGTAATCACACTTTGAAGTGAGAATGGACCAATAATTCCTGGGGCGTATTCTCTTTTTACTGCATTGACAAACTTATCTCCCATCTTTAGCACCTTCTCTAATAATGACTCTCTAATGCTGGCAGGTGTGTGACCTACCTCGATATTTTGTAAATCTACATCAATGTCAAGTTGTTGTTTTGCAGGTAATGCATTAAAGTCCATGAGGTTTGTTTGGAGCCTTCTTTCAATTCCAATAAAGTCAACTTGGTTTGATATTGGAGTGTGGAAGAAATTAAAATTCATGTATGTACCAATTGCTAATTCTTCAATACTTGCTTTTTCTAGGTCTTTTCTTGCAATTACTCCTTGCTTAATTTTTTCTTCTGATGTTTTAACATAATCTTTGTAGGATGATACTGTAAAAAATGCTCTTTCTAATGGCCTGTTCTTTTCTTGCACTTTGACAATACAGGGTTTGTTGATTCTTTTCGGATCTTTGAATAATTTTGGATACTTTATCCTGGCTTTTTCTAACAAATAGTATTGCCCTTTCTTTGCGGTTCTTTCTTCAGCTTGGAATAACTTTCTATTTCCAAAGATTGGCACCTTGAAAGAATTCTCAATTGTTTTGTATCCCAAATAGACTGTAAGGGAGCGATGTGGTACAATAATTGTATTTGAATCTCTTAACTCCTTCTGAATTTTGGCTGAAGCCATATCTTTGAATTTATCTAATACTGTGATCTCATCAGCAATTCTGTTGAATCTCTGGTATGGGCCTTCTCTTCCTTTTTGACAAAATACTCTGGTTTGAAAATTCTCATCTTTTGCACCGTCCATTATTTCAAGTGCAGAATGACTTCCAAGAACACCTATTTTTACATCTGAGTACTCATTAACAATTTTCTTGATCTCAGAACTCTTAATCACATGATTCCTTGAAACTAGGATCTAATATAGCTAATTTTCATTTTCTAGGATCGCACTAAATCACAAGATTTTTCTGAAATTATCTTTTGAGATAATTCGTGCTTTATTCTTTTGAATTACAAATGGCAGGTGTGATACTACTAACTGCCATGGCTATTGGAGGTATTAGCCTCTGGGTAAAACGAAGACGCGAAAGAAAAGATTTTGAGGCATCTTTCAAAAATGATGAGCCTTCTATCTAGTGCCAAGGGTTACCTTTCATCTAATACATAAAATAGTCATTATTGTAATGTTCTTTATTGAAACTAATCATTGGAATAACTGGTAGTACTGGAGTAATCTATGGAATACGGATGCTTGAAACTCTCAAAAAACTAAACATAGAGACTCACTTGATAATGTCTGAGTGGGGAGCAAAGTGTATTCCTATGGAGACAGAATTTACAGTTGAATATGTGAAATCTCTTGCCACTCAAGTTTCTGATGAAAAAAATATGGCTGCTAACATTTCTAGTGGTACTCATAGAATTGATGGAATGATTGTTGCGCCATGTAGTATGAAGACATTGGCTGCAATTGCTAATGGATATGATGACACACTTGTTGCACGTGCTGCAGGAGTTACTATCAAAGAGTCTAGAAAGTTAATTTTGATGGTACGAGAAACCCCACTGTCTGCAATTCATTTAGAAAACATGTTGAAACTTTCAAGATTGGGCATTGTCATCTTGCCCCCTGTAACTGAATTTTACACAAAACCACAATCCATTGATGATATTGTAAATCATGGTGTTGGAAAATGTCTGGACCAATTTGATATTGACCACAATTTATACCCTAGATGGGGTTCTTCCTAAATTATAATTGCCACAATTCTCTTTTGAAAAAACATGTGTTGCAAATAGGGAAATTGTATACAAAGTTTTTTCAGATTATGAAAACTATCAGAAAATTTCCCCAAAGTTTTTCCCATCAATTCGAATTCGCTCTGTTAGAAATAATGTTGCAGTTGTCGAAGAGCATATGAATTTGGGTGATGAAGAGTTTGTAATCATGGCAAAACATGTTACTGATGAACCCGTACTACATGATGTCTATATCATTGGAGGTGATGGAAAGGGCTCTCATATACAAGAACAATTTATTGGAATTCCTGAAGGAACAAAAATCCTAGTTCGTGTAGATTTGAAACTAAAGGGAAAGATGAAACTTGGAGGAATGTTTTCAAAAAATCGATATCAAGAAAACTATGAAGAGATTTTAGACAATTTTATCAAGATTGCAGAGAATTAATCAGATTTTGCTTCTTTATCTTTAAAGTCTTTAAGTTCTTTTTCACCCTCAATCTTGCCTTTCTCAAATTCTCCTTTAGCTTTACCGAAGGTCTTTGCTAATTCTGGAATTTTTTTAGCACCAAAAATTAACACTACTGCAATAACGATTATGAATACCCATTCTTGACCGGCAATGAAATTGGCTAAATTCATTCCAAACATTTCTGTGTCTCTTTAACTAAAATCGGATTTAAGTGTTCAACTTTTTACGTTCTTTACGCTCAATCAGTACCATACCTGTGACGTACAATGCAATCATAGGTCCTGCAATAAACCACATAGTGACGCCACTGCCATCAGGGGTGATGATTGCACCAAAGATCACAATTATGACAATGGCATATCTGATGTTTTTTCGCCAAAAATCCGCATCAACTATGCCTGATGCAGATACTGCGTACATTACAAGAGGTAGTTGAAATGAAAATCCAAATGCCAACAAAAATTGTAATACAAATGTAACAAATTCAATTACATTGAGAAATGTAACTAATCCTGCTGATTCACCATATCTGTATAAGAATTCCAAAATGTATGGAATTACCAAGTTGTAAGAAAATGCACATCCTGTAATGAATAGTCCTAATGCTGGAATTGTAATACTTCTACTTACATTGATTTCATTTTCTTTAAGAGCTGGTTTGATGAATCCTACTAATTCTTTGATTATTACTGGCATACCAACCACAATACCGACAAGTGCTGCAATGTATACTTGAGCAAAGAATGCTTGACCTGGAGCGGTTTGAATTAATTGAACATCTTCTGGTACAAGATTTACTTTCATATGGTTTGTAATTTGAGCTGCAATGTTGTTTAGCGGTTCGGGTGTTGGATAGTAGAGTGTGATTTGGTTCACTTGAATTGGCTCTGCATGAAATGTTAGAATAAATACTGTAATGACTCCAATCACTAAGACAATTCTTAGTAATCTCTTTCTTAATTCTTCAAAATGCTGATTGATGCCATCCAACTCTGACATTTGATCACATTATGTTTTAAGCTATATCTATTTGCCGGGAATTGGCAATAGTTTTGCTTCAGGCAATCCCTCTTCTTTGAGCTGTTCAATGGAGACTCCTTCAAATTCTAATGAAATAATGGCTTTAGTGTTGAATTTTGACTCCATCTCTTTTGCCAAATCTGCAATATCTTTACTGGAGTAGATTTCTTGTGAATCTTTAAGGAAAATTCTTTCTCCTTTCTCCATCTCTTTTCCTCCATATTTTCCTTGAAGGAAACTGGTAATTGATGGCAGTTCGTCTCTACTGATATTGTTGTGAAAATAACAAATTCCTTTTACTGATTCATAGTCATATGCTGTTCCATTTCGATACATGAAAACTCCGATAAAATGTGCTTCATCTTCAGGTTCTCTAACACATTTGATTTCCCAATTTAACAAATTACTATCATTATACTTGAAATCTCCCATCTCATCTGATGTGATTTTCCAATATCGTGATCTAACCATGATGATTTATCACAAATCATCTGATATAAATTCCAATATTGCCTGGTTGAGGCTAGTATTGCTGTTGGAAATTTCTATGATTTGTTTTATATGAAAATACCAATTTTGACAATGAAGATCGAATAACTGACCTACAAATACTGAGTATGCTAAACTTTGAAACATACAAGATACGTTCAACTGATTTTATCAAAATCAGTAAGTTCTTCATATGTTTTGAATTGTTTTAGTAAAGGACAAAAAATGTCTAGTCCAAATATCACAATACCATTATTCATTTACTATCTCTATTTTTAATAACTAATGATAGAAAAGAAAAATCCTCTTTATCCAATTGAAATTGATGATTATCCAAAACTCTTTGATTATGTTTTGACTGCTAATGGATTAATGTATTTCCAGACTTTGAAGAGAAACTATGTTTTAGGAAAACACATGTCTCAAGATGAATACAATAAACTTCGATTATTGTATGTATATTATGCCACTGCAAATAGAAATACTTCTGAAGTATTTGCATGGCAGGATCTTTGCATAACTCTTGATGATCAAGGAATTATTGAAAAAGAGATGTTTCAATCAAAAGAAGACCTGAAAGATAAGAAACTAATCATTGTGAATCCTCATTACTCATCTGGACTATATCGAAAATATACTGAATTTGTAAAAAACAAAATGAATTCAAAGTAACCGATTCTGGGCTGGGTATATCTGCACAACACAAGTCCTCAGAACCGGAAACTTTACTCATTCTCTCAAAATAAGTATAAAAACACAGAATTTTTCGGAAGATAGATTAACCTCAATTCCAATCTCCAAACTATTATGGCAACATACAACGTTCATGTAACTATTGAAAACAAAGCTGGAATTAGTGATCCTGAAGGTGAGACAATACTCAATGATTTAGTTCTAAAAGGAACTCACAAAACAGTATCTAAAATCAAAACTGCCAAAATGCTCAAATTCACAATCAAAGAGAAGGACAAAAAAACAGCACAATCTAAAGTCCAAGAAATCTGTGATGACTTGCGTATCTATAATCCAATGGTTAGTAAAGTTACAATTGATGTATTTGATGCCTAAGATTTTCCAGAATCTATGTTATCTAGCATCCCGTTAATCAAGAGTTTACTGCGTAAAAATTCTGCCAAGTTTGTTTGAGTAATGACTCCTGCTAACCTCTCATCATTATCTAAAATGATTAATCGACGAATGTTGTTGTTTAGCATCTTTTGAACTGCATCTTCAATTGGTGTTTCTGGAGTAACCCATTTGAATTTCTTTGACATAACATCTTCTATGTTAATTGATGATGCTTTTCGATCCTCAACTGCCACTTTTTGAACAATATCTCTTTCAGATATTACTCCAATTGGCTTTTCATCTTTGATTATGACCAAAAAACTGATCTCTTTTTCTTTTAGAATACATGCAGCATCGTATACTGTTTTGTCGTATTCGATCGATATGACATTTTTTTGCATAATATCTCGTACGTGAGCCATGCGATCCCGATTTTATTTGTGCTAATAATTTTTTCTAACTAGAGTCAAATTAAATATCGCGAGATCCAATTGAAATTGTGAAAGTAGGGGTTGTAGTTTTTCCTGGCAGTAACTGTGATCGTGATATGTATCATGTTTTAACTGATGTCTTTAATCTAGACGCTCAATACTATTGGCATGAAAAATCTCTCCCAAAAAATATTGATGCCATAATTCTTCCAGGCGGATTCTCCTACGGTGATAGACTTCGTGCCGGAGTAATTGCTGCCCACAGTCCGATAATCAAAGATGTCCAAAAGATGGCAAAAAAAGGAATCCCTGTTTTGGGAGTATGTAATGGATTTCAAATCTTAGTTGAATCTGGTCTTTTGCCTGGAGTTCTGCTCAAAAATGAATCTTTGAACTTTATGTGTGAATGGACAAATTTGATTGTTGAAAATAACAAGACTCCATTTACAAATCAATTCAAACTACGAGAAAAAATTCCAATTCCAATAGCAAATGGTGAAGGAAGATACTATGTAGATGATGAAACCCTAAAAGAACTAAAGAAAAAAAATCAAATTGTATTTAGATATGATGAAGTTGTTAATGGTTCTTCAAATAGAATAGCAGGTGTTTGCAATGAGGATGGAAATGTTGTTGGCATGATGCCCCATCCTGAACGAGCAGTCGAATCAGAAATTAATCCCATTGATAACAAACCATCTTCATTAATCTTTGAGTCTCTATTATCAAAAATGGGTGTAAGCAATTGAGTTTAGAGCCTCAGGAATTAAATGAATTAAAATCCAAAATTGGACGCGAACCAACCTCAACAGAATTACAAATCGTTGCTGCAGAATGGTCTGAGCATTGTTCCTACAAATCATCAAAACGACATCTCAAAATGCTTCCAATGAAAGGACCACTTGTAATTACTGAAAAAGGATATGATTCTGGTGTTTTAGATGTTGGTGATGGATATGTTGTCACGGCTCACATTGAAAGCCACAATCATCCTTCAGCTGTAGAGCCATATGGTGGGGCTGCAACTGGAGTTGGTGGTGTAATTCGTGACATTTTATCTGCTGGAACAAGACCTATTGCAATATTTGATGGATTGAGATTTGGGGATATTGAAAAAGATCAACAAGCAAGATGGCTGTTCAAAAATGCTGTTACTGGAATTGCTGATTATGGAAACTGTCTAGGAATTCCAACAATTGGGGGTGAAGTTGAATTTGATAGATGCTATGAAAATTATGCACTCGTGGATGTTGCTGCTGTTGGCTTTGGTAAAAAAGAGAACTTAATAAAAAATCATGCTAAAAAAGGCGACATTGTTGTTTTGATGGGCGGATCTACAGGTAGAGATGGAATCGGTGGTTCTCAATTTGCATCTGATTCCCTAGAGTCTGAAGACCGTTCTGCTGTTCAAATCCCTGATCCTTTCATTGAAAAATTGATTATTGAAGCAATCCTGGAGGCAAGAAATGAAAAACTCATTCATGCTATGAAAGATTTGGGTGGTGGTGGATTGTCATGTGCAATCTCAGAAACTGCTGATGCCTTGGAGATAGGAATTGAGATGGATGTAGACAAGGTACACACTAGAGAGTCTGATATGCATCCTGATGAGATTATGGTTTCAGAATCTCAGGAACGAATGTTAATTGTAACTAGTAAAACTAAATTCAAAAAACTGCAAGAAATATGCAAGAAATTCAGAATTGGTTGCTCTGTAATTGGTATAGTGAAATCTGACAATCAAATGCATGTCAAAAAGGGTAAAAAGACATTTGCAAATCTTCCAACTGATGTTGTTGCAAATGCAACATTACTTGATTTGCCATCAAAAGAACCCGCATATCTAAAGAATATTGAAAAAGAAAAGAAACTCAAACCAATTTCAGATTATTCTAAAATTATGATGAAATTACTTGCTTCTCCAAACATTGCAAGCAAGATTTGGGTTTATGGACAATATGATCATGAAGTTGGAATTAGGACTGTAGTAAAACCTGGTAGAGATGCATCCGTGCTAAGATTAGATAATGGAAAATTCCTTTCAGTCAAAATAGATGGCAATCCAAAACAGTGTTACATTAATCCCCGGGAAGGTGCGATTGGATGCTTTGAAGAAGCATGTAGAAATGTTGTTTGTACTGGTGCAAAACCAATCGGAATGTTAGATCATCTTCAATTTGGTAATCCAAAAGATCCTGAAATCTTTTGGACATTTTTAGAATCTCTAAAAGGATTGACTGACTTTGCAAAAGACTACAAAATCCCTTGTGTTGGAGGAAAAGTGAGCCTGTATAATGAAACTCCTGATGGTCCAATCAAGCCTACTCCACTAATTGGAGTCATTGGTCTGATTGATAAAACTCCTCAAATTCCTCAAAGAATCAATAAAGATGATTGCTTGATAATTGTTGGAGAAACTAAAGATGAACTTGGAGGTTCAGAATACTTTGAATATATTCACAAATTCATTGGAGGAAAATGTCCAACAGTTGATTTTACTGAATCAAAGAAAAATATGAAATCTGTTTTAGAAATAATTCCAAAGAAACTTTTGAAATCTGTACATGATTGTTCTAAAGGCGGATTGGCAGTTGCTGTCTCGGAATTATCCATGAATAATCAGATTGGATGTAAAGTAGATTTGAATAAAGTTCCTGCTAAAAAATTAGATGCTGATAGAATCTTGTTTTCAGAAAGTCACTCTCGTTATCTCTTAACATTTGATAAGAAAAATCTCTCAAAAGTTGAAAAAATCCTCAAAAAGAACAAGACCTCTTATGAGATTATTGGTAAATTTGGTGGTGAAAAAATTCAATTTTCAAAGGGCACAAAGTCGATCATTGATCTAAGAGTTGATAAAGCGCAAAAAACTTGGTTAAATTCGTTAAAGGACTTGGTGCTACATGGATAAACCTCAGCATATTCTTGATGACAAGCCAAAAGAGAACTGTGGTGTTATTGGAATCTATAGTCTAAGTGGAACTAATGTTATTCCAATGGCAATTGATGCTTTACGTGCTTTACAGCATAGAGGTCAAGAAGCATGGGGTCTTGCAATTCCAAACAAACCTCCACTCAAAAGGTTAGGTCTTGTTTCCTCTGCATCATCTGAATTCAAATCAATTGCTGAAGAGTATTCTTCACCATGTGTAATTGGACATGTCAGATACTCTACCATGGGCAGAAGTTCATTGGAAAATGCACAACCTCTCAAAGTAAAGGATCTTTGTGTTGCCCATAATGGAACCATAGCCAATGTCCAAGAACTATCGAACTTGGTAGGTGGATGTTCATTTACTCCTCAAAATGCTAGTGATACTTTGGTTGCTGCTCAAAGATTGGTTTCATTAATTTCTGAAAATGGTCAAATGGGTAAGGCATTATCTGTTCTCAAAAATGAGATGGTAGGATCGTATTGTTTCACATTCATCTCTGATGATAATTCTGTATATGCTGCACGTGATCCTAAGGGATTTCGTCCAATGGTTCTAGGTCATAAGGAGGCCGATGATACTTACATTGTTGCTTCAGAATCTTCTGCCGTATCTGCAGTGGGTGCTAAAATGCAACGTAATGTAACTCCTGGTGAACTAATCAGAATGAGTAAAGATGGTCTTGATACAGAAATGTTTTCTGATGAGCCTAAACGTGCACATTGTTCTTTTGAATTTACTTACTTTGCTCACCCAACAAGTAACATGGAAGGAACTAACATCTATGTCGCAAGAAAAAATATCGGTAGATATCTTGCAAAAAAATTCCCAATCAAAGATGCTGATTTAGTTATACCTGTACCTGATTCTGCAAGACCTGCCGCATTAGGTTATGCTCAAGAACTAGGTGTGTCTTTTGATGAGGGATTGCTAAAAGACAGATATAGCAAGAAAGGACCACTGCGAAGTTTCATTGAACCTCACCAAACAGACAGAGTGGAAATTAACCGTTGGATTATCCCAATTAGAGAAATTATTGAGGGACAACATGTTGTTGTAATTGATGATAGTCTAGTTAGAGGTACAAGCTCCAAGGCCATTATCAAGGCACTTAGACGAGCTGGTGCAAGAAAAATTAGTATGGTGATTACTTACCCACCAATCAAATATCCTTGTTATGCTGGAATTGATTTTCCGTCTCAAGAAGAGCTTGCAACATTTTCTAATGGGAAAGATATGAATGATGAAGAAATGATAGACATGGTGAGAAAGGAAATAGGTGCTGACTTTTTGGGATACAATGATGCTGAAAATCTTGCAACTGCAGTAGGAATTTCTACTGATTCCATGTGTTTTACATGCGCATCTGGAAATTATGACTCTCTAGGAATCACTCCGGAGTTTAAGAGTAGAGAAGAAATCAAAGGAGAATCTAATTAATCATGCAAGCAATTTGGAATGGAGAGATAATTGCTGAAAGTGATGATACTGTGGTAGTTGAAGGTAATCATTATTTTCCAATTGATTCTATCAAAAAAGAGTATTTTGAAAAAACCGACATGACTAGTTTTTGTGGTTGGAAAGGAATGGCGAACTACTATTCTGTAACTGTAAAAGGCAAAACCAACAAAGATTGTGCATGGTATTATGCAGAACCAAATGATGCTGCTATGAAAATTAAAGGCATGGTTGCATTTTGGAATGGCGTTGAAGTAAAGTAACCAATTTAATTATTAGAATAACCCTAGGGTTTTTGTGAAACAATACACTGCATTGCTTTGCCTTGGTGTGGGAGTAATTGTCACAATTGGTGTTATTTTTGGTGCAGATTTTTTCAAATTCTCTGTAATCACTCAAGACTATGAGATTTTTGTGGATCCTCTTTTAGATGAACAAGGTATGTTTACCATGGGCAGAGTAACTATCCAAAATATTGGTGCCAAACCAATAACAAATCTTCACATAAATTTTGGTGATGGTGATATTTTGGATATTCAAACACTCAAAGTTGGACAAAAGATCATTGTATCTCCGCCTCCTGAAAACTCGATGGAATTTGTTATGATTAGCGCTGATAATGACATATTTGTCAACAAGGCATATCGTGAGATGCCAAAAATGGTAGGAATGATGGGGTCTTAGCAGTTAAATTCTCTAATGATTCAGTATTTTTGCTTGGAATTCCTTACTAGTGGAAAGGTAAAAGATCTTTATGATGTGGATGAGAGTACATTACTATTCAAATTCTCTGATCGAGTATCTGCATATGATGTAAAATTCAAACAAGACATTCCTCGAAAGGGGGAAGTTTTGTGTAAATTTGCTGAATTTTGGTTCAACGAATTAGATGTTCCGAATCATTTTGTAAAACGTGAATCTGAAACTGAAATCCTTGTAAAGAAAATGAAAATGCTTCCAATAGAATGCGTAGTTCGAGGCTATTTCTATGGTAGTTTGGTAAGCCGCTGGAAAAAAGGTGAGGTAAAAGTTCCAGAAGGAACTGATACTACTCTAGCTGCGAAACTTCCTGAGCCAATATTTGATCCCACAACAAAATCTGAACATGACATTCCAATCGACAAAACAAAAGCACTTGAAATGAAACTAGTTTCTGAGGAACAATACAATTGGTTGGAAAAAACTTCAATTGAAATTTACAAAAAGATGGCTAAGATTGCCGATAATGTTGGTTTTATTCTGGCTGATTTAAAATTAGAATTTGGTATTTTAGAAGGGCAAATCACTTTGGGCGATTCAATTGGACCTGATGAGTATCGTTTGTGGCCCAAAGAATCTTTTGAAGTTGGTAAAATCCAAGAAGCATACGATAAACAACTTTTACGTGACTGGTTAACTGAAAAAGGATATCAAAAACAATTTGATGATGCACGTGATGCAGGAGATGAACCTGTTGCCCCTGAAATTCCATTTGAAATTATTTCAAAAATGACAGAACGTTATGTTACTGCATATGAAAAAATTTCTGGAAAATCCTTGTAAGTGCTTTTTTGCGTTCAGTGTTGACTAGAGGTTAACTTTCAACTCGAATTGTGTTTTTGAATATTCACAAAATTATGTCCAGACAACCTATTTTGAGACTTTTGTCCCATGATCATGGGTTTTTTGAGATTTTACAAAAAATGTTATACCGCTACCATAATTCTTTATTTAATACAATAAACATTGTAGTGGTATTATTTTTATTGATTGCATTACAATAATTATCGTAGCTGCTATGATTAATTTAGTACTGCTATGAATTATTTGGAAATGAAAAAAAATTGATGCGATTAGACAAAAAAATATGATACAAGGATCTTTTAGATCAGAATCAAAGGTAATCTCAGTATGTCTACATTATTAGAAAAGCCAATCAAAGTAAATCGTATTGTTACGACAAGTGTTGAACACGCACGAGCAATTGAAGACCCTGCACGTGCAAAAATTGTTGAGATATTATATCATCAAGCTCTATCTGCTGAACAGATTACATCTGCATTGAAAAAATCTGGATTCAAAAAAGCATTAACTACAATCCGTCATCATTTAGAAATTCTAAAGGAATCTGGATTAATTGAAATTGTAAAAATTGAGGAATCTCGTGGTGCCATAACAAAATTCTATAGCACCTCAACAAAGTTACTTGGTTTTGAAACTCCTGATGATTTTGACTCAAAATACTCAAAACTCATCGACAACACATCAACAAAAATCGAAAAAATCCTTAAAGGATTAACACCAAAAACTGCAAAATCAAAAGGAAAAAAGTCTGAAGAATATTCTCAGTATTTGGTTATGGAGATTATGAATCGTGCCATGACAAACGTACTTGAGAATTCTAGCAAAAAATAATCGTTACACCTAAGTATTTCTTCCAAGAAATTCTTGTATGGTTCGTGTATTTTACAGCCAAAAAACTGAGGATCTCATCGAAAAGATGACTCTTACAAATTGGCGTCAGCACGTTACACAAGAACTTGGTCAAGAACATCAGAATATGTCTGATAACTGGAAAATGTGTGCAATTGGAGAGAGAATAAAGATTGAAGGCAAGGATCTTGAATCCATTAAAGATCTTTCACCTGAGGCGATCCGATTAGGATATGATTTTTCAGTTGCTATGCAAGAAAAAGACAATGAAAAAGCACTAGAAATAATTACAAAAATCGAACAACTTCCAACAATATGGCGAGATGAAGTAAATGGATGACAAAGCTGTAAAATTATTTTCTGAAAAAAATCTTGTCTATATTGCAACTGTTATGAAAGATGGCTCTCCACAAGTTTCTCCTGTATGGGCAAATTATGAAGATGGTTATATTTTGGTAAATACTGCAGAAGGTAGGGTAAAACACAAAAATGTTTTACGTGATCCTAGAGTTGCAATTTCTGTTACATCCAATGATGACCCACTTGACATGACAACAATTCGTGGAATTGTTGAAGAATTAATCCCTGATTATGATTACAAACATGCAGACAAGTTAACACAACAATACATGGGACGTGAGCATTATCCTTTCAAACGTGATGATGAAAAAAGAGTTATTCTAAAAATAAAACCAAACAAAGTTTTTGTTTTGCCTGAATTGATAATGTCAGACTAACAATTTCAAATGTTTCTAAATTCGAATTTAGAAATATAATAAATTTAGTATGTGGAAAAAAGGTAGCCTAGCAGCTTAACGTCGACGTTTTGCTGCCTTTCTCTTTGGAGCGGCTTTTCTTTTAGGAGCTGCCTTTCTCTTTGGAGCGGCTTTTCTTTTAGGAGCTGCCTTTCTCTTTGGAGC